>WNFN01095686.1_pt1 | contig 11417 bp, 11 predicted proteins | sample 5400161 | NCBI WGS metagenome assembly WNFN01 (sample SAMN13153353, study PRJNA577476) | soil metagenome | isolation source: 80 cm saprolite on Douglas fir-dominated hillslope | place: USA:California | collected 2013-09-17
GCTCAAGCACTGCGCCCTGCGGTCCTTCGATGACCGTCACGTGCACATCGTCGGGATGGTCCACAAGAGCCCTGGCGATGGATTCCACCAGTTCCTTCATGTGGCACCTCCGCGAGAAGCAGCGTACGAGACCAGGGAGAGGCCGGAGACCTAAAACTAGGCGATTTTCTGCAATTTGATGAAGCTGCGAACGGTATCGCTCGGCTGGGCGCCCTTGCTGAGCCAATGCTTCACGCGGTCAGCGTCCAGCTTAATCTCTGCCGGCTTCTTGAGCGGGTCATAGGTACCCACCGCATCCACAACGCGGCCATCGCGCGGGCGAGTTCTTTCAATTACCACCACGCGGTAAAACGGCTTCTTTTTCTTGCCAATACGAGACAGACGGATCATCAACACGAAAACGTTCCTCCTGAACCTATCAATTGTACAGGGCAGGGGCATTTCGAGCAATGCAAGACTGCGCGGCGCAAGGATATATACTGCGGCGCACGAGGAGACGGCATGAGGCGAACGGCGAGGCTGGCGATGGTCGTTGGATGGTGCGGTTTGATTGCGGCAGGGCTACCGGCACAACCGCAGAAAGCGGGACGTGAGGGCGTTGTAGAGATATTTTCGGGCGTTGCGAAGCCGGACGAGCCGGGCTTGGCCGTTCTTGTGAAAAAAGAGGGCCGAGTGATGTTTGAGCGCGGGTACGGAGCAATTTACTGCAATGGCGATCATGCTGCTCGTTCACGATGGGAAGCTTCGGTATGAAGCGACGCTCGGCGAAATTTTTGCAGAGTTTCCGGAGTACGGAAAGAAAATTACGGTGCGGCAGCTTTTGAACCACACGGGAGGGTTGCCGGACTACGAAGACTTGATGGATGCGGCGGAGAAAGCAAAAGGACCGATCTGGAGTCCGGAAAAACAGATACAGGATGCGGAAGTGCTGACGCTGCTGGAAAGCGCGACGAAAGGCAAGTTCGCTCCCAGCACGAAGTGGGAATACAGCAATTCGGGATACGTTCTGCTGGGAGTGATTGTGGCGGAGGTTTCGGGCAGGCCATTTGGCGAATTCCTACATGAAAGGATTTTTGCGCCGCTGAAGATGGCGGACACGATGGCCTATCAAAAGGGGAAGAACTCGGTGCCGAACCGCGCCTACGGCCACACGAAAGACGCAAATAGCTTCAAGGAGACGGATCAAAGTTCGACATCGGCCACGCTCGGCGATGGAGGCGTGTATTCGAGCGTCGACGATCTGTCAAAATGGGATGACTCGCTGCGAAATCATATGCTCTTGAGTGCTGAAGAAATGAAACCGGCGCTGGAGCCCGCGAAGTTTGGCGGCGTGAAAAATGCCGTCTTGCCAGATGATGCGCCTGCTGCGCTGCATGGGGTGCCGGTGGAATACGGTTTTGGATGGTTTCTCGACCCGTACAAAGGGCACTCAAAGATTTACGAAAGACGGTTTGACCGTTATTGTTCTTTGCAATCGAACGGATCTTGATCCCGGTGCTCTGGCAATGAAGGTTGCGGATTTGATGATTTCGAAATAGCGAGGCGTCTTAGGAGAGGCCGGCGAGCTTGCCGAGGCCTTTCATTTTGGCGCGAGCAGCCATCGTGCCGTACTGCTTCATCATGGTGCGCATTTGCATGTATTGTTTGAGGACCTGGTTGACGTCTTGCACGGAGGTGCCGCTTCCTTTTGCGATGCGCTTGCGGCGTTTGCCGTCGATGACGTTGTGGTCGTTGCGCTCCTGATTCGTCATCGAATTGATGATCGCTTCGACTTGCTTCAATTTTCCTTCGTCGACTTTCGCATCTTTTGGCAGGTTCTGCAGCGGGCCCATCTTCGGGAGCATGTCCATGATCTGGTCGAGCGGGCCCATCTTACGAATCTGCCGCAGCTGATCGCGAAAATCTTCCAGTGTAAATTCGGATTTGCGCAGCTTGCGTTCGAGCTCGATCGCGGCTTTTTTGTCGACAGCCTGCTCTGCGCGTTCGATCAGCGAAAGAATGTCACCCATTCCTAAAACGCGCGAGACGATGCGCTCGGGATAAAAGCCTTCCAGCGCGTCGTACTTTTCGCCCAGGCCCACGAACTTGACGGGTGCTCCGCTTACTTTGCTGATGGAAAGCGCCGCACCGCCGCGCGCGTCGCCGTCGAGCTTGGTGAGAATCACGCCGGTTAGGCCGAGCCGTTTGTGTCGTCAATATGTAGGCGACCGGCGGTGTCGACCAGGATCACGTCGGACGCGGAAAGTTTCGCCTCTTTGATAGCGCCGCGAACAATTTCGAGCGGCTTATTAGTGCCGGCGCCGGGCCAGACGGCGGTCCCGATAGCTTTGGCGACCTGGGCAAGCTGTTCGCGAGCGGCGGGACGATAAACGTCGGTCGAAACCATAAGCGGGCGATGGCCATGCTGCGTCAGCCATTTGGAAAGTTTGCCGGTCGTCGTGGTTTTGCCGGACCCTTGCAAACCGACGATCATCCAGACCGAAGGCGGCCGAGAAGCAAAGAGTGGCTTGGCATGCTTGCCGAGAAGCGCAGCAAGCTCATCGCGAACAATCTTGATGACTTGCTGGTCCGGAGAAAGCTGCAGCATAACTTCGCTGCCGAGCGCCTTACTTCGGATGTTGGCAAGGAGTTCGTCCACGACGCTGAGGGCGACGTCGCCTTCCAGAATGGCCTCGCGAATTTCCGCCAGCGCAGCGTCCAGATGCTCTTCGGTGAGCTTGCCCTGGCCGCGCAGGTTCTTGAAAGTGCGCTGAAGCTTCTCTGTGAGGTTCTCAAACATGGAGTTCCGCCCGCTGTCCGTTCAATTCATTCTAGGGGCGCGCAGCAGCGCGGTCAATCGAGGCTGTAATTTGTGAAGAAGAGCTTCGCCGAGGGAAAGCAAAAAAAAGGATGATGACCGTACCCCCGGCGAAGCGTTGGAATGGAGCAGTCGGCCAACACCCGATTATTAGAGGGATAGACGCGCGCAGCGGGCACGCGGTTACAGTGCGTTTCCGAGCCAGAACACAGGCGATTTAGTGAAGGTGCGAGTCGAACCAGTCGACCACGCGGACGACGCGGTCGCGGTTGTGCTCGGGTTTGGCAAAATGATGGCCTTCGTGTTCGTAGACCACCAGTTTCGTTTCGACGCCGAGCGTTTTAAGGGCATGCCAGAATTCGTAGGACTGCGGCGTCGGACATTCGCCGTCGCTATCGCCAACCAGAACGAGGGTGGGGGTTTTCACTTTTCTTATGAAGGTAATCGGCGAGCTTTTCGCGTAAACCTCCGGATCTTCGTAGACCGATTTGCCGAAGAACGGAATCATCCACTGGTCAATTTTGTTTTCGCCGTAATAGCTGAGCAAATTTGCAATGCCTGCTCCGGCGACGGCCGCTTTAAAGCGGTCCGTCTGCGTCACGCCCCACATGGTCATGTATCCGCCGTAACTCCAGCCGGTCAGCCCGAGACGATTCGGATCGATCGGAGCGGCTTTGAGGGCCGCGTTCACGCCGGCGAGAATGTCGCGAAAATCACCATAACCAAAATCCCGGACGTTGGCGCGCGTAAACGCTTCGCCCTGCCCAAAGCTTCCGCGCGGGTTCGGCAGCAAAACGAAATAGCCCGCGGCGGGCAACGCCATCGCAAAGCCACCGATGCTGGGCCAACCCGATTGCACTGCCGCGCCCGGTCCGCCGTGCACATCGACGACGAGTGGATATTTTTTGGCCGGATCGAAATGCGGCGGATAAATCAGCCAGCCTTGCACGTCGTAGCTGTCGCTTTTCCACTGAAGGTTTTTCAATTGCCCCCATGCTGGCTTCACGTCTTTGTTATGCGTGGTGAGCTGCGTCCAATGGCCGATTTTTCCGGTCCAGACTTCGGGCGGGGCGTCGAACGCGCTAATCGTGAGAGCTGCCGTCTCGCCATCGGCGGCGAGAGAGATGTTTGGAGAATCACCGCCAATCTCAGCCGCGTAAATAATTGTTTGTTTTGTCGTCCAGGCGAGCCATGACGCTGAGAATTTCTTTTCGGGCGTCAGATTCTTCGGTTTCCCGCCGGACGCTGGCATCACAAAAATGTCGCCCCCCACAGATGGTTCATCGCTCATCAGCCCTTCGATAAACGCGATCGATTCTCCGTCGAGCGACCAAACTGGCCGCGCAATCTGTAGTGCGGGCTTGTAAATGGAATTCATCGCTCCGCTCGCGGCGTCAATCGTGAACAACTCTGCGATATACCAGTTGTTGTCGCCATTGCCGCGCGCGGCGGTCGCGACGAGATGCTGGCTATCCGGCGCCCAGTCGTATTCGTAGACATACATGTCGGCGGGCGTAACTTGACGAAGCTTGCCCGTCGCCACGTCGACGACCACAAGGCACTGCTCGTAGAAGCTGTCTTTGATTTCGCCAGTTTCCGCGGTTTCCGCGACAAGCGGCCCCGATGCGCGCGGAGCATTTTCGATAAAGAGTATCGCGACGGTCTTGCCGTCGGGCGACCAACGCGGCGCATCGAGAAAACCTTTGGCGTTAGTCAGCTTTTTAGCGGCGCCGGCAAGATTAGTAATGTAGAGCTGTGATTGACCGGCTTTTGCGGCATCAGACAGAAACACAAGCTGCTTGCCGTCGGGTGACCACGCGATACCACCCTCCGTGCGGGGGACGCCAGGGCTGGCCGTGATACGGCGCGGAGAAGTCTTGCCATCGGCGGGGGAAAGATAAATCGCGGAATTGCCGGTCTCGATTCCGCCCTTCCCAGAAATCGCTTCCACCCAGGCGACGCTTTTTGCATCTGGCGAAATAGCGACTTGCTCAAAAGTCCGTGCCGCGGTGAGAGTAGCGATGGCTGTTTCGACCGGAGTCAGCGGCTTCTTTTCGCTGGTCAATTTCGCGTGTGAAGAGCCCTTGCGAGTAGCGGCGTGAGTCGTCTGCGCGTTTAGTTGCGGCAGTAAAACGAACGTCGCGACGACCAGAACGATTGCGGAACGAGAGAGCATGGATTCTCCAGGCAAGAATCTGAAACCTTCGTACGATAGTGCGGTCGGCCCAGCGTGGCAAGCGCGATTGTTTGTGAGAACCGTTGTTGCCCGCCGCGGGAGCGCGTAGAATCCGCACACATCGCGAGTGGGAGGCAACCATGGTGAATCGTCGCGGATTCTTGTCTTCGGTAGCGGGGGTAGCAGGCGCTCTTGGAATTTCGCCGAATTTCGAAACGCTTTTGAATCAGTCGCCGGCGAATTTGCCGGACTCTTCGCTCTACGCCAAAGACGAAGAAGCTTATTGGACGGAGCTACGAAAGCAATTCCTGATTCCACCCGACGAGATTTATCTAAACAACGGAACGGTCGGTTCTTCACCACGGCCGGTGCTGAAGGCCGTGTTCGACGCATACACCGACACGGAGCGCATGGCGCAGGATGATCCGGAAGACTATCCAATCTGGGGATATGGCCCCTGGAACGAATTCCGCGATCCGCTTGCGGCGTTTATCGGCTGCAAGCGCGATGAATTGGCGCTCCTACGCAACGCGACGGAAGCAAATAGCTACATCGCGAACGGAATAGATCTAAAAGCCGGCGACGAAGTCTTGATCACGGATCAGGAACATCCAGGCGGTGAACATCCCTGGGACCTGCGAGCCAAACGCTATGGAATCGTCTTGAAAAAAGTGACGCTGCCAAAACCGGTTCCGAACGCCGCGGCAGTGCTGAATCTTTTTAACGACGCGATCACGCCGAAGACGCGTGTAATTTTCTTCAGCCACATCACGACGGTTACGGGCGTTGTGCTGCCCGCGAAGGAATTGTGTGCGCTGGCGCGGTCGAAAGGTGTTTTGAGCGCGGTCGACGGCGCACACGTTACTGGCATGATGAAGGTGAACGTTCACGAGCTTGGCTGCGACATGTACACCTCCAGCCCACACAAGTGGCTGCAAGCGCCGAAGGGTAGCGGTTTTTTATTCGTGCGCGATGAAGTGATGGACCGCCTCTGGTGCACCGTCGCGACGGAAGGCTGGGACGACACCAAGTTGCGCGCGGAACGCTTTCAGCGCATTGGCAGCTCAAACGTTCCGGCACTCGCGGGGATGCGCGCCGCAGTCGAGCTCGCGAATCAAATTGGCATGGATCGAATCGAAAAACGCCACCGCGCGATGGCCGATTACATTTTGAGCGAGATGCTCAAACGAGGCGCGCTGTCGTGGACATCCCCCGATCCGGCTTTGCGCTGCGCGATTGCTACCGTGACGGTCGCACCCGTGAAAATGCCGGACTTAGAGAAGGCTCTATGGAAAGAGAAAAAAGTCCGCATCAGAGGAGCAGCACCGCACAAGATCCGCCTATCTACCCCTTATTATTTGCTTCGCAAGGATGTTGACCGTTTTCTTTCCAGTTTTGACGAGCTTCGTAAAGCGGTTACGACGTCGTAAAACGCGAGCAAAATGGAACGCAATGTTGGTAAGAATTACCCACTCAACGGTCGATGTTACGAAGAATCGGATCCTAACAGACACATAATACATGACTTAAAGAGCAGGCATCCTGGAGCTCGGTTTGCAGCTTCTAGGCTAAGTGTTGGCTTGTCAGGTCTGCTTGGGCGCCCAGCGACAGAGTTTATCGCCCAAAGCATCGCGAAATCCAAAATCGAGGACAGAGAATCTTGCGCGCGACGCCGAAATTCCTTTGCACGTTTGCAATGCTTTGCGTTTGCTCCCGCCTTGGACTGGCGCAATCGCCTGCGGGCAGCGCTCCGGCCCCTAAAGACGACACCTACCGCGGCATGACGCTTAACACTTCTTTTGACGGCAGCTTCGACACCGGCTCAAAGGTTTTTGATTGGACGACCACGACAGAGTATGTGTTCAATCAACATTTTGCGGTGAATGCCGGCGTGCCTTTTCTCTTTGTGCGCGGAACAACTTCGACTGGGACGACTATTTCTTCCAACGGAGTTGGCGACACCTTCGGCCAGTTCCTATTTGCATTCAAGAATCCCGCAGTGAACTACGGCTCATCTTTCACCTTCGGACTGCCGACAGGGGATTCCTCCAAGGGGCTTAGCACAGGCCGCGTCACGTTCGATTGGAGCAATGCGTTTGCACGAGAGTTTGGCCGATGGACGCCGTTCGTCAATCTCGGCGTCGGCAATTCTCTGATGGATACAAAATACTGGCACCGCCCGTTCGTGACGCTGGGCGACGTGGCTCACTTCGAAGCAGGCACTGCATTTGACGTGGGCCGTGCGTTGACGCTCACCGCATCTGCTTACGACGTCGCGCCGTGGGGCGCGCAAAAGGTATATAGCAGGAGTGTGACGCGGGCAGGCGGTGGTCCGACGGGCGCAGGGACAGGTTCAAGCAAGCACGGCCGCGTCTTTCAAGACAACGCGGTGACGACAGGCGATTCATCAATTGACCGCGACAACGGATTCAACGCGGATCTGGATTTCAATCCGATTAAATATGTCGATTTTGATTTGGCCTACAGCCACAGCGTCCACTACCAACTGGATACAGTTTCATTCGGCATCAACTTTAACCTGACGCCGCTGCTCGGCAGGCGGCAGGCCCATTGATGTCCCGCTAAAGATCTTCTGCCGCAAAAACGGCGAAGGAGGAGAGAGGTATGAAACGTCTACTTGCAATGTTGAGCGGTGCGATCGTGATACTGGCAATCGGCGGTGCGCCGCTGTTTGCACAACGCCCTCACGGAGGGGGCGCGGGCGGCGGCAACTCGGGCGCCACGGGCGCCGCGATGCACGGCGCGAGCGGAGACCACGCAAATAGTTCCGCAAATTCGATGGCTGGCGGAGGAAAGAGCGCAGCTGCCAGCTCGCCGGGCACGGTACTGACGAAAAACACCAAGCTTGATACGCATCTTACGAATCTTTTGCAATCGAAAGGACTTCTTGCGAAGGGAACCGATTTGAAGGATGCGTGTTCGGGGTTCAAAAATCTTGGCCAGTGCGTTGCCGCAATGCACGTGAGCCACAACCTGAATATTCCATTCGCCTGTTTGAGTGCCAACATGACCGGCACGGCGCCAGCCACCGGCTCAACTTGTCCGACTGGGACGGGAACCAGCAAAATGAGTCTCGGCAAGTCCATCCAAACGCTGTCGCCGAACGCCAGCGCCAAGACGGAAGAAAAATCCGCGACGAAGCAGGCCGACGCAGATATCAACGAGGCGGAAAGCGACTCAAAGTCATAGCTCGAACTTAGTCGCTGACACAGTTTGCGTTCGACTGCGGGAGCCTTTGGGCTCCCGTCTTTTTTTTGCAGCTGATTAAGCGACGACTTCCCCGCCGCGTTTGATTAATGCAGGACGCCGAAACAGCCTTCCCAGAAGTGACTAAGCCGAAGCGAAACTTCATTGATATTTAAGACGGTCTAATTCCGTATATAGAGAAACCAGCTGTTCGACGTTTCCACAACGCGGAGGATCGCTATGAATCGCAGACTTGCCCGTTTCGGGATTGCTTCCCTCGTTCTAATTGGAATTTCGCCGGCCTATTGCCAAACGGCTCCGCCGCCGAAAGATCCTCCGGTTGCAGAATCGAAGCTGCCCAGCGCGGAGGAACTTTCCGAAAAATGCGCAAAAGCGAGCGGCGGCAAAGAAGCGTGGGCGAAGCTCCAGACCATGGTCTTAACCGGCCCGGTGGACATTCCGACGTTCGGCGTCTCGGGAACGGTCGAAATCCTTGCTAAACGTCCGAACAAGGTCCTACGCATTACTAACGTGGGGGACGGGCAATTTGTACGCAAAGAGGCCTTTGACGGCCAGGCCGGATGGGCGTCCGACCCACAACAGGGTCTAAAGGCCGTCACCGGGGCCCGACTGGAGCAAACAAAAGTCGAGGCGACTTTTGACACCGATATACGGTTAAAAGAGGTCTATCCAGACCTGAAAGTCACGGGGCGCACCAAGGTCGGGGATCGCGACGCTTATACGGCGACGGCCACCGAACCGGGCGGGAGGGCCCTCACGATGTATCTTGACGAGCAAACTGGATTGCGCATCGCTGAGGACACGGAAGGACCAGATGAGAACGGAACCGTCGCGAAGACAAATTTGTTCTTCGAAGATTATCGCTCCGTCGGCGATGTGCAAATCCCGTACCGGATTCGGATCCATGCACCGAATGTCAGCCTGGAGATCAAGATCGAAGACGTGAAGTTCAACACACCGGTCGACGATGCGAAGTTTGCAATGCCGTCACCCAATGCAGACGCCGGGCAGTCACATTAAGCAGCAAGGGCGGGGCCGTACTGATTTTCACCCCGTCGGCCTTCCCAACTAAAAAAATGATCAGTGCAGCCGCGATCAGTCCGCTGCGCCGCGCGTCGTGCAACCGCGGTGTACCAACAACTTGTTGTTTGAACGGAGCTCCGATTTCTGTTTGAATAACGCCACGGGGAATCAACGTGAAAATCTACAACCTCTATGGCTATTTGATCATTTTGGCCTACATGCTGGCTTGTGTGTATTCCGCGCCTGCTCATTTGGGACCGTGGATGGGGATGTTGATCGGCGGAGCTTACTTTATTTTTTGCTGGTTTATGGGCGGGCTGTATCTGGCCGACGTTCTTCACCTGGGAATCGCGCACCGTTCGCTGGACTATAAAGAATGGTTTATGAAAGCCGTAACGATCGTGAATTGCACCTTCGCGATATATGTAGATCCGATCGCCTGGGTGAACCGGCACCGCTTGCATCATAAACATTCCGATCACGATGGGGATCCCAATAAACTTTCCGAAGATGGTTTTTGGCGAACGCTGTATCTCTGCTTGATGCCGTATCAATGCAAAGAAAATGTGGCGGGTGACGCAATTCTGAAGTCGCGGACTTTCCGCGTGGTTGCGAATCCGGTTTTCGCAATCGTCGTGCAAAGCCTTAGTTTCGCTCTCTTGTGGAAACTGGTTGGAAGTCTGAAGTTTGCGCTGGTGATGTGGGTTGGAATACGAATTTTTTCGCTGTGGGTAAATATGATCCAAAACTATTGGACCCACACCCGAGATTTCGGATACCGGCGGTATCACGACGAAGAAGACAACGCCATGAACATCGGCGAGTGGCTGCCGGTAACGGCGACCTTCAGCGCGTGCCTGCAAAACAACCATCACCACTACGAGGGACTTTTGCGACTGAGCCACGATAAATCCGAATACGATTTTGGCTTTATAACGGTCAGGGCGATGAAGTATTTGGGCCTGGTGAAGGCAACGAACACGGGCGGACAGATACCCAAAGACGTTCCATTAGACGCGCTGGGTTTTTAGGGCGCGAATTTCCCGTTCTTAACTTCCCTGTTGTTTCTTTGCTAAAAAGGGTTCAATCGTTTGCCCAAGGAAGCTGGGCGAAACTTCCTCGCCGGCCAGGCCGTAATTCTCCGGCCATTCCTCCGGAAAGTAATAAGTCCCAAAAATTTTGTCAATCCACGGAAAATGGATTGCGAAATTCTTGTCGATGGATTCTTTTTGAGAAGTATGGTGCCAATGATGGAATCTGGGCATGACCAGAAACTTTTCGAGCCACTTGGCGTTGGGACGGAAATTGCAATGAGTCCAGGTAGCGTGAAGAGTGACGAAAACCAAATAGGCCAGGATGATCGTTTGCGAAAATCCAATCATCATGGGAACAAGAATAAATCCGCGGACAAGTGTGTCGTCCACAAAGTGGGAGCGCGAGCCCGCGATCCAATCGAGCGCCTTGGAAGAATGGTGAATGGCGTGAAATCGCCACAGAAACGGAACTTTGTGCAAAGCCAGATGAATGAAGTACTCGGCAAGGTCCGCAACCACAACGGCCAGGAAAAATTGCAAAAGCCAGGGCAGTCGAGCGATAAGTTGCTGGAGAACCGGAACACCCAAATATTTGGTGGCCTGGGTGGCGGGCAATAAGACCAGAAACGATAAAATCTGAATCGGCAGATGAGTGGACATGAAATAAACCACGTCCTGAGTCCACCCTTTTCTGAATGTTCCTTGTTCTGGATATTGTGGCCAGATTCTTTCCAGCGGTACGTAGATGAGAGCCATCAATAACAAATCAAGCAAAAACCAGTCCATGCCGATGGTCATGCCATTGAGTTGGCTCCCATTAACTTTTACGCTCGAGCCGCCCCAGGCTGTTGCCGCGATGGCGAGCAGCATTCCCGCCAACGCCAGGGTCTTTTTCTTGCGCAGCAGAGAAGAGATCACCCCAAACACAACTGCTGCCACGATGAGGAATTGGATTAAGAGGCGGATTGCGTGCAGCGAGTAAAACGGCCGGAATTCAGCAGAAGTTAGGAACTGGGGAAAATGCAGGCACAGAACGCCGCCGAACGCGAGAAATCCAGAAAAGACAGACAATATCCCACTCCACCAGCCCGTTCCGAAGCCGGTGGAATCAGCGTCACCAAAGAATTCGTTGATTTTTTGCTCGAGCACGATGCCTCTA
>WNFN01060342.1_pt1 | contig 11415 bp, 11 predicted proteins | sample 5400161 | NCBI WGS metagenome assembly WNFN01 (sample SAMN13153353, study PRJNA577476) | soil metagenome | isolation source: 80 cm saprolite on Douglas fir-dominated hillslope | place: USA:California | collected 2013-09-17
ATCGCCCAGCTCCTTGCGATGGCTCTTCACTTCGCGCAAAGCGTAGATCGGCTTGTTCTGCGATTCGTAGTAGGTGCGCGCAATGATCTCGCCGAGCAACCCCATGGAGAAAAACTGCACGCCGCTGATGAAGAGCGCCACCGATAGCATCATTAGCGGTCCGTGTTCCGCCATGATGGCCTTGTGCAGGTAAAATTTTTCGTAGGCCAGGAATACTGCCAGCAGAGAACCAAGCCCCGCCCCGGCCACGCCCAGCAACCCGAAAAACTGGAGCGGCCGCGTCGAATAATCCAATAAAAATTTGACGATAATCAAATCCAGAAATACGCGGATGGTGCGACCGATCCCGTAATTGGACCTTCCACTCTTCCGCTGGAGATTCTCGATGGGCACTTCCGCGATTCTCGCGCCCGTCGAACTCGCCAGCGCCGGAATGAACCGGTGCAGCTCGCCGTAGAGCTGAATTTCCTGAATGATCTCCCGGCGGTAGGCCTTGAACGTCGTTCCGAAATCGTGCAGATCGATTCCCGATAGCTTTGCCATCATCCAGTTGGCGGCGCGGCTGGGAAGCTGCCGCATCAGCCAGTGATCTCGCCGGTTGTGGCGCCAGCCACTCACCAGGTCGTAGCCTTCTTCTATTTTTTCCAGAAAACGCGGAATCTCTTCGGGGTCGTGCTGCAGGTCGCCGTCCATGGAAATGATGACTTCGCCCCGCGCAAAATCAAAACCTGCTTTCAACGCCGGGGTCTGCCCGAAATTTCGCCGCAGCCGCACCAGGTTGACACGCCGGTCGTGCTCATAAATTTCAGAGAGCACCTTGAACGAATCGTCTTTGCTGCCGTCATCCACAAACACCAGTTCGTAAGGCCCGCCGATCGCGTCCATTACTTCGGTCAGCTTCATGTAGAGAGGCGGGATGTTTTCCTGTTCGTTGTAGAACGGAACGACGATGGAGTACCGGACTGGCGAATCGCTTTTCATTCTTTTCTACAAAGTTCTTCTTTAAGCTTCCTCAGCTATCAAGCCATAGTCTATCAGGCGAATCCCCATGGAGGCGACAAGATTTCGGATCGCGGTGTCCGTCAGGATCTGCAGCTCGGTCTGCCGCGAATCCTGCAACCGGGTCGGTGTTTTCTGCAGCGCCGCATCCGCGTAGCCCGGGTGGCACATCAGCTCCGTCGTTCCGTCCGGCAGGCTCTTCACGAATTGCTCCACGCCCTCGCGCGTCAGCTCGCCGGTCTGCGCGATCCCGCAAAAATAATCCGCCGTGGAAATACCCGCGTGCTCGGCTCGTTCGCGCGCATCGCGCGCCAGCAATTTCAATCCACGCGCCTGCACGCCTTGTTTCATGACCACGCCGGCATTCTGTTTTGAGCCCGAAGAAAGAGCCGCGCGCAGACTCGACGCCTCCAGCGCAACCCGAATCGCGCCGATGTCATGGCGTTTCGCCAGCTTCAGTGCAATCTCAAACAGCCCGGGAAGCATGTGAACATGTTTATGCCCATCGAGGTGCGTCGGCGAAATGCCCGCATCGCGGACTTTCTGAATCTGCGCGTCCCACTCATTCTCCACTTCCGCCAGCAAGAGTCCGCGCCGCGCGCGACGCAGAAGCAGGTTCTCGGGTCCGCCCGCGAATTCGCCGTCCTTATTCAAAAGGCTGGTAACGGTTTCCCGGTCGTCCACGCCTCCCGCAAACGCGGCGCCGTTGGCCAGGAGCGAAGTGCTGGTTACAATCCCGTGATGAAACGCTTCGACGATTCCGCGGTTTACCCCGTCCGTCCATCCCAGGTCATCCGCATTGACGATCAGATTCTTCAACGCCTGTCCCGCTCTCTCGTTCTCCCCTGTCCTTTCGGACAGCTACTCATTTGCGCGCCCGTCTGTATTCGTACCATTGACCCTTTTCGTCCTCAACTCTAGCATGTCGTGGTAGAGGCGAAGATGCAGGCAAAGCTGCGTGAACCCAAGCGTCTTGGTTCGCGGCACCACGAGAAGCGCCGTGGCCGCCGAATGAACTCCCAGGTACCCGTGCGTCTCGGGTGGGACGACGAGTCCGGCAATCGCATCAGTGTCGAAGCCCGTACGCGGGTGGTCAATCCTTACGGGTGCATGGTCGTTCTGTCGCAGTCGCTCAACCTCGAGCAGCGGCTGGCGCTCACCAATCTAGTCTCCGATACCAGCAATGCCGCGATCATCGTGTGGAAGGGCAACCAGCGCCCGGACGGCTGGGAATATGGCGTCGAGCTGGTCGCGCCGGAAATGGATTTCTGGGGTATGGACCTGTGAAACCCATTTCACACGTGAAGCCTTCGCCGTACGCGAAACCGGGTTCGATAAGCGCGGTGCGCCCCGTCCAGTCGCGGCAGCCTACGCCTGAAGAGCGCCGGCGCGCGCAGCGTGTTCTCCTGCGTATGCCCGTGGTCGTCCACCTTCCCAAAAACCCCAAGCCAATAGAGGGATTTACTCACACGGTGAGCGCCAGCGGGGCCATGATTATTCTTCCCGAAGGCATCGCCCAGGGCACTAAGTTCACCCTCGAAAATCCAAGAACACAAGAGCGCGTGGAAGTGAATGTTGTACGTCCGCCGCAAATGAACCAGCAAGGATCTCTCATTCCCGTCGAGTTCCTGTCTCCCGCGCCACAGTTCTGGAATATTGTTTTCCCACCCAACGCCAACTGACGATCCGATAGGAGCCGACATCCTGTTTGCGCTAGCGTCCTCAAACACAGATTCTCCACTTTGGGAATGAAGCGAATGATCGCTCGGGACAGAAATCCTTCTCGGCATTTCTAGTTGACAATAACAGGCCCCACTCCCCCTATTTTTCATAAGTGTTCATTCTAAAGGGAGATAAAGTAGCTTTGTTGACTTCCTCTGTATCTGGGGGACGCCTGAGGCGATACAGGTTGTAGGCGAGGCCGAGGAGCAATGCTTGGCGGATCTGTGAACTCAGACTGCGGCCTGGAGCGCGGGAGGAAAGTTTGCGTTTCACCACGGAGAAGGTCGTTTCCACTTTCGCTCGTTGTCCATACTTTTTCTGAGGAAAAGCGCGGTACATCTGACTGCGCAGGGTTCCTCGCGGAACACCCCGGCGAGGTTGTGCCGGAATAATGCTTTGCGCGCCACAGCGTTGCCGAATGTGCTGATGGTTCGCTTCGGAATCGAACTCGATCCGCCAGCACCAAACGGAGTGGCGCGCATCGCGCCGCAGCATCCACTAATCCCGGCAGCGCCCGCGTGTCGACCCACGGTCCTTGCCGCGCTTGCTGTGCCAACACCACCTGTTGCTTTACGTCCACCACCACCAACCAGCGGACGGCCTGCGGGGATAACCCCGTGCCATCGACGGTCGCGGAAACGCGCCCGTGTGTTTTGCCGCGACGCAGGCGGCGCACCGTTTCCCCCAGCCCACGCTCGAGCGTGTCATCCTCCAACCGCTTCAGAAAACGATACAGGGTGGTGTGGTCCGGCATGTCAGTGAAGAGAAGAATAGGACTCAACACAGAGGGCGCAGAGTTCACCGAGACAGAACCAGAACCGACGTTTGAAGAGCTACGCGGCTCCCTCCCCCCTATGTTTCTGTAAAACTGGGTGTCGATCTGAAGCCGAAGATTGGCTCGAACTATCAAGAGATATGATAGCACGGAAGGCAATGGCTGTCAAGGATAACTAGTTAGCTATTCTAACGACGGGATGAATCTGAAAATGGATGGGGTAAGTGGGGCGGTTTGAAGGAGTTGCGGGTGGTGGTGATTCGAAAGATCTGTGGAAAAGTTAAAAGCGAATATGAAGTAAGGAGGTAAGGACGAAAGGATGCAACGAAGTAGAATGTAAGAAGATAAGGATTGGAAGTGGGCAATCTGGTTCGTCTGGCTAGGCCTCTCGCGCCGTAAGCGTTTCCAATGGTTGTACATCCCGCGCAACCTTGGCGGCGATCTCGTCCTCAGCCACTTCCAGGTCGTAGCGCGTCTGGAGATTCATCCAGAAAGCAGCGGAGTTCTTGAAATAGCGCGCAAAGCGCAGCGCCGTGTCGGCGGTGATGCCGCGGCGCTCGTTCACGATATCCGCGATTCGCGTCACCGGCACCCGCAGTGCCATGGCCATCTTGTTCATACTTAATCCCAGCGGGGTCATGAACTCCTCGCGGAGAATCTCGCCCGGGTGCACCGGCTTCAGTTTCTTTGCCATACTGCTCTCCCTTAGTGGTAATCGACGATCTCGACTTCGTAGGCGCTACCGTCCCGCCACGTAAAGCACAGGCGCCACCGGTCGTTGATGCGGATACTGTACTGGCCCTCGCGATCGCCCTTCAGACGCTCCAACCGGTTTCCCGGCAACAGCGAGAGCGTTCGCACGTCCGGAGCCGCGTCCAGCATGTCCAGTTTCCGCAGGCCTTGACGCTCAATGGCCTTAAACCGGCTTACGGCTTCCCGGCGGAAGAGGCGCTCCGTATCAGCGCAGCGGAAAGTCCGGATCACCTGTAAAACGTATACCGTTAATCAGTAAATGTCAAACAGTATAACTCTCGTGTGGACGGCACCATCCGCCCGTAAAATAAGTAAAGAGAGGCTAGCGAAATCAGCCCACCCTTTCTGCACAAAACGCAGAAAAGGATGGGCCAATCAAAAGCGCGATTGAGGATCGAAGGGCGGCCACCCGCCCGTCCGGAAAATCTCGCAAGGAATTCAGTCGGCTGTGAGCCTTCCTAGAAGACGAACTTCGCGGCCAACTGGAAGATTCGGGGTGTGATGTCCGAGGTCGGGAATTGGAACGGGAAATTTCCCGGATTTACGACCCGAGGTGGCGCCAAGCAGGGAGCGCCAGCGGCCCCGCAGAAAGCGGCCGACGTGGTCCTTGAGTACTTCGTGCGGCTGACGCCGTTGATGTTGGTGTGGTTGAAGATGTTGAACGCCTCGCCGATAAGCTGCAGGCGGAGTCGCTCGGTTAACTGAACATTCTTGGTGACTCGCGGATCGAGAGAGATGGTGCGTGGCAGGTAGAAGGTGTTGCGCCCTACCCCCGGCGTGCGTTCCGTGGAGCGGTTCGAATCGTTGTTCAGGTCGAAATTCACCTGCGCGGAGTATGGCTGGCCGGACTGAGCCGTCAAGATTCCGCTGAGCTCCCAACCGCCGAGGACCTGTTTGGCAGCGCCAGAAAACCGCTGGGCGTAGTTCAGATTCCAAACGCCGCTGAGTACGAATCTGTGGCGCTGGTCATTGATGCCAGCGGAGCGATCCGCACGGACGTTGCCGGGATCGGAAACCATCTTGGCGTCGTCGCCACCCGAAAAGGGTACGACCGAGGTGGAATCCGGAGCATCGTCAATCACTTTTCCGTAGGTATAGCTCCCCAGGACTTGATAGTTGCGCCCGAAGCGTTTATTGAGTTGGATAATCAGGCCGTTGTAGATCGAATTTGCATTGCTCTCGACTTCCTCGATGCGCTGGAAGTTGCCGTTGGGCCTGCATGGGCTACTGAGGGTGACAACGAAAAGGCCCGCAGGACACGTAGCGGGTGTGCCGGTGGGGCTCGGATACCGAAGATAATTCAAGACCGTGCCGGTCCCCGCGATCCCAATGGTGGCGGGGACTTCTCCGGCCAAGTTGATATCGCGGGTGCGCTGGAGGTGGACACCACGAACGCCGAGATAGGAAACGGTAAGAGCCGTGTCCTTCGCCAACTGGTATTCGACTCCGAGACTCGCTTGCTGCGTGTAGGGTTCCACAAAGTTGCGATTGAAGACAAAGATTGTCGGCGGTGGCGGCGTCGGAACACCCGGACCTGGAGCGGGCGGCGGGCAAGCGGGGTTGGTAACCGGGGCGCCGCAGACAGTGTTGGGATAGGTGACAGGAATGGAAGTGTCGCTATAGGTGAGGGTTGTAACCTGAAGGCCATTGTTGGAATGCGCTGTGCCCACCAAGATGGAAGGTGTGCGTCCATAATAGATTCCGTAGCCGCCGCGGACAACAATCCGTTGATGGAAGCGATTCGGTGTCCAAGCAAAGCCGAGACGCGGGCCAAAATTATTCTTGTCACTATTAATCCGATTGGTGAGGATACCAGCCTGCGCGGCGATGGGGTTCAAGACGGGCGGCTGAGCCAGAGACTCGTAGTCATAACGAAGGCCCGGGTTCAGCGTAAAGGTCGGGGTGATTCGCCATTCATCCTGAATAAACCCAGAGTATTCGTTAAGGTTCGGATGAGTGGCCGGCCCAGTAGTGCCGGCACCGCCGAATGCCTGAACAAACTGGTCCCCATTGCCATAGCAAGGGGCGCCTAAGAGACTGCAGCCGAAGGTTCTCAAACTATTAAAGGTGTAAGCGCCGGAAAAATTTCCCGGAAAGAAGTTTGCGATCGCATCGGTCAAGACATCACCGCCGAATTTAACGGTATGCCGGCCTTTGATCCAGGTGAGGACATCGGCAAACTGACCGCGCTTGATGTTGGTGAAGCGGGGACTAAAGAAGTTTCGTCCGACGGTGAGCTGCGCCTGGCCACCATTGAGGACGGAAGCTTCGGGATTTGCGCTATTGGCTTGACCCGGCTCGTTGTCGCGAACATAGGCGGCGCGGAATTCATTGACGAAGCGGGGCGAGAGTGTGGAAGTAAGCTGTCCGGAGATGGTATCGGAAATAACGATGGCAGCGCCGGTGTGTTCGAGGGAGTTCGTGGAGCCGCCATTTTCGAGGTTTGCCCCAGTGAAACGCTGACTATTGATTCGCACGCTCAGAAGTTCATTGGAATTGATATGCCAGTCCGCCTTGCCGAGATAAACATCCTGATTGAAACCACTGGTCCAGGAGGCGCTTCGCGCCAACAGATAGGTGCAAGCGGCGGCGATATTGGCATCGTGGGTGATGTTGCGCTGGCCGTCGTAGTCAAAAAAGAAGAAAAGGCGGTCCTTGAGAACCGGGCCGCCGAAATTCCCGCCGAACTGGTTGAAATGGTAGGGTTGTTTGGCCTTGCCCTGCGCCTTGGCGATCGGATCGGTGGCATTGAGACCGCGGTCGCGGAAGAACTCGAAACCGGTTCCATGGAACTGATTGGTGCCGGATTTGGTGACCACATTGATGACGGCGCCGCCGGCGTTGCCGTATTCGGCGGTGTAGGCATTTGAATTGACCTGGAATTCCTGAACGGCATCCTGGCTGAACTGGTAGGGAGCGCGGCCCGAGCCCGTGCGGCCCAAAGTTTGGCCGAAGAAGGTGTTGTTATTGTCGGAGCCGTCGACGATGAGAGAATTGAGGGTGCCGCGCTGGCCGGCAAAGCTGATGTCACCGCCGCGTACGTCGGTGGTTACCCCCGGAGTTAGGAGAGTGAAGTTGATGAAATTGCGGCCGAGGGTGGGGAGATCACTTACGGCCCGCTCATTGACAGAAGATTCAACCGAAGAACGCGTAGCCTCAAGGATGGGAGTCTCCGAGGTGACGGTGACGGAGGTAGCTTGGGTTCCCACTTTCAGCTGGACGGGCAGGTCTATGGTAGCGCCCACAGCCACAGTGACGCGAACGGCGTAGTTGGAGAAACCAGCATTTTCAGCGGTAACAACATAAGTTCCAGGAGGCACAACGGGAAAATGAAACAAACCGTTCTCGTCGCTGACAGACTCGAGCTTCAGGCCGGTATCAGAATTGACTGCCCGGAGTCTTGCACCGGAGATGGCGCCACCCTGAACATAATACCTGCGGCTCTGCGCAGAGAAACAAATGACAAATTCATCTCAAGCTCTCCTCTGATGATGACATCATTCTGTATGATGGGAATCCGCATCCCAATCGTACTTATTGCACTTCCTGCTCATAGTACCAGCAAGCGACCGGCGCATTGTGCGCTGGCCCATAACCTTCCGGGGTAGATTGGAGGGCTCCCCACAGATTGGGGACGGATCACGGTGGCAAAAACGCCGACCCCAGACATAACCCAACCAATATCGTAATTGATGGTCTATTTGCTATCACAGGAATTGCATAGATTGAAACAAACCCTGTGGAAAACTTCGGTGCGCCTGAAGCAATAATTTCAATGCGCGCCGGCACCAAAAACACAGTCTAAACGCCAACTCAATCGATTGCCTAAGGCTACGCGATACAGATTGAGGCCGTATAAACCCTCTAATAATGGCGCATTACAAGTGACCGGCGCGGTCACTTTTCGACGGAAAACTTGTAGGTGGTGATGGTGTGGTAGCGCTCGCCGGGCTTGAGGACGACGGAGGGGAATTTCGGCTGATTCGGCGAATCGGGATAGTGCTGGGTTTCCAGGCAGAAGGCGTTGCGGCGCGGATAGGTGAAGCCGCCCTTGCCGGGAGTTTTGCCATCGAGAAAATTTCCGGTGTAAAACTGGACGCCGGGCTCGGTGGTCCAAACTTCCAGGACGCGGCCGGAGGCGGGCTCGACGACGCGCGCGGCGCGGGATTCGCCGCCGCCTGCGGAGCGGCGCAAGACATAGTTGTGGTCGTAGCCGCCGCCGAGTTTTAATTGGTCGTCGTCCTGATCGGTGCGCGCGCCGATGGCCACCGGTTTGCGGAAGTCGAACGGAGTGCCCCCGACGTCGCGGAGTTCGCCGGTGGGAATCAAGCCGGCATCGACGGGAGTGAACTTGTCGGCCTCAATCACCAGCTGGTGACCGAGAATATCGCCGGAGCCCTGGCCGGCGAGATTGAAATAAGAGTGGTTGGTGAGATTGACTACGGTTTTCTTGTCGGTGGTGGCGGAATATTCGATTTGCAGGGCGTTCGCGTCCATCCACGTGTAGGTCACGGTGACTTTCAGATTTCCGGGAAAGCCTTCGTCGCCGTCCTTGCTGAGGTAGGAAAGTTCCAGCGACTGGCCGTCTTTTGCGGGCAGCGTCTTGGCGGTCCAGAGGGCCTTGTCGAAGCCTTTGACGCCCCCGTGGAGAGTGTTCTCACCGTTGTTCTTGGCGAGGGTATAAGTCTTGCCGTCGAGAACGAATTGCGCATGCGCGATGCGGTTTCCAAAGCGGCCGATGATTCCTCCAAAGTGGCTCTTGTCGTTCACGTAGCCGTCGACGGTGTCGTAACCGAGGACGACATCGGCAGGCTTGCCGTTGCGGTCCGGCACTTTGATGTCTAAGATCGACCGGCTGGCCGTCGGGAGTTTTGCCGAAGGATTTTTTCGTGGTGGAACCTGGATGAGGAGTTGCGCCAATCGCCCCCAGAGTGGTCATAAGCAACGCTCCTGTGAAGATCGTTAACGTCGTACAACGCTTCATTCGAATCCCCCAGCCACAAGTCATTTCGATGGCAATACGCAGAAGCCCCGGTAAGTTTACTTGGTGATGCGCTCTTTCGCTCGCAGAAAAATTCATCCGTCCGGTCCCCGTGGAGCGAGTTTTTCGATGGCAGGGAACGGCGAGGAAGTGGTGAAGGAATGCGGGGGAATGGCGGCCCCGGAGCCCAGCGCTTTGGTCATTAACGTCATGGCTTCTCCAGTGCTGGGGGGCACAACTACGGTGGCAGCCAATAGCCCGGTGCGGACCCAGGTCTGGCCCGTGCTGGGCACGCCATCACAACCAGTGATGGGAATGGCGAGCCACTGATCTCGGTCCGCATCGACAACGGTGTCCTCGATGGCTTTCCGCGCGCCCATGCCCATGGCATCGTTCTGCGCGACAATCAGATCAATGCGCAGCCTCTGAGCGGCAACCAAACGGAGCCAGGAGCTGACGCTCTGATGAGCGCTTTCCTCGGTCCACCGGCCCCGCAAGCTGGTGAGATGCACGTTGGGCGGGAGCAATTCGTGAAGTCCAGTGTAGCGATCATGGGAGACTGAACTTACCGAAGGTCCCTGAATGAGAAGCACGGCGCCGCCGCGGGGAAGAAGAGCGGCGACCTGGCGGGCTTGAATGCGGCCAACTTCCACCTGATCGGCGCTAACGGAAAAAACGGGAGAGCGAGTGGTCTTGCGAAGCTCGACAGCGTATTCCGCTTGCCGGCTGAGAACAGCCCAGCCGATACCGGCACTAGCGGCGGCACCGGCCACTTGCGGGAAAGAAGTGGCACCGAGAGGTTCGATGAGGATGCCGCTGGGCCGAAGCGAGGGTTCCGTCTGGATGGCTCTGAGTACCTGGGTGCTTTGTCTGAGCCTCAACGCCGAGTTCCGCAGCGGCGGCTTTGGCGGCGGCGGCCTGTTCCATCTGATAGTCGTTGTCCTGGGTAATCAGCGATACCAGGAAACGTAGCTTAGTCATCCATAGCCTCCGCGGCGCAATCGCTAGCGGCCGGCGTTATTTTCGCCGGCAATGATCTGCTTTATAAAGGCAACTTCTTTATCGTCGTAAGGTTGGCCGGTGGTCTGGAAAATGTCATGGAACCACATGGCCGCCTCGTGATCTACGTAAGGACGCTGCCACGAATCCCACGGATAATAAGTCTGCGTCTTCCCTGCCGCCAGCCCCCAATTGATCGCGGCGACTCTATACTTCCTGGCGATCGGAAGCGTTCCCTGGAACGTGCTGCCGTTGCTGCGTGCCATATACTCCGTGCCCAGAATTGGCCGATGGTACTGCTGCAGCCACAGCACCCGTTTTTCAAATTCCTCGGATTTGTCGTAATTGTGAAAGGAAATCACATCGGACAACTCGATTTGAATTTTCTCCACGGGGCTGAGCTTCTCCGGAGAAGACCAATCCCCCTTCCATACTCCGCTCGTCAACGGTTGCGTGGGATGCATGGCCCGCGCCCATTCGAACACGCGCGGAAGCAATTTGAGGACAATTTCAGTCTTGGTTTCCGGCTCCAAATCCCCATCACGACCACCATTCGAATTGTCGGGCTCGTTCCACACGTCCCAGCCAATAATCCGATCATCCTTTGCGAAGGCGCCGAGGACACCCTTCACGTATCTTTCAAGGCGCGGATATTGCGCCTGATCCTGGAGTGCTTTTGTCCCAGGGCTCTGCACCCAGCCGGAATTGTGGACGCCGGGGCGCGGGTCACGCTGCTTGCCGAGTTGCGGATTCGCGTCCCAGCAGGAATCGAATAGAACAAGGAGCGGTTTGATGTGGTGTTTTGCGGCGATCTGGAGAAAGGTGTCGATACGCTTGCGAAATCCTTCCGCGTCCTGCTGCCAAGGCAGGTCATGGAGAAAAACGCGCATGGTGTTGAGACCGATGGACTCTGCCCAGCCAAGCTCGAGATCGATGCGCTGGGGATCGAAGGAATCCGCCTGCCACATTTCGAGTTCATTGATTGCATTCGCGGGAATGTAGTTGCTCCCCACCAGCCACGGCTGCTTTGCATACCAATCGTTGGCGGCCTTCTCCGTCCAGCGCGCGGACTGCGACGCGGAGGCCGGCTGAGCGGAGAAGAAATTACAAAGCAACATCAGGAAGCTGATGAAAAGTTTTTGACTCAATCGATTTCGCATTCTCGTTCTCGATTCCTGAAAAAGTT
>WNFN01023416.1_pt1 | contig 11410 bp, 9 predicted proteins | sample 5400161 | NCBI WGS metagenome assembly WNFN01 (sample SAMN13153353, study PRJNA577476) | soil metagenome | isolation source: 80 cm saprolite on Douglas fir-dominated hillslope | place: USA:California | collected 2013-09-17
CCGCCTGCATCATGCGGCGCTTGCCTTCGAAGGCGAATGGTTTTGTGACCACGGCGACGCTCAAGGCGCCCAATTCGCTGGCGAGCGAAGCGACTACGGGCGCGGCGCCGCTGCCGGTGCCTCCGCCGAGGCCGGACGTGATGAAAATCATGTCCGAGCCTTCCAGCGCTTCTATGATTTTCTCCGTGTCTTCGAGCGCCGCCTTCCGGCCGACCTCGGGATTGGCGCCCGCGCCGAGGCCCTTGGTGAGTTTCGCGCCGAGTTGCAGCTTCACCGGCGCCTGCGACAGCTTCAGAGCCTGTAGATCCGTGTTGGCGGTGATGAATTCCACGCCTTCGAGCTTGGCGCGAATCATGCGGTTCACCGCGTTGCATCCGCCCCCGCCCACGCCGATGACTTTGATCTTCGCCGGCTGCAGCTCCTCGCTGAAGCTCATCCGGATTCCTGCATCTCTTGTTGTCATATCTTCCCCCAGCCTTCTCCAGTTTCGCTTGCGGCTCTCGGGCAGGGTCACGAGGCGCCGGCGAACATGGCTTTCAATTTTGATACAAAGTTTCCCGTGCGCTGCGGCGCGGAGCGTCGCGCCTTCGCGCCACAAAGAACGAGTCCGACTACGGTTGCATATTCCGGCTGCGCCACCTGTTCCGGCAGATCAGCCAAGCCTTTTGGTTCCGCGACGCGCATCGGAAGACGGAATGACTCCTCGGCAAGTTCCTCCAACGCGTTGAGCCGCGCGCCCCCGCCCGCGAGGACAAATCCGGCAGGGATCTGGCCGTCAAGCCCGGCGCGCTGCAAGTCGTCGCGAATCAGCGAAAGCAATTCCATGGCGCGCGGCTCGATGATGTCCGTCAGCATGTGCGCAAAGATGGTCCGTGGCGGACGGTCGCCCACGCTGGCAATCTCGATCGCACCGTCTTCCTTCATGAATGCGGATGCAGCGCAGCCGTGGCGGCGCTTGATTCTTTCCGCTTCGGGGGTCGGCGTGCGCAAACCGACGGCCAGATCATTCGTGAAGTGATCGCCGCCAATCGCAACAGCGCTGGTGTGACGTACCACGCCGCCGCCGAAGACAATTAATTCCGTCGTGCCGCCGCCGATGTCCAGCAGGCAGCAGCCGAGATCGCGCTCGTCCTGCGTCAAGCAAGATTCCGCGGAAGCGAGCGGCTCAAGGACGGTATCGCTGATGAGGATGCCGGCCCTGTTCGCGGCGGTGACGAGATTCTGCGTGGCGGCAACGGAGGAAGTCACCAGATGGACGTTTACCTCCAGCCGCTGGCCGACCATGCCGACGGCATCGCGTATGCCATCCTGCGCATCCACCATGAATTCATGGGGAAGCACGTGCAGGACCTCGCGGTCATCCGGAAGCGAGATATTGCGGGCCGCATCCACGGCGCGGCGCACGTCTTCGCGCTCGATGTCGCGCGGACGCTGTCCCAGGGTGATGCCGCCGCAGCTGTTTACTCCGCGCACGTGGCCTCCGGCCACCCCGATCAGGGCCTCTTCCACCGGAACATTTGCCACGCTTTCGGCCTCTTCGACCGCGCGACGGATGGAACTCACCGTGGAATCAAGATTGACGATCAGCCCCTTGCGCAGGCCCTTGGACTCGGCTGCGCCGAGCGCCAGAAACTTCACCAGCTCGCCTTCGACTTCCGCGATCAGCACGGAAGTTTTCGTGCTGCCGATGTCCAGCCCAACCAGGTATTTGTCTTTCTTCGCCAAGCCGCCGCTCCTGCGATGAATCTATTTTGTTCTCGCGGCGGTCGTGCCCGCACTGGTGTCGGGATTCACGACCACTTGCCGCGAATACTGCAAATCGATCGACTGCACGCGGCCGGCGTTTGCCTGCCACTGCGAAAAATTGTCGACCAGCATTTTGTACTTGCCGGTGAACTCACTCGAACCGAAGTGAATCGTCACGGCCTGCGCATCGTTGGCGCTCGCCAGCCCGGTCATCACCACGCGCAGATCTTTCGGGTTTGAGAGGTCGATCTCACTAACGCGATCGGAGGAGCCGCCGCGCACGAGCTCGACGTCCTTCATGAATTCCTCGTACGTCTGCATGCGCTTTTCCCGCTGGTCTCGCGGCAGATCTTCCGAAACGCCGTTGACAATCGGGAAATGCAGATCTTCGCCACGCGGGCGGTCGAGAATGACGCCATGCGCATCAATCAGCGCCAGTTCGTTGCCGTTTCGAGCAAAGGCAACGGGAGTGCGCTCGGTAAGCTCGATGCGAAGGCGATTAGGCAGGATGCGCTGCACGCTGGCGGATTCGACCCAGGGAATCTGTTCCAGTTGACTCCGGCGGGCGTCCAGAGGGACGCGCAAAACACTCCGGTTGCGGTCGTGGACAAATTGCTGGAGCACCGCTTCGCGACTGACGATGCGATTGCCGTTCAATTCGATCTGATCCGGTTTCAGCAGCAGCATTGCGGGCGAATACAGAAGAAACTGCATCCCATAGACCGCCACGGTCACACCAGCAACGCCGGCACAGCTCAAAATCAGAATCCGCCGATAGAACGGCCAGCCCCGCCCGCTGAATTTTTTGCGGCGGATTTCGACCGGCTTCTGGCGGCGCAGGTAACGCGGCTCATCGTCGGTAATCAGCTCCGGCCGGTAGGAATCGGCATCCGCCGCGGCAGACGCGTTCCGATGTATGGCCTTCACGCGTTCCAAACGACCACCTCGTTCTCAAGACTTATTCCGTAGTTTTTCTGCACGCGCTCCCGTACGTCGGCGGCATGACGGTCGCTGACGCGAGCGTCGCCCACGGACAGGCCTTTGAGCCCCAATTCATCGATCATGCGGCCCGCGGAGGCGCCAGGAGGGTTTTTGAAGATGCAGCCGGCGCTCTTCTGGCCGAGCGGCTGGCTCGTACGCCGCTTTTCGTTGCAGATACGAATACCTTCGAGGATTACCTTGAACGGTTTGGAGGGTAGTTCCAGTATCACCGCGAGCATCATATCATCCGGGGCAAAAGAAGTGTGCCGGTATTCGAAAGAAATTTGGTCGCCGCGGAGAACTTCGATCTTTCGTCCGGCCGCCCGGTAGAGCTTCACTTCGCGGACATAACTGCCGATCTGCATGCCGTAGGCTCCGGCATTCATGCGCAGGGCGCCTCCGACAGTGCCGGGAACGCCGATAAGCCCTTCCATGCCGCCGAGGTCATTCTTCGCGCAGAATGTGATCATGCGGCCAAGGTCTGCCGCGGCATCAACGTGCGCAAAGTTGCCATCGAGCACGACATCAGGCTCGGGACGGACAAGTTGCAGGACCACCCATGGCAACTCCCCATCACCGACCAGCAGATTCGAGCCGCCGCCGAGGAACTTATGCGGGACGTGGTTCGCGTCGAGCAAATTCAGGAGATCCGGAAGGCTTTCGTGGCTCTTGATTCGGAGCAAGTCCGTCGTACCACCGATGCCTAGCGAGGTAAGGCCGGCAAGCGCGGTGCTCTCCCGCAGCTCGACATGGATCTCCGCGAGTTTGGCGACGATCCTGGGATCACTAATGCGCATGATGCGTCGGATGCTCCGTTCCCAGCAGAACCATGAATTCATTGCTTGCCCGGCTGATGTTGCCCGCGCCGATGGTTAGGACAGCGTCCCCGGGACGCGCTTGTTTCAGCAGGTACTCGATGCCTTCTTGCATCGAACGAAAATAGTGGACGTTCTTGTGTCCGGCTTCGCCAATGGCGCGCGCAAGCGCTTCGCTCGTCACGCCCGGGATGGGCGCCTCGCTGGCCGCATAGATATCAATCAGCACGAGGATATCCGCCTGATTGAACGCGCGGCAGAATTCGTCCCAAAGGTGCTGGGTACGGGTGTAGCGATGGGGCTGAAAGAGCACCAGCAGGCGATTGAACTTGCAGCCGCGGGCCGCTTCGAGCGTGACGCGGATCTCGACCGGGTGATGACCGTAGTCATCGATCACGGTGATTTCGTTAACCACACCCCTGACGTCAAAGCGGCGCCCCACGCCGGTAAATTTAACGAGGCCTTCGCGGATCAGGTCAGCCGGAACGTCTAGGTATAGCGCAACTGCGGCTGCCGCCGCGGCGTTGCGGACATTGTGAATGCCAGGAGGATGCGTCAGCCGGAATAAGCCGAGATCTTCGCCCCTGTAGGTCAGCCGGAACTCGCTCTCCAATCCTTCCAGCTTCACATCGCTGATTACCAGATCGGCTTGACTCGACGTTCCGTACGTAATGATGGGACGCTTCACGCTGGGAATGATCGCCTGCACGTTGGGCTCATCGATACAGAGAATCGCCGCGCCGTAAAATGGCACGCGATTCACAAACTGGATGAAGGCGCCCTGAATATCTTCGAGCGAGGTGTATTGGTCGAGGTGTTCGCGATCAATCGTAGTCACCACCGCAACTACCGGCGCGAGCATCAGGAAGCTGCGATCGCTCTCGTCCGCTTCCACCACAAAATATTCGCCTTTGCCGAGCCGCGCAGTCGTGCCCGCCTGGTTGACTTTCCCGCCGATTACAAATGTGGGGTCAAGATGGGCGACCGCAAGAACGGAAGCCACGATTGAAGTTGTGGTCGTTTTGCCGTGCGCACCGGCAACGGCGATTCCGTATTTCAAACGCATCAGCTCCGCAAGCATCTCCGCGCGCGGAATCACCGGAATTTTGCTCTTGTGCGCTTCGACGACCTCGGGATTATCCGCTCGCACGGCGGAGGAGGTTACGACGACGTGCGCGCCTTCGACATTGGCGCCGTTGTGTCCCTCATAGACGGTAGCGCCCAGATTCTGAAGCCGTTCGGTGATTGTGGATGGCTTGACGTCCGAGCCGGACACCGAATAGCCGAGCGTCAGGAGCACTTCGGCGATACCGCTCATGCCGATGCCGCCAATACCGACCAGGTGGATCCGTTGAAAATTGCGGAAAGAGACCATCATGCGCTTGCCCTATGCCGATTTCCTTGCACGTTCGCAGCCTCTTCGATGAGATTCACGATGTCCCGCGCGGCATACGGGCGGGCAAGTCCGCGCGCGGCAGTTGATAGTTTTTCGATCTCCTGGGGCTGGTCGAGGAGAGAAAAGATTTCGCCGGTCAGTTTTTCGGCCGTGAGTTCCACTTCGGAAATCAGGCGGCCGGCGCCTGCGCGGGACATTTCCTGCGCGTTGCGCAATTGGTGGCTGTCCGTCGCCCTTCCGAAAGGGATGAAGATGGCGGCTCGGCCCGCAGCGGCGATTTCCGCTGCGGTGATGGCTCCTGCCCGGCAAACAATTGTATCAGCCCAGGCAAAGCGTTCCGCCATGTTCGTGAGGAAGGGGACAACCTCCGCGTGGATTTCGCGCCGCGCATAGCCGGTGCGTACAGCATTATAATCGCGTTCGCCGGTCTGATGCACGATGGCCAATTCGTTCTTTCGTGCTGCCAGGCGGTCCATGGCGTCGACAAATACCCGGTTGATAGGCAACGCCCCCTGGCTGCCGCCGGTGACGAGCAGCCGGAACGGCCTTCCCGGCCGCCGCGGTGTGATGGAGAAGAACTCCGAGCGCACCGGGCAACCCGTAACGACCGCCTTTTTTCCCCACTCGCGTGCAGAAACTTCATAGCCAGTGGCAATTCGTGTAGAAATTCTCGCCAGCACCCTGTTCGTGAAGCCCGGCTCGGCGTTTGGTTCGAAGATCACATTGGGCACGCGCCCCAGCCAGGTGGCCAGCAACATCGGCCCCGCTGCATAGCCGCCGACACCAAACGCGGCGACAGGTTTGTGCTTGCGCAACACGCGTCGCGCATCGAGCATCGCCGGAGCGAGCATCGCCAAATTCCGGAGCAGCGTCGCTCCCCCCTTGCCCTTCAAGCCGGCCACCCGCAGCGTTTCCAGCGGCAGTCCGGCCTGCGGCACGAGCTTCATTTCGATTCCGCGTTGCGTTCCCACCAGCACGACTTCCCTTTCGTTTCCTCTTGAAAGCCATTCCTGAGCAATCGCCAGCGCTGGAAAAACGTGTCCGCCCGTGCCGCCGCCTGCGATCAGCAATTTCACTTGCAACGCTCTTGCCGTGTGGTGGCGCAGCATGCTGCGCCACTACAAAGACGATTCCTCAGGACCACGAGGACTCCGTGGCCCGTTGGGAAATATTCAGCAGCACACCCGTCGCCAGCAGCATGACCAGCAAACTCGATCCGCCATAGCTGATGAACGGCAGCGGGATTCCTTTTGTCGGCACCATCCCGAGTACGACCGCAAAATTAATCAGCGCCTGGCACAAAACCATCGCGGTTATTCCCAGCGCCAGCAGCCGCCCGAATCCGTCCGGCGCACCGGACGCGGCACGCATCCCTCGCCAGCCATAAACTACAAAGAGCGCAATCACGATCATCGCCCCAATAAAACCCAGCTCCTCGCAAATCACCGCATAAATAAAATCCGTGTGAGCCTCCGGCAGATAGAAGAGTTTTTGTTTGCTCTCCATCAGTCCTACGCCCGTGAAACCGCCAGAGCCGACGGCAATGAGCGACTGAAGCAACTGAAATCCCGCGCCCTGTGGATCGGAATCCGGGTGCAGAAAAGCGGTCAATCGGGCTTGCCGGTACGCTACCTGCGTGATGAACAGATACACCATGGGAATCGCTCCCGCGAGCCCCACTGCGAGCCACTTCCACGAGAGACCTCCAACGAACAGTATGGCGGCGGCCACAACGAGAATATCGATGGACGTGCCAAGGTCAGGTTGCAGCAAAATCAATGCGACGAAGACCAGAATGGGACCAGCCGCTGGAAAAATAGTCCGCCAGAAATCTTCCCTGCGGAATTCCATTCCGGCCTTGTTGCGGCGCTTCTGATCGAGAAACCACGCCAGATAAAGAATCGTGGCTAGTTTCGCCAGTTCCGACGGCTGAATGCCCACCGCGCCGAACTTGATCCAGCGATGCGTGGCATGAGACTTGTCTAGGAAAAACGTGCCGACGAGCAAGAGCAAGACGACGCAGACTACGGGATAGATGACTGCGGGCTCGCGCAGACGCCGATAGTCCGTCTTCATCAAAGCGAACATTCCCAAGAGTCCGATGAATAGCCATGCGGCCTGGCGGACGAGAAATATGTACGAGTGCCCGTACTGCTGTTCCGCCGTGACTGCGGAGGCGCTGAAGATCATCACGGCACCGAAGAGACACAGCGCCAGCGTCACTCCAAAGAGCCAGCGGTCATTTTCCAGTCGTCGCGGCACGTTCTCTCACCCTCTTCCAGAACTTGTACTCGCCGCTTGCCGCTCCAATTGATGCACTAGCTCTTTGAAGACGCGGCCGCGGTGTTCGTAGTTCTGAAACTGATCGAAGCTGGCGCATGCCGGGGCGAGGAGCACCACGTCGCCGCGCCGCGCTGCATGCGAGGCAATTTCCACGGCGCGCTCTATCACTCCGGCGCGTTCAATGGCCACGCTGCCGGTGATCTGTTTTTCAATTTTCTCCGCCGCCGCGCCGATCAGCAGCGCAAGAATGGCCTTCTCGCGCAATGGCCTTTGCAGCATGGTGTAATCGCTGCCTTTATCTTTCCCGCCCAGAACAATCAGGATGCGTCCGGGAAAAGCATCCAGTGCCTTCAGCGTGGCATCGACATTTGTTGCCTTCGAATCGTTGTAATAGCGCACACCTCCGATTTCCGCGACAAACTCAAGGCGATGCTCGACGCCCGCGAACGAGCGGACTCCTTTCGCGATCGCCGCCGGTTCGGCCCCAGCGAGGCGCGTCGCCGCCACCGCCGCAAGGACGTTTTCGACGTTGTGCGCGCCCGCCAGCGGAATCTCTCGCAGATTCAATACCGCCTCTTCTTCGCCGTCATGACAAAAGACAATTTTGTTTTCCCGCACGAATGCACCTTGCGCCACGCGCTGCTTCCGGCTGAACCAGTACACGTGTGGCTTCGCCGGCGCCAAGGACGTGGTCGCCGGATCATCCGCGTTCAGCACCGCGCTGTCCGCTTCCGTCTGGTTCTCAAAGATGCGCGCTTTGGCGCGGCCATATTCTTCGAGTGTGTGATGCCGGTCCAGGTGGTCGGGTGTGAGATTCAAGAACACGCTGATGTTGGGGCGAAATGTTTCAATCAGCTCTAGCTGAAAACTGCTTAACTCCGCCACAGTGATGGTGTCGTCGCTGGTCTGCTCCACGCGCGAAATCAAGGGAGTGCCGATATTTCCGGCGAGAATCGTGGAAAAACCTGCGTTTTTCAAAATGTGTTCGATCAAGGAAGTCGTCGTCGTCTTCCCGTTCGAGCCGGTGATCCCGATCAAGCGTCCGTCCAGGAAACGGTCCGACAGCTCGATTTCGCTCCAGATGGTGACACCCTTGGCGCGCGCGGCCTGCAGTAAGGGAGCATCGGCGGGCACGCCGGGACTCGGAACGATCAGGTCCTGCTCGAAAAATGAATTTTCCCGGTGGCCGCCCAACTCCAGACTTACGCCCGCAGTCCGCAGAGGTGCGATCGCTTCGCCGATTTCGTTTTCCGTCCGCGTATCCGTCGCCGTCACGTTGGCGCCCCGCGCGGCGCAGAAGAGCGCAGTAGCCACACCCGTCCTGGCCAGTCCCACGACCAGCACGCGCTTGCCCCGCAACTCAAACGAATTCGGCATCTTTGCCGCAATACCCTTTCCCGCTACCTCAACTTCAACGTCGTCAGCGCAAACAGCGCAAAAACCAGCGCGGCGATCCAAAATCGCACGATCACTTTCGATTCGCTCCAGCCGAGCAATTCGAAATGGTGATGGATGGGCGCCATCCGGAATATGCGCTTGCCGCGTAATTTGAACGAGCCCACCTGCAGAATCACCGAGACGGCTTCCAGCACAAAAACGCCGCCAACAAAGAACAACAGAATCTCCTGCTTGATGATGACCGCAATCACGCCGAGCGTCCCGCCCAGCGAGAGCGACCCCACATCTCCCATGAAAATCTCTGCGGGATGCGCGTTGTACCAGAGAAAGCCGAGCGACGCGCCGACGAGCGCACCGCAGAACACCGTCAGCTCGCCGACCTTCGGGATATATTGAATGTCGAGGTAAGTCGCCCAGCGGAAGTTGCTGCTGACGTATGTCAGCACCGTGAGGGCGCCTGCAGCGATGACCGTACAGCCGATGGCGAGACCGTCCAGCCCGTCAGTGAGATTGACGGCGTTGGACGAACCGACAATCACAACGCCAACGAAAACCAGAAACGGAACGAAAGCCAGCGGCCAGAAATGCGGTGAATGGATGAACGAGTGAATGACGAGATCGGGGCGAAAGCGCTTCAGAAATGGAATCATCAACTGCGTAGAGTAAGCGCTGTGCGTTGTCAGGACGAGAAGCGACACGCCCACCACTAAACTGACGAATACCTGGAAATAAATCTTCTTTTTCGCGGTGAGACCCAGGTTGCGCTGCTTGGAGACTTTCGCGTAGTCGTCGATAAAGCCGATAACCGCGAAACCGACGAGTGCAAAGAGCGATAGTAAGATGAAAGGGTTTGTGAGATCGGCCCAAAGCAGCGTCGGCACGGCGGTAGAGAGAACGATCAGTACGCCGCCCATCGTGGGCGTGCCGGCCTTTTTCTTGTGCTCCTGCGGGCCTTCTTCCCTGATAAATTGCCCGATCTGCAACTCGCGGAGGCGGCGGATCAGCGATGGACCGAAGGCAAGCGCCAGAAACATGGCCGTGAGGCTCGCGTACACGGTTCGCACGGTGATGTAACGAAAAACGTTCAGCGGGCTGAAGTAGCGCTGCAGCGTGTGGTAAAGGAGGTAGTAAAGCATCTCAGTGCCGCGCCTCCAGGTCCATAATTTCACCGGGTGCGGCGTGCCGCGCGATCAGTGATTCCACAATCTGCTCCATCTTCACGCCCCGCGACCCTTTCACCAGCAGCAGATCGCCAGACACGATGAAACCCGCCAGAAATTCGGCGGCCTCCTGCGGCGCCGCGAAAAATTTCGCGCGTGCGCGCGGGAGCCCCGCGGCCACGGCGCCTTCCACGATCTGCGCCGCATCACCGGCCACGCCGATGATCCAATCGATCTTCCCGGTCTTTGCAGCGAACTGCCCCGCCTCGCGATGCAGTTCCGCTGAAGCCGTGCCTAGCTCGCGCATTTCGCCGGCGGCGAGGATGCGCCGGCGGAAATTCGGCGTCGCCGCCAGCAATTCCGTCATCGCCTGCAACGCTGCGGGACTCGAGTTGTAGCTGTCGTTGATGAGCGCTGCTCCATTCGAAAATCGCAATAGTTCTCCGCGCATCGCCGGCGCGCGCAACGAGAGAAACACGCTCTGTGCTTCCGCCGCGCCGATGTCCCATACGCTCGCCGCCGCCAGCGCCGCCAGCGCGTTGGCAATCGCGTGGCGCCCGGGAACATTCAGCTCCAGCCGCACGCGGCCCTCCGGACTTACATAGTCAAACGCCGATCCCAGCGCTCCGCGGTCTTCGATCTCCTGCGCCGTGAAAAAGGCCGGCTTTTCGATGCCATACGTCAGCACGCGTCCGGGTGCAAAGGCTCCAAACGCGGCGACGCGCGGATCGTCTGCGTTCAGCACCGCGGTCGACTGGTGTCCGTTCAACCCTTCGATCAACTCGCGTTTCGCAAGCGCGATCTCATCCACCGACGAAAAAAATTCCAGGTGCGCCGGCGAAACACGCGTCACAACTCCAACGTCCGGCCGGGCAACCGACGCCAGCCGCGCGAGTTCGCCGCTGCGCGACATTCCCATTTCCAGCACCGCCGCCTGATGCGTTTCTTCTAGGCGAAAAAGCGTCAGCGGCAGCCCGTACTCGTTGTTAAAGTTTCCTTCCGATTTCAGGACCCGCAGCTTCGCGCCCAGCAGTGCCGCCAGGATCTCTTTCGTGGTGGTCTTGCCGACAGAGCCCGTGACGCCGACAATTTTCCCGCCCCAGGATTCGCGTACTGCGCGCGCCAGTTGCTTGAGCGCCTCGAAGGTGTCGGCCACCGCAATGCAACGGGTGCCGACTGGGTCCGCATATCGCGAAAGCTGCGCCTCCGCCACCACTGCCGCAATTGCTCCGTTCTCCAGGGCACTAGCCACATGGTCGTGTCCATCGTGACGCGGTCCGTGGATGGCGATGAACAGTTCTCCGGCACGAATCGCGCGAGAATCAATCGACACACCGGCCACCCGGGCCAGGGCGTTGAGTCCCGTCCCCGGCCGAGTACCCAGAGCGTCAGCCACCTGTGCAATCGTCCACCGCATAAGTTCCTCAAAGGATTCGTCTTAATCCAGTACCGAACGGCTCGTTGTGTTTTCAACGTTTTGAGGGCTCCTCCTTTCGAGAGGTCAGCAATTGGCTCGTCCCGACGATCTCGAAACCCGAGCGCCCTCGTCACACCTACGAACCAAGCGCGCTAGGTGCCAAACCCTGAGCCGCTTTGCGGCCCGCCTTTCAACTGGCCGCCGTTTGCCTGGT
>WNFN01218432.1_pt1 | contig 11409 bp, 9 predicted proteins | sample 5400161 | NCBI WGS metagenome assembly WNFN01 (sample SAMN13153353, study PRJNA577476) | soil metagenome | isolation source: 80 cm saprolite on Douglas fir-dominated hillslope | place: USA:California | collected 2013-09-17
CCAAATGGGTTTAATCAGCCACTTACCCCGTATAGCCGCCATTCAAGCAGCAGGAGCAAATCCTTTTTATCGCAGTTTCATCAATGGATTTAAGCGGAGAGAACAGGTCCAGGCGCAAACTATTGCCACCGCTATCAAGATCGGTAATCCCGTCAGCTATACACGCGCCCGCCGTGTCATCGAAGAAAGTAACGGTGTGGTTGATGAAGTCACTGACGATGAGATTCTGGCTGCGAAAAGCGTAATAGATCGTTCCGGCATTGGCTGCGAACCAGCTTCTGCGGCAACTCTGGCAGGCGCTCGCAAGCTCGTGGAACGCGGCGTTATCAAACGAGACGAGCGTGTTGCCGGCATTCTAACTGGCAATCTGCTCAAAGATAGCCACACGGGTATCCCTCAACCAGAACACGGTGGTGCAATAGAAGCAAGCATCGAGGCGGTAAGGAAGATACTGGGTAACCTGGCTCTTGGTAGTGGATAGAAGGAGACGGCCTCTGTCAAAAACAGGTATATCAGCTTCGCACACAAGCGTATCACAAATCAGTACAACAGCCCATGCGCACTGGAACAATGTCATACATAAAATACGTTTCTGGCTTTGCGCGTGGGAAATCTACCCTATTATTATCGTAGCTGCTTTCTTGCGCTTCTACCAGCTTAATACCACCGAATTTGATGAAGATCAGGCAATCATTTTTCGCATGGCACATGATGCCATTTTTCATGGACTCCTGCCAGCAACGAGTAACATCGCCTCTATTCGTATAGTCAATCCTCCTGCTGTAATCTACCTGTTGATGCTCCCGGCAGCCTTCAGCGCCAATCCGCTGGGAGGTGCAGTACTCGTAGGGTTGTTCAATGTCATAGCAGTTCTTCTCACCTATCTCTTTGTGCGCCGCTACTATGGACGGCTTGCAGGCATCATCGCCTCACTGCTCTATGCCACAGCGTCCGAACCGCTCTTATTTAGTCGCTTCATCTGGCAACAGAATCTCATCGCTCCATTTGCTATACTCTTTATGTTTGCTCTGTTCCGGGGCGTCGTTGAACGTCGTAAGGGCTGGCTTTTTCCCGCCCTGCTACTTCTAGGTATACTCTTTCAATTACACGAGACGACCATCATTTTGTTTGTGCCGCTGCTGGTAGCGCTTCTGCTTGCGCCCGGAACAGTGCGCTGGCGGGACCTGGCTCTTGGCATTGGCTCGCTCTTCTTGATCTTCTTCACCTACCTGCTCTGGGAGTTCTCGACAAAGTTTGCCGACCTGAGCGCCATCCTTCAGATGTCAAAATCCCGTGCTCAATTTGACAACCAGGCGCTTACCTACTATCAGCTCTTTCTCAGCCCTTACGCTCACGTTCCCACCAATATGCACACGCTTTTGTATGCGCTCGTTCCTCTGCTTAAGTGGTCGGGTCTTATCATGCCACTGCTCGTGGCAGGTGGATTCGCGGCAGCCGTCCTGAGCATAGTTGTATCTCGCCCTGCATGGGAATCGTCACACGTCCAGAAACACAAACCTACACAGGACGATACAGGCGTGCCTTCCTTGCATCCCTCCGGCTCCAACACATTTCGCACTATCTGGATAGCATTTCGCTCTCATCCGCGACGATGCGGCCTCGCGTTATTGCTGGTCTGGCAGGTAGTGCCCATCCTGATCCTTTCACGTCATTCAGTACCCGTATATCCTTACTATCTACTCATGCTCATGCCAGGCCCCTTTATCTTGATAGGGCTTTTTCTCTCCTGGATCGTAGATTGGTTGCGGCAATTTGGGCGACAATGGAGCATGCTCCAGTATGGCGTGTATGCTGTAGCATGTTTTGTAATCATCGCTCAATCTGCAGGTACCACGGCGTCGCTTCTCGATCAGGTCAGTGGGAACAACCTTCATGGTTACACTTACAACACGCTTAATTCTTTACAGAATGCGCTGGCTGAAGCTGACCATGTAGCCCGGCAGCGTCATCTCAACCATGTGTACATCACGACAAACCAGTTTACACAAGTCGCGCTGCGCTACCTTGCCGAGCAGGTACAAACACCCACGACGCTCTTTGATGCATCGCGTTGTCTCGTACTTCCAAATCCTGCCGATGGGCCTGCCGTGCTGCTGGTAGGGCCATATGACAAATTAACCAGTGTTTTGCTCGGCCAGTTTGCCACATCGACATTGATTGACCGGCCAGAACGCCTGGGAGGTGCGCCCTTCCAGCTTTTTATCGTCAAACCTATCACTATTGCCCTGTCGCGGTCAACCTCATCTCAAGCTGTGTTCCTGAATAACTTGCAACTCCTTGACAAGCGGGTTCGCCATTTCAGTTACGATAACTCGTTATGGCTCGCTACATACTGGCGCCTCCTGCGCTCTGCATCGCCAGGCTACCGCACGACCTATACCTATGCCATGAGGGCGTTGCTCAATGGCAGCCATGGACCCGGCATCTCGAGCCAGTGTATCTCTACATCCATGCGAGTGGGAGACCAATTGATCGTCGCTTTCCAGGTACCCAGGGCTACTGTGTTACCTGTATCGGTAACCATTTCTGCAACATCCTACACTACCATGCCGTATAATTTGCCATTTGGGCCATTCCATCTTGAAACGATCAGAGATCAAAGTACGCCGCAGACGACCCTGACAACACTCGACGGTAGAGACGCTATTACACTTTCAGGATGAACCTGCACCCTTTGTGGGTAAGGAGCAATCGTCTGATAACTCTTACCTAAACCACTAGCTTATGCAATACAAGGCTGCTACAATATGCTTTAGGGGTGGGTGGCCTCAAGAGCCACTACTATAGAGTATACCTGCCGCAGGACTTGGAAGCCCTGGCACTTTAAAGTACTCGAAGGAGACTCCTTTGAAAAACCTGAGACGAAAACGCGAATTAATTCCGCGTTGGGAGATGCCTTCTGATCCAGTCAAAGCCGTGTTTTGGTTTATGCACTGGTTCCTGAGAGTGCTTGTACGTTTCTTCTACATCCTCATACTCGGAGCAGTCATCTACGAAAGCATCATCAACGGCGTCGTCGGGTTTATCGGCACCCTGCTAGTTGGCCTGGGAGTGTGGGGGGGACTCGCAGCGCTCTTGCTCCTGTTTAATTTCACCTCCGGCGTCTCAAGGGTTGTTTCAGAAGTAAACCGCGTGCAGCGAGGCTATCCTCCACGCCAGCCATTCAACAATTTCGCCGAGCCAGACGGCCCGGTTGTCGAGGGTACCGTAACCGACCTGGATGAAGAACGCAAGAAACGCCGTCAAGAATAAGCCGAACCGTGTATTGTAGGGGCGTGGCTTGCCCCCGCCCTGTAAGCTTCCCATAATTTCCGTATCTCGTCACCGGGTGCAGGCACATAAGAGAGCAGCAAAGTACCGCTGCCCTGGAGGCAGTAGCCACCCAGCGCAGCTGGGAGTACCATTGTCTGGCCTGGAGCAAGCTTCTCTCCATATTCAAAGGTATCGCCATACCGCACCATTACCTCGGCCCCTAAAGAAGAGAGGATAATACAACTTCCCATCGTCTTGCTCTTCATATAGCCATAAGATGTGCCGGGCTGTTGAAAGACCAGTTCGCGTACCACAAAATACCGGCATGCCACCAGGCAGCGATCCTCATACCCCTCTCCACCAGGGAGGGACAGCGGCTGCATTTTGATGTGAGGCGAGCGGTCGTAAATTGCTACATCCAGCGCACGTTCAACGTGTAACTCGCGGGGAGTTCCTGCGGCAGTCAGGCGACCATAGTCGTACATACGATAGGTAAGGTCTGAGTACTCCTGCAGTTCGTAGAGCATTACACCGCCGCCGATCGCGTGAACGGTTCCGGCTGGCACAAAGATACTATCGCCAGCAGCAACCTGCACTTCGTGAAGTAGTTTCTCTAACCTCACCTCTTCGATAGCTTCCTGGACTTCTCTGCGCGAGGTGGGAGCATTGAATCCATGAACGATAGAAGCTCCAGGGGCAGCGTCCAGAATATACCAGAATTCCGTTTTACCGAGTTTCCCATGCTCATGCTGCTTTGCATAGGTATCATCAGGATGTACCTGCACCGATAACTTGTCGGTGGCATCTATAAACTTTGCCAGCAGAGGGAAACGCTGACCAAATATAGCCGTTGCCTGCTCTCCAAGAAGCTCCGGCCCAAGTTCTTCGACAAGTGATCCAAGTGTCCTACCCGCGTATGGCTCGTTCTGAGCAACAGTGCTTATCTCGGTTTCCCAGGATTCACCTATGACAACGTCACCAGGCGGAAGTCGTTTCCAGCCTTCACGCTCTAACCGTCGTCCTCCCCAAATTGTCTCATGCAATGACGCGTCTAACCGAATAGGATGTAGAGTCAACACAAGCCCCTCCTAACCAGTAGCATTGATGATGGAGAAGCCCGGTGTATCCTGCTCGCATACGGCTGCTCTGCGTGCCGCAATTTGCACGATACACCGGGCCTCTATAGCCAAATAATCTAACAAATTGATGTTGGATCAGGTCGCTAGCAGCGCTCCTTCGATCTGGCGGCGCAATTTATCGCGCATCACGATACCTCTGACGCGATTGATCTCCTGACCATTCTTGAAGAAGATCAGGGTAGGAATACCATCAACATTCCACTCGTTCGTCAGCGCTTCATTCGCATCAACGTCCAATTTAGCAAATGTTACACGCCCCCCGTATTCCTTGCTGACCGCCGAAAACTCCGGATCAAATAACTGGCATGAGCTGCTGCGCTCTGATGAGAAGTCAACGACCACCATTTGTGATGCATTAAGCACCTGTTCGGCGAAGTCATGGCTCGTTACTTCAATGTAGCTCTCCGTGAGATCTTTGTGTTCTGCCATGCTATCCTCTTTACAGCATTTACATTTGCCCACGCTATTGTCTTAGAAGCGTATCATCGAAGAGTTACGATGTCAAGGAAATTTTCGGGGGCATACTTCTCTTCAGGGGACAATCAGGTCGCAGATGATGCCAGCATTTCCTCTGCATCCTCTATCACGTATCGATATCCTTGCTCTGTTAGAAACAACTGGCGATTGGCTGAGAACTCCTGGTCGCGCGTATCACGGGTGACGATAGAGTAGAAGTACGCGAGTCCTCCATCCTGCTTGGGGCGCAGGATGCGCCCTAAACGTTGCGCTTCTTCCTGGCGCGAACCGAACGTACCGGATACCTGGATGGCAACATTTGCATCGGGCAGGTCGATGGCAAAATTCGCTACCTTGCTCACAACCAACCGCTTGATTTCACCCTGCCGGAATTGTTCGTATAGCTTCTCTCGCTGCTTATTCGGCGTTTTACCCGTCAGCAGGGGAGCTTCCAGGTCTTCAGCAAGCAATTTCAGCTGGTCAATATACTGTCCAATAATTAACACCTGGTCATCTTGATGGCGCTCGGCCAGAAAGCGCGCCACATGCAACTTTTCTGGAGTTTCTGCTGCAATCCTGTATTTTTCTCGCTCATCGGCAACGGCATAATTCAATTGTTCGTCCTCGGTCATCCCCAGGCGAATCTCGTGACATTCAGCCGTTGCAATCCATCCCTGGCGCTCTAGTTCGCGCCAGGGCACATCGTATTTTTTAGGACCAATCAGGCTGAATACATCGGCTTCTCGCCCATCTTCTCGCACCAGCGTAGCAGTCAGGCCCAGCCGGCGGCGTGCTTGAATCTCCGCAGTCATGCGGAAGACGGGTGCGGGCAATAGATGAACCTCGTCATAGATAATCAGCCCCCAATCGTAGCTGTTGAAGAGCGAGAAATGCGGGTATTCCTCTTCTGCTGGCACTTCTCCATCTGCCTGCTCTTTACTGCTGGGGCGACGGTACGTGAGAATCTGGTAGGTGCTCACCGTAATGGGGCGGATTTCTTTGCGGTCTCCCGTGTACTCGCCTACCATCTCCGGTGGAACATCCGTCTTGTCCAGGAATTCTTGTATCCATTGTCTCACTGCTACGGTATTGGTGGAGAGGATCAACGTAGCGCGTTGGATATCGGCTATCGTGGCCAGGCCGACGATCGTTTTGCCAGCACCGCAGGGTAGCACGACGACGCCGCTGCCTCCACTGGGTGCGCCTCCCGCATAGAATGCAGCCGAGGCCCCATACTGGTATGCGCGTGGCTGAAACTCCTTCCCCGCTGCTGTGATCGTCCGCAACTTCATGGATATCGGGGAACCATCGGTATACCCGGCTAAATCTTCGGCAGGGAAACCAATATGAATCAACGCCTGCTTAATGTGCCCCCGGCGTGAAGCATTTACTTGAATCGTATGGCTGTTCAATTGACGCAGCAGGAAAGGCTGGGTGCGCCTGTGATGCATAATCTCAGCGATGAGAGCCACGTCGCTAGAAGTAAGGAGCAGCGCATCCCCTTCACGAATCAGCTTGACGCGCCCATAGCGACTGACATATTCGCGGATATCGACGACGATATTTGATGGGATATCGTATTTGCTGTAGCGTGCCAGCAATTCAAGAATCGTTTGCGCGTTCATACCCCCGGCAGCGGCATTCCAGAGCGAGAGCGGCGAAAGGCGATAGGTATGAATATGTTCTGGTGATTTTTCTAGCTCGGCAAACTGGGCGAGCGCATCTCTCGCCTCTGCATGCTGCGGGTGATCGACTTCTAGCAAAATGGTGCGATCACTCTGTACAATTAATGGGTTACTTGGATTCATGCTTTCCTGTTACACTCCCGGCATCTCCGCCCAATTCTTCACATATTTCAAGATAGTAGTGATAGTTGCCTCTTCATACCCGTGCATGAGGTGACGAGCGCCGGTGACTACTTTGATGCCTTTGGGGCCTTTCAACTGCTCGACAAACGGCTCCAGCTTATACAGTGGGCAAATTTCATCGAATTCACCGGTGACAAAGAGTTTGGGGCGTTCAAAGACTTTGGGAAATCCGCTCGCTGCGCGAAATAGCGGTAAGCTTATTGCTACGATCGTACGTATACGCGCATCAAAAGGAGCATAGAGTAGAGCAATATAAGCACCGAAACCGTGACCAATCACACAGGCTTTGGCTGGATTCCCCCCCGGCTGCGCCAGCGCGCAATCAATAGCTCCTGCGAGATCAAGTGGTTCAAGGCGCCCATCCGTCAGCTGGCCTTGACTGTTGCCAACTCCTCGAAAGTTAAAGCGCAGCGCTATCATCCCTGCTTCGGCCAAACGTCGCGCCAGCGCAATGGTCAATGTATCATTCATGTCACTGCTGGCTGGTTGAGGGTGACACAGAACGATTACGGGAACAGATTCTACTTCTGTGGGCGCATGGAGCATTCCCTCTAAAAGAAATGAGGGTTGCCCGCGACTGGAAAAAGTGATCGGTCGCTCAGCGGATGCTGATGTTGAGGTCATGTCCTCCCTTTCGTGCTATTCGCCCGGTTTCTAGGATGCGATGTAATCTTATATCAGCTAGAGCATCCCGTCAACTGGTTGACGAAGCTCAAGAACCTTGATACATTGCACCGTTATCAGTTCGTGCGCAATCCGTTATAGCTTATGGAAGCACGTGAAATTAATAAAATGTCCTGCTGCGAATTTACAAGATTTACAACAAACCCTTTGCATATGCGTCTAAGGATGTTATACTGAATAAGTACATTATGTTTGACATACGTGCGTTTACGTGTGTTTGATTCTTGTGGTGTATCTCGGTTAGAGAGTGAATTTCTATTTTTCGTTGGTTCATCCTGATATTTGTGGTTACTTTGAGAGGCTGGCGAAGGAGACCGGGAACCTATGGGAAGTATCCTACGCTTGATGTAAGGATTGGCTCTGGGCTGATTGACTACTGTATTTGTTAATCCCTCTCATTGTAACCTCGGCTTACGCAGTGTCCTCGTGGGGGATGGATACTCGCTGGCAGTACCATACGAATAGCAGAGGATTCCACCAGCTAGAAATGCCTGGAGATCTGTAAGTGTGAGTCTTTCCTGGCTCATCAATGTTTGCGGTTGAACGTAGGTAAGGACCACCACTCTTGCATTTCACCAGATACACAGAATAGCCATTTTGTTATGGCATAAATGTGCCATGCAATCCTGGTGGCCCATCATCTCGAGATAGACTAGCCATTTAAACGGTGGAGGTTGTAAAGAGATAGTTCGGTAGTCGCAAATCTACCGGGTCAGGAGTATTTATGGCCAACATTCTAGTCGTCGAGGACGAACAAATAATTGCCAGGTTACTAAAGGAAATGTTGCTGGTCGAGGGTTATCAAGCTGTAACCATCCTTAACGGCGAAGATGCTGTCCAGTTTGCACTAAGGGAAACGCCCCACCTGATTATCTTAGATCTGATGCTCCCTGGGATTGATGGCTATGAAGTGGTTCAATGTTTGCGTACTCATCCCAAAAGCATGCATATCCCTATCATCGTACTCAGCTCTCTGGGGGAAACAAAGGATAAAGTACAAGCCTTTGAAGTAGGCGTGGATGACTATATTACCAAGCCTTTTCATACCGACGAATTGCTTGCCCGTATTCGTACACAGCTCCGCCGCGTGCAACAGAATTTTCTTTCCCCGCTCATTGGCCTGCCGGGCGGCTTTCAAGTCGAGTTAGCCATCCAGTATAAGCTGAATAGCATGGAGCCGTGGAGCATGCTCTACCTCGATCTTGACAACTTCAAGGCTTTTAACGACGCCTACGGATTCCTGAGAGGCAATGATATGATTCGCCTGGTGGGACAAATCTGTCAACGTACGGTGCGCCAGTATGGCAACCCCGATGACTTTTTAGGTCATATTGGCGGGGATGACTTTGTAGTGGTCACAGCGCCTGAACGTGTAAACATATTTTGCAAGTACATTAGCGCCCGGTTTAAAGAAGAGAGTACTAGCTTTTACTGCCCCGATGATCTCAGGCGTGGCTCGATTAGCGGCGTGGACCGCAAGGGACGATCCTATCTGTTCCCCCTGGTTTCTCTCTCGATCGGCGTCGTGAATAATCAGATGTGGCGGCCACATAGCATAGAAGAAGTGAGTTATTTAGCCGCTGAAGCGAAGTACCATGCCAAACAATCCACCGATAATGTGTACCACTTGCCACCTTTCCGGGAAATAGCAGGTCACGAAACCTCGCATCCTCCTCGCTATGTTTCGTCATCTACACTCGCCCACGTTTCTACTGCTTATATGCATAATCGCCACCAACTTTTGCATACTACCGAGGAAAATATCCTGGAGGAATACGAACAACAAGTGCTTTGAAAGTAGTGATTGCTACGAACCAGGAAGAAAAACAAGTAGAAAGCATTCTGAGTAGTGAAGTGGATGAGGCCAGGCGTTTGGCTCTGCGGGAGAATGCAAAGCGTGTCTTGCAGGAGAGCGGCCTTGCTGAAATGCTCAAAACGCTCAATAAAAACGCACTAAAAGGAAGAGGCAATTTTCACGAATTCGACTCTATGATCCTTCTCAAGTGGGGTACAAGCCAAACGCGTCGCCATATCTGGATCGAGATTAATGGGAACACCATCCGTTTCAGACTCTCCCCTCACCGTACGTGCTCCACAACTGCACCGATCTGTGACGGTGAATATCACACCTTCACCAGTAGCATGTGGTCAAATCGGGAGTTTTTGCTGAGTGAGCTGCACAAGTATTATGCCAAGCCGGTAGCGGAAACTTCATCCGATTAGTTGATAGCTACTGGGGATCAAGCGCAAATACCCGTACGATCCCCAGACTACTCAGGAAACTACTGATTGCTTTATAGTTTTGGTCGGCATAGAATTCTCTTCGCTGTGTCTCACCTGGCCAACTCAGCAAATTCAGAAAGTGCAAACTGTATTTGCCCGCTGGATCGTCTGCTGCTGGAGCCTGCTGGGGTAATGCGCTATCCTCATTTCGGCCCCGTGCCAAAAACGCGAATGCCAGCGTCGGCTGTGCTGCCTGTCGTCGTAGGCCCTCTATCCAGCCTCGCTCTATGCGCTCAACTTGATCCGGTCGGACAGTCGCTAAATGGACGGCTGCAATCGCAGGTTGAACCGAGGGACGACTATAGCCCCAGAGATAGTGCATCAACCATTGCTCAGGAGGTGCCGTCAGTAACTCGCCAGCCGATCCCGTTAACAGATTTTTCGGATTGTACCGGTCCCGCGCCTTCTGCCAGCACTCTTCATCCTCCCAGGTAGTGAGGATGAAATAGTACGATTCGTGGTCCCGGCTGCGGTAAAAACGCGCATTCACTAACCCGGGCGCATTGTGTACTGTATCTGAGATGAAGCGCAGGCGTGCCAGTCCATCCGCATCTCTCCCAGCCGCTGTATGTGCCAGTGTTGCAACCAGTAATTCCATCCTTCACCCATTCAAAATTAATCTCCGCCATGAAGCATGACATAGCTCATCCCGTTTGTCAATGTCATACTGACCTGGACAATCCACGATCCCGGAAATATACTTTTAGTAAGAGACTTAGCCCCATGTACGTCGTCTGGATAGCCATGCTGGAATCAAAACACCGCAACTTAGGAGGCGTTCCTATGCTCGACCCAGAGGCCATGCGTAACACCGTTGAATGGAAACAGGCCAGACCCGAGGATGCCGCGATTTGGGTTTCGGTCACTCGCCGTAGCGCCGACCAGATGCCCCTCGAAAGCGAAGATTCCCAGATCACCCGCTATAAAGAAGAGGACCCCGAAAGACAGGCACAACGCTACCTGCTCTGGCGGGAAGATACTCCTGTCGGGCGCTTACGCTTTTTCGTGCAGGGCAACACCGCCGAACTGGATGGATTGGTGCTCTTACCAGAAGCTAGCGGCAGTGTGGCCGCCCAGGTAGTGACCGAGGCCCTGCTTCGAGCAGCGGCCCTTGGCGCACGTCACCTCAAAGCAACCTACCCTGCTGCGTACATTGCCTCTTTTGCTGCGGCAGGCTTTCAGGAACTACGCCGTCGCACGGGCATGATGGCATCGACCAGTATATCACTACCGCAGACCTCATTGCCGCACTCTTTGCGCGTCCGCTCAGTCGCTGGCAATGATACAGAACAGATAGGCACGCTGCTTCAACATGCTTACGCCGGTGGGCCGGATGATGTGCATCCAGACTTAGCAGGCTGGCGTGCCGAAGTTCGCGCCATTCAAGAGGGACGCTATGGCCCATTTCTACCCGAAAGCTGCTTTGTGGCTGAACATACCCTTGATCGCTTTCACCTGGCAGGAACAATTCTGGTGCATCTAGAGCGCAGCGTGCCGCGCATTCGACATATGGCCGTCGCTCCCCTGTTTCGTCATGTGGGCCTGGGTCAGCTTTTAGCGGTAAAAGCCATGCAGCGCCTGCACGAGCTTGGGCAGGCAACCGTTATTCTCTACGTGACGCTTGGCATTCCCGCCGTTAACCTCTATCACAGGCTTGGGTTTGTCGAGGCCGGCTCAACATATATCGAAGCAGAACGCATGCTCAC
>WNFN01064316.1_pt1 | contig 11404 bp, 13 predicted proteins | sample 5400161 | NCBI WGS metagenome assembly WNFN01 (sample SAMN13153353, study PRJNA577476) | soil metagenome | isolation source: 80 cm saprolite on Douglas fir-dominated hillslope | place: USA:California | collected 2013-09-17
GCACTTCTCTCACCAAAAGCTGGATTACACTTGATTACCGGAAAGATCCCGGGTTCAAGGCAGGCGACGCGTTTCCGCTGCGGAGGACCGATTAGACCGCGGAAGCCTGGCTAAAGAAGATTCGCCCAAACCACACCGTTATGAATACCAAATCCGCCATCGACCAAGGCGAAGAAGTTGCGCCAAGAACGCTCAAAGAAATTGTGCACGTCGAAGCAAAAACTTTGGGCCCGGAGGCTTCGGTCCAGGAAGCTTGCGATGAGCTGCGATCTGAGGGGATGACTTCATCTCCCGTGACCGATAAGGACGGTCAGCTACTCGGAACGGTGTCGGCGAGTGAGCTTAATCGCAAAGTCGGCGGTTTCGGCCACGATCCGAAGATCGAACTCGCGCAAACGGAATTGAATCAGGAAACGGTCTATTGCTTTGAAGATCAAACCATCGCTGAAGCGGAAAAGTTGATGCGTGAAGGAAATCTCCGCCAACTGCCCGTGCTGAGTCGTGAAAAGCGAATGGTTGGCATTGTCACGCTCGAAGATATCGCCCGAGAGCAGAGAGCGACAGGTAACTAATGCCCTCGGCGGATTTTAAAGTTTCAAGCAGCCATAACCGCAGCAGACATGCTCCAGTCAGACAATCGCGGCGCAGGCTTGGCTCAAGGTCGTCACGAACTTCGAGACGACCGTGGAATAGAGTCCATTTTTCTTCCAGACAGCTCCAAGTGGAATCTTTACCGGCTTTGGCGCCAATAAATCTCTGAAAACAACATGTCTGGCCGGCAATTTTTTAATCGGCTCGCTGACTACGGCGACGCCAAAGCCAGCCCCGACCAGAGCGAGGGCACTAGCCGCCCCGTCTGCTTCCCTCACAATGCGTGGAGTGAACCCTGATTGCTGGCAGACGTTTTGCAGCCAATTGCCGTAAGCCGGGTGGGATTTCGGCAACGCGACCGTGACCGGGTGCTCCGTTAGCAGCTGAACTCTCAATAATTCAAGGATTGGCCGATCGCTAAGGACTAGGATACCCACTGCGATCCGCCCGTCCAGCAGGGCGCGTTCTTGCGCTTCTGGGTCCATCTCTACGCAGTCGATGACGATTCCTGGTGAAACCTTCTCCCAAAGCTCGAGTGCTTGGCCGAGAAAGTCATGTGTCAGCGCGGCCATATGACCGACGGTTAACTCTCCGAGCTCTCCCCTATTGATGCGTTGAGCTTTTTTCACTGCCTGATCGCAGGCTTCCAAGATCCCGCGCGCATCAATCAAAAACGCTTTTCCAGCTGCCGTCAGTGCCACTCCTTTCCGTTCTCGCTGGAACAGGTCAACTCCGAGCTCGCCCTCCAGGTCTTGGATTTGCTTGCTAAAGGGCGGTTGCGACACGTGCAGCCGATCGGCAGCATGGGTAAAATTCAACTCCTCGGCGGCAGCGACAAAATATTCCAGGTGGCGAAGTTTCATTAGCGGCTCAGCTCTGTCCGCCCGCGTTTGGGCCACTGCTTCGTCCGGATTCGTTCGAACCACCCGAGCAACAGAAAGATCCTCTTAAGGATCATACTTTCGTCATAACGGAAAGCAATGGGGAACACTTCAAAAAGAGTATTGGGAAAACTCCTTAACCGGGGCGACTTGGCTCTACAAAGTAAACTTCTCTTTGCCCAATGAGTCGGCCCTTGCACCAAGAAAATCAGTGCGGATGATCGGGCGGCGGCAAGCGACACTCATGGCCAAATCAACCGTTTCTGAACCTAAGTAGGCTACGTGATAAGCAGGATTCCAAATATGGCAAATGACAACGTCGAACTCCTAAGGTTGGGGCACAGGATTCAGGCCGAACGCAAGGCCCTGGGGTTGAGCCAGAACGGCTTTGCCAAGGATTGTGGACTGAACAGAAGCTACTTTGGGGGAATCGAGCGCGGTGAACGAAATCTGACCTTTTACGTCCGCATCCTTAAAGATGGCTAGCAAGATTGGGAGATTAGCGGTTTGCTTCCGTAGTAAATCAAATCCAGCCGATCTCCCTCACCGTGTTCATCAAAATCTTTTTCAGCTGTTCACCCATCGCAAACCGGTCGCTGCTGACTTCGATAGAGCGAACAATATTCATCCCACCCGGATGCCGCTCACCGGCCGCTTTCCAGTCCATTAACATTTCGGTAAGATCGAAAAGCGACATGCCGTCAACTCCATTTGGATAGTGCTCCGGATGATGGGGATTGTGGGCGTAGTGATGATCAAGTGCCGTTTTCAAGTCCGCGAGCGAATGCTTATATTCATCACCCGCATAGGTGACGACAGCGAGTCGATTGCCCACCGTGTCAAAGATCGCTTTCTCTGGTTCTTCCAATTTGGAGGCGTCGTGTCTTGCCCCGCGCTCCAGGAGGATAATGGCACACTGACCGAGAAGGGAGTGCACCCGGTTGATGTGCAACCTTGTGTCTATCGTACTATCGTAACTCATAGGCTATTGTAGCCTCGAACTTAATTACGAGTCTTACCTGGAGGGTGTCGCCGTTTTTGATGTCGCTAAAGCTCATGACCCGGTAAAGCTTGTTTGGAAGCTGGATTGGTAATTTTCGGCTTTCTCCACATTTGGCCGGCGCTCCGATTTCGGCCAATACTCTTTTGGAAGAGTTATTCGCCTCTTTATGTATGCCTTCTGAGATTGCGCCGAAAGGGCTTGGACAAAGCAACTCCCTTAACCGACCGAACCCTCCATCTCGAGGTCGATTAATCTTTTGAGCTCGACACTATATTCCATCGGAAATTGGCTTACTAAGTCGTTGACAAATCCGTTTACCGCCAAACTCATCGACTCACCTTTGCTTAGTCCGCGTTGCTGCATATAGAAAATCTGCTCAGCGCTAATCTGACTGACCGAGGCCTCGTGCTGAGTGCTGTTCCCTCTACCGCGGACCGTAATGGCCGGATAGGTGTCGGTGCGACCGGCTGAGTTGATCAGAAGCGCGTCACACTCGGTATTGTTCTTACAACCCTTGAGGTGTTTCGGGATATAAACTATGCCGCGATAGGTCGCGCGCCCTTTTCCTACACTGATACTTTTGGAAACAATGTTGCTCGTCGTCTCATCGGCCGCGTGTATCATTTTCGCGCCAGTATCCTGGTGTTGACCATCACGTGCCAGCGCAATGCTGATCACCTCGCCTCGGGCTTTGCGCCCTTTCAGCACCACGCCCGGATACTTCATCGTCAAGCGGGAGCCGATGTTACAATCGATCCACTTGATCTCCGCTTCCTCCATCGCCAATCCTCTTTTCGTGACCAGGTTGAATACGTTCGGTGACCAGTTCTGAACCGTTACATATTGGATTTTCGCTCGTGGAAGGGCGACCAGTTCGACCACCGCAGAGTGGAGCGTTGCCGTGGTGAAATTCGGTGCAGTGCAGCCTTCCATGTACATCACCTCAGAACCTTCGTCCGCGATGATTAATGTGCGTTCAAACTGACCAAAATTCTCCGCGTTGATTCGGAAATAGGCTTGCAACGGATGCTTCACCTTCACTCCCGGCGGAACATAGATAAAACTGCCACCGCTGAACACGGCGCTGTTTAAGGCACTGAATTTATTGTCACCGGTCGGGATAACCTTGCCGAACCATTTTCGAAACAGATCAGGCCGTTCTTTCAGTGCCTCAGTACTCCCCATAAAAATAACCCCTTGGTCCGAAACCGCTTTCTTGATATTCGAATAGACTGCCTCGCTATCAAACTGGGCTTCGACTCCCGCAAGGAACTTCCGTTCGTTCTCCGGAATTCCCAGGCGCTCGAATGTTTGTTTGATCGCCTCCGGAACCTCATCCCACGTCCGCTTGGTGGCATCGCCAGAAGCGAGGTAATAACGGATCAGATCGAAATTGATTTCCTTGAGCTCGTCGCCGGCCCAATGCGTCGGTAACGGCTTGCTGTTGAACACATGGAAAGCATTTTTGCGGAACTCGCGCATCCACTCCGGCTCCCCTTTCACGTCGACGATGTAATCGATCGTTTGCTCTGTCAGACCAGTGCCCGCATCGCGAGTCGGTTTGAGATCATAGAAGAAATTGCCGATATCGGCTTCATGGTCGTTTCTCCTGGAGCCGCTCAGAAAAGCCTGGTCGTTTTCGTATAATGGTTCATTCATTTTGTACCTTCTTGGCGTAGGACGCCCTTTGATGCTTTCAAGCCTTTGCAGCCTCGGGCGGCGTTAGCTTCTCCGAACTTCGATTTGCGTCGGTTTGACGGTTAGCTCACTTGGGCAGCTTTGGAGAGAACGGCGGAGGTTCGAAATCCTAATTCTAAGATAAGCTATTATCGATGTGATGTCGCCTACTATCGGACGAGGCCGACTGCGCCCTTCGGCCGGTAGCCGCTGTTCGCCTTTACGGCAGTTGCCCTTTCTCTTCAGGTCGAAGCTCTCATTCCGTTTCCAGTCATACCGAGAGCAAACCGTAAGCCGTGGAAACGAGTATGGGAGAAGCCGATGGACACAGGCTAAACTTCAAAAGGGCGAATTTAGTAACCTAGAGTTAAAACCTATGAACATCGTTCGTTATCAACGTTATCCCCAAATGGATCTATCGGCTGTTCTGGATCGAATCACCAGTATGCGGGCGGAAATGGATCGGGTGTATAACTCAACCTTTGGCTCATCCTTTCGATCCCCAGCTTCGTTGAGCCGTTGGAATCCTGCAGTTGATGTCTATCAAGACAAAGATCAATTCATCGTCATCGCGGAGCTGCCTGGTCTCAAGAAGGAAGAGATCGAGATCTTGCTGCACGACGCCACGCTCACTATCTCGGGCGAACGCAAACACGAAGGATCTAGCGAGCAAGGATTCTTTACCGAAAGGTTCTACGGCAAATTCCAGCGCAGCTTGACACTACCGACTCCCGTTGATCCCGGCAAAGTGAAAGCCAGCTATAGAGACGGCCTTTTGCAGGTAGTGCTACCGAAAGCGGAGGAAGCAAAGCCAAAACAGATCGAAGTCGACCTCAAATGAAATTATCTGGTGCCGACGGGCGCTCAGCACGTCAGGCGCCGGAACCTGGAGAAAACAATGAATATTCCATCCCTGCCTTCAAAGGAACAAGTAATGACTCCCAATGAGGACCATCGCCCAGCCTTCGTAACCCCGTTGGTCGGTGAGCTGACTATGCTAGGTCATCGGAAGCAAACCGAACTTACTGCTGAATTGATCTATCGGGAGATCCAGCCGCACGATTTCCGCCGCGTCTACGAGCTTGATCCATCGATCGATACGACGAAACTCGGCGCGAAAATCGACGCTGGCATCTTGACCGTTACGCTGCCAAAAGCAGAAACCGTCAAGCCTCGCAAGATCTCGGTGCAATAAGCGTGGAGATCGCAGCGTAGTCAGGCTACGGCTTACGGGCCACAGACAGAAAAGCAGTCTGCCTCTTCTCCGGCTGTAGCCGTTGCATATTGACTATTCCATTGCTCCATACGCCAGTGTCCAGAAGTCGCTGAATACCTTCGGCGGTTCCGGCGAATCCATCATGCCCTGTGTAAAGAGGATGCCGATCATTCCCTCTGCAGGATCGGCGTATGCCGATGTGCCGAAGCCGCCGTCCCAACCGAATCGGCCTGGGGTGCGGGAGATTTCGTTGCGCTGAATGTCCACCGCCATTCCGAAGCCCCAGCTGCCATACGAGCCGAAAAAGATTTCGGACCCTGCGCGTTGCTCAGGCGTGAGTTGATCTGCAGTCATCAACCGCACGGTGGCGCGTGAAAGAATTTGCTCCCGACCGTGCCGGCCTTTGTTCAACAGCATGCGGCTAAAGGCAAAATAGTCATCCACCATCGAGATGAGCCCGCCTCCGATTCGAACGGCGGCTCGGAACGCCATGCGCTGTTGGCCACATCGTCAAGAACATCCAGCGTGTGCGTCTGAAGATTGAAGAAGTAGAACCCAGGCAAGCGCTCAGCGTTATTGTCCCTCTGCTCGCGAACGCCGCCGTTCACTTTCGTGGATCATCTCGGTCAAGTCTGCAGTCGGGCGAATCTCGAAAGGGCCTGCCTTCACACCGGGATGCTTCGACATTAACTGGATTGCGTGGTTCAGATCCGTGGCTTCGAGCACGAGAATTCCGCGCCGGCAAAGTGACCGTTCTTCCGCAGCATGTCGTCGTAGGCAAAGCACTCATCCAACATGGCGTTGCGCTCGCTTTCGGACATCGTCTCCCACTTCTTCTCTTCAATGTATCCAAGGCAGATGTATTTCATATTCTTCTCCTGGTTCTGCGGTGTCATGGGAGTTACCGCTTTTCGCGGCGCATTTCCTGCGCAGGCTTCTCACTAACTGCGGGACCGAAGTCCTCAGGCTCGAACACCTGCCGAATCTCGATCTCGGCCTCATCGCCGGGCATAGGATTGGGACAGCGCTTGATCCATTCGATCGCCTCTTGTAACGACGCGCACTTCCATAGCCAGAAGCCGGCGACCAGCTCCTTTGTTTCGGCGAATGGCCCGTCGGTCACAGTCCGCTTCTCGCCCACGAACTTGACCCGCGCCCCCTTCGAACTTGACTGCAGCCCTTCAGCCGCGAGCAGCACGCCGGCTTTGACCAGCTCTTCGTTGAACTTTCCCATCTCGGCGATGAGCTCCTGGCTCGGGAGGGCGCCCGCCTCTGAGGATTTGCTGGCTTTGACTATTACCATGAATCGCATTTTTGTCTCCTTGTGTTGGTTCAGTGGAATTGTTCTTCCACCAGCTAGTCGTTCGGGAATGCCGGAAATCGACAACGAAACTGCATCTCAACCTAACTCAGCCAATCGCCGTTGGAGAAACCGCCGTTCCGGCTCCTGACGCGCCAGCGTGAGAGCCCTTTCGTAGGAGGCTCGAGTTTCCGCCGTTCTCCCCAGTCGCCGGCACAAGTCCGCCCGGGCCGCGTGCGCCAAGTGGTAATCGGCAAGATCGCCGCGCGCGAGGATGGCGTCGATCAGCGCTAGGCCCGCATCGGGGCCATCGCGCATCGCCACCGCCACGGCGCGATTCAACTCCACCACGGGTGACGGTTCCACATGCACCAGCGCATCGTATAGCCCGGCAATCTGCGCCCAATCCGTCACCCCGGCGTTGGGCGCGTCGGCATGCACGCTCGCGATTGCCGCCTGAAGTGTGTATGGACCAACCTGGCGGGACGCCAGCGACCTTTCCACCAACGCCTTTCCTTCTGCGATCTGATCGCGATTCCAGAGCGAGCGGTCCTGGTCTTCGAGTAAGATCAGGTCGCCTGTCAGCGAGGTCCGCGCGACGCGACGCGATTCCTGCAGCAGCATCAGCGCGAGGAGTCCCATCGCTTCCGACTCCGGTAACAACCCGGCCAGCAGCCGCCCCAGGCGGATCGCTTCCCCCGAGAGGTCAGACCGCGTGAGTGACTCACCCCACGAGGCGGAGTATCCCTCGTTGAACACTAGGTAAATCACCTGGAGCACCGTGTACAAGCGGTCCGGCAGTTCGGGCGGCGACGGAACCTGATACGGAATACGCGCATCACGGATCTTGGCTTTGGCGCGCACGATGCGCTGAGCCAGCGTGGACGGAACGGTGAGGAAAGCGTGCGCAATCTCCTCGGTCGTCAGGCCGCACACCTCCCGCAGCGTCAGTGCGACGCGAGCTTCCGGCGGCAGCGCTGGATGACAACAGGTGAAGATCAGCCGAAGCCGGTCGTCCTCGATGCTCTCGTCTTCAAAGCTCGCGGCGTCGCCGGCCTCGGCTCCGAGTTGTTCCGCGATAGCCGCCTGCGACGCGTCGAACCGGGCGCGCCGCCGCATCGCGTCGATGGCCCGGAACCGGCCCGCCGAAATGAGCCAGGCGCGGGGATTGGCGATAGACGGCATCCACTTTTTCCTGCACTTGTTCAGCCGCGCGCTCTGCCATGACGACAGCAGCTTCCCACTCTGGGGATGGTGTTTCAATTGCGCATGGTCTAGTCTTAACGGTGCTGGTGGAGGCGACTGCGAGTTCTGGAAGAGAGACAGGAGAGTGCCTTGCCCGCGCTCGCGCTGAGCGCATATGCGCGATCGGAGGATCGTAGCCATTCGTTCAGGTTTTCAGAATCATCTTGCGAAGCGCGTGGAACCGGGCGAGCTGCTGGCTGTAGTAAGCAGCCTGGCAGGCCGCAAGGTCACAAATCCGCGGCGAGTCCCGGCGATTCACGAGAAGCTGCTCCGCCGCATTGATCAGGAATTTCCGGCTTCCCTTCTACCTCTCAATTTTGGCCGTGTCCTTGATCGCCGGTATCATCTGGTACCGGCTCATCACCTTCGACTTCACTCAGTCTGTCCCGGGTGCCGCCGAAAGTTCCTTCGGGGACTCGCTCAATTTTATCCTTCTTCTCTGGGTTCTCTTTGCTCGTCTCTTCTGGTTCCGTCATCATTTCATTCCTTTTGTTGAGATATGTTCGCGCGGAAGATCCGCGTGGATTGGTTAGCGGAAACCCTCGCTAACGAATCGATCTGAAATAAATGTTGCGGCGGCCAAGTAAGAACTGCGACCGACGACTTGTTGTCTCGCGGCCGATCAACTTTGCAACTCTAGGTTGTGGTTGAAGCATTTGAATGGCCAAGCCGGATTCCGAATCGGTACCTGAGAACTGCCCTTTTGACCCATCCGAAGCCTCGGCCGCTGTCGATCAATAAGAGAATTCCAAATACGTCATGCAGTCTGAAAAAATTATTCTCCTACCACCCACCCACGAGTCCCTGCCAAGCTTTCATGTGCAAGGAGAGCTCTTACCGTCGTTTCTTGATCACTTGGCGAAGTCGGAAATTAAAGTTTCTGAACCACCTGAGCCGCAAAGCAATTTGGCGCCAGGAGCAATCTCTGTCGTGGGAGTCGATGTCAAGGAAGGCACTTCTCTCAAAAGGCTTCAAGAGGTGCTTGACGAATTCTTGAAGAGTCACGGTCTTCCAGCGTCCTCTCAGAAAAATTGATTCAGTTCCTTCCGTGATCGGTCGGAAAATCCTCCAAATTGAAACTCAAATTAGTGCCCGATTACTCATCACCAGATTTTATCCTGGATCGGCACCAAATAGTTCAACAGTTTTTTGTGAGCCAATTGTAACCGGGTTTTGACTGTGCCTAGGGCAATACATTTTTCTGCAGCGATTTGGCGCTGACTCAATCCTTCGAAAATGTTAGCTGCACTACCTCTTGTTGCGGTTCCGGCAGCAAATGGATTATTTTGCAAAGGAGCTCGGATAAGTCGAAATCCATCGATTTCACTCCGTGCCCCCGAACTTTATCGTTAAATTCCGCTTTCATCTGCGTTTCGAATCGGTCAGTGGCGCGGCGGTAAGCCAGACGGCGGCGCAAACGATCGAGCGCCCTGCGCCTCGCCATAGTGACTAGAAATCCATGCAATCCTTTTGCTGCTACGAATCGATCCGCCCGGTTCCAGAGTTGGATAAAGACGTCATGCAAGACATCATTGGTCTCACCATCTTCGTGTAACACACTTAGTATCACTGTCCGCAGCGTCGATTCGTAGCGTTCATAAATTGCTGCCATAGCGTCCGCATCTCGGCGCACAACCGCTTCCATCAATTCAACGTCCGTCGGTCTTTCTGCGTTTATTTCTTCCATTGAATGCTCAGGTAGATTTAGTTACTCAGTCTAATTCAGTGCGGATTTCTGAAAATCGGGCCGCTCCATGACGGATCGCTCAGGATATACGGGACACCCTTATGGGGCGAAACCCGACCATTTAAGCGGCACCCTTATGCGGCCGACATGTCGATTGGATAACTGAGGTGAGGTCGAACTTGCTAGTGGGCGCAGGCGTACCGGAAGGAAAGCAGCCAGCCCTTTGTTCGTTAGAGGTAGGTCCTAACTTGAGAAATTTAGTGCGCTGCCAGCATTTGGTGTCACCGGCAACATTTCTCGTTTGGCTCCCGACCAGGTTACCGGTCTCCTACGAACAGGCGGCGTGTGAGTGCGGTAAAACGACGAGATCCTGAAGACGAACGCGGAGGTCGATTGATTATGGTTTAGTCGAATCCAGGCGAACTCGCATACGCGAACAAGATCACGAACGAAACTATCTCAAATAGCTGAAAGATCTTATGCTCTGGACTATCATTGTGGTTTTGCTAGTGCTCTGGCTGCTGGGCCTGATTGGCCACGTTGCTGGGGGTTTTATCCATCTGCTTCTTGTCATTGCAGTAATTGTTTTGGTAATCAGGTTAGTACAGGGTCGAGCGCCGTAGCATTAGTCCGACTCGACGATCGCCCTATCAGTCGGCACCATCAGGAGAAATAGAATCGCATTTCGGTCACAAACTGGCCCAGTAGTTCGCCGGAAAGCGAGAAACCTGGGTCCATTACCGCCAGGTTCGGGTGCTTACTTCTCCTGATTACGGCCGCAGTCGTATCCAGTCGTAGCCGTATGCAGGCAGCTCCATCGCCAGATCCTTGTCCGTAATCTCCTTGGAGTCGACATCACCGAACAAAAAAACCGCGTGATCAAACTGGTCGCTCCAAAGCCTGACATTCACTTCCAATGGCTTGCCCGACAAATTATGAACCGCCAACACTGCATTTCCCGCGTCTTCACAAGCATGGGCGAATATTTGATCCGGGCGATCGCTTTCTACTAATCGCCATTTACCGCAACCAAACTCGGGATACTCTTTTCGCGTTCGGATCATTCTTTCCAATGAATTCAATAGCGAGTGAGGATCTCGTCGCTGGGCTTGAACATTGACCCGCCGATAATCAAATTCTCCTGAATCGATGACCGGCCGGCGCAGTTTTTTTACTGACGGATCCGCAAATCCCGCGTTCGGTTCTGCATTCCATTGCATCGGAGTGCGCACGCTATTCCGCTCTTCCTGACGCAGGTCATCACCCATACCTATTTCCTCTCCATACCAGAGCACTGGAGTCCCCGGAATCGTGAAGATGAGACTGTACCCAAGCAACTGGCGTCGGATGTCTCCGCCAAGCATCGGCGCTAGTCTTCGCCGGATCCCGCGATCATAAATCTGCATCTTCTTTTCCGGTCCAAAAGCTTCGAAACAGCGCGCACGCTCCAGTTCGCCTAACCGGCTCACGTCCAGCTCATCATGATTTCGTAAGAAGTAAGCCCACTGGCTATTTTCCGGGATCATTGGCAGTTGTACCAGACTCCGGATCAGCGGTTCTGGAGATTCATTGGCCATCGCCAGGAAAACGTGCGGGTTCACGAAAAAGTTCAGAACCATGTTCATTCGGGTCCCTCGATCGCCAAAATACTGCAGCATTTGGTCGGGCGGAACATTCGCCTCGGCCAGAAAAACGGCATCACCTCTTTTCCAGGAAAGAAATTCTCGGAACTCGTTGAGGAACACAAATGACTCATGCGGCTGTTTCTGGGCCTCGGGACCTTTGGTCGCAATCACAAACGGTG
>WNFN01194104.1_pt1 | contig 11402 bp, 14 predicted proteins | sample 5400161 | NCBI WGS metagenome assembly WNFN01 (sample SAMN13153353, study PRJNA577476) | soil metagenome | isolation source: 80 cm saprolite on Douglas fir-dominated hillslope | place: USA:California | collected 2013-09-17
TTGGTGATGTTGACTTGGTCTTTCTCAAAAATATTACGAGATTTGAGTCCAAACTCCATGGCCCAGATGTGCCTCCACAGCACGGTTCAAATCCAAAATTCCTGAACTGATTGGGCTGCTATGAGCTATCTTCCCCGAGGAAGATTACAACGTCCAGGTGTTTATTGGTATGCGCGATATGCGAGAAGGATAGAGTGCCAGGTGAGTGAATGCCCACAATGCGACGGATTGATGTGGAGAATAGTGAGCGTTCCAGACAGGCACGATCCTTCGCGGCGGCGTGAAGTTGCTGTGCGGTGTGATTGTTTCTATGAGACGCGAAAAACTAAGTTACTCAAAGCCGCGCGTATTCCAGAACGATATGCTGGTTCCTTTGCCGACTACCTCATTGATTTCCCTGGATCCAACCAATCGCTGGAATTAGCAAAGATGGTTGCAATGGACATGGTGAAGGAATATCCGCTTCACAGGACGGGCCTGATGTTCGTTGGCCCCGTGGGTGTTGGCAAGACACATCTTGCAAGTGCGGTCCTTCGGGAACTCATATTGAAGGGAGCGTCTGGGCTTTTTTATTCTTATGCGGATCTGCTCACAGAGATCCGCAATACATACAACGATACGGGCAGCGTCAAATATTTCAAAGATACGGAAGGTAACAACTGGGAGACCGAGAGCCAAATTCTAAATCACGTGATCAATGTGGAAGTGCTCCTGCTGGACGAACTCGGTAAGGTCAAGGCCAGCGAATGGGTCTTGGACAAAGTAAGAGAGATCATTGGTGGGAGGTATGACAAAAAGCGCACAACGCTAGTAACCACCAATTTTCCTCTAGACCCAAAGGTTGTACCAGGGAAACCAGCAGAAATCCCGCTGCAGGACAAGATTGGCGCAGACATGGTGTCGCGCCTGAGGGAGATGTGTCGCTTGGTGCGGATGGAAGGCGCCGATTACCGGCATAACCAAAAGGCAGTTAACCTACCTGACACTATCGATAGATGAAGTCACCAGAGTTCGCATTTACGCAATTGCAGGCAGAATGTCCTGGCTAAGAGGAACTCGCGCAGTGGCACACCACATGATGCTGCCAGAGCGAGCATAGGGAGCTAAGGAAGGATCAGAGATCAGGGCGTTAACGCGGAACCGGCCAGTATGCCCGGACTGCGCCGCGAGCGCGAAGCTGTCTGCGCCACCGGACGATATTCGAGATCGCGCGATTCCATGACGTACTTGCCTTTGAAGCGTATGTTGGCTACGGCATGGGTAAAGGTGCGCATCCACATGCCGTCAACTTCAGCAAAGCTCATCAGGATATAAAGGTCGTGAATCCACCAGGAAGGGTTCTTTACCGGACTGCCTTCAATGCGATGAATGTTGTAGGTCTCCGCGTCCACCCACATCTTGCCCCGGAGCAGGTCTTTCTCTTCACGCCGGGGATTCAATGACAAGACGTAACAGCGCCGGCCATTCAGCAGCTCTTCTCCGAGGAGCTGAAAATCATAGTTCTCACGAGAAAGCTCTTTCTTCTGCGCGTCTCTGGGAGGCTCGGTTTCCTTGGTCAGGATGTCGCGAAGCACTTTTTCTCCCATACCGCCGCTGCTGCTCTCAATCGAGTATTGCTTGCTGTTAGGTGGCAGCACCGTTATGTTGGCCACAACCCGCGCCTTGGTTTCCTGCTGCGCGGCCAGCATTCGCTGCACGATGCTGTTTGCGTCGGCCGGACGCACGCCTGGCTGCGCGCCAGCCATGCTCGCAAGCAGACAAACGAAGCATCCCAGATATGTGAATCGCAGTAACACCGGCATACCGCCTGAACTAACTTCCTTGCACGCTTAGAAGCATATTCCAGGCAAAAGGAGGGCTAGAAACCAGGAGGAGTAAGACTTAAGTTTGTCCACTTGTCAGGAACTAAGAATGGTGCAAGTTGGCCGAGGCCCCTGAAACGCTTACGCCACCCCTACAGGGGCCCGCAATTCAGGATAGAGCGGAAACGCTTCCGCCAGCTCCAGCACCTGTTTCCGGATGCGGCTGAGCACGTGAACGTCTTTGTGGTGGTTGAGCGCCTCAGCAATCCACGCGCCGGTCTGGACCATTTCCGCTTCTCTCATTCCGCGCGTGGTCAGCGCCGGAGTGCCAATGCGAATCCCGCCGGGCTTAAGCGGCGGATTGGTGTCAAACGGAATGGCGTTTTTGTTGACCGTGATACCGGCCTGCCCCAAAGCTTCTTCGGCCTTACTGCCGAGGATTCCTTTGGCAAAGACGTCAATCAGCATCAAGTGAGTGTCTGTTCCGCCGGAGATAATGCGGAAACCTTCTCCCATCAACTTGGCGGCCAGGGCCCTGGCATTGGCAACCACCTGGCGCGCGTAATCTTTAAACGCCGGCTGCAACGCTTCCTTAAAGCACACGGCTTTGGCGGCGATGATATGCACCAGCGGGCCGCCCTGTATGCCCGGCAAAACGATCTTGTCGACCGTAGCAGCCAGTTCCTTGCGGCAAAGCACCATGCCGGCGCGGGGCCCGCGCAAGGTCTTATGCGTGGTGGTGGTAACTATATCGGCGTGGGGCACGGGCGAAGGATGCGCCCCTCCGGCTACCAGCCCGGCAAAATGCGCCATATCAACCATGAGTTTGGCGCCAACTTTATCAGCGATTTGACGCATGCGGGCGAAATCGAAAATGCGCGAATAAGCGCTACCTCCGCCGATAATCATTTTAGGACGCTCGCGCAGAGCGATCTGCTCCATCTCATCGTAGTCAATCAGCTCTGTGTCTTTGCGCACGCCGTAAGGAATGATTTTTTACATCTTGCCGGAGCAATTCAGGGGATGCCCGTGCGTGAGATGGCCGCCGTGCGCCAGGTTGATACCCATCACCGGATCGCCCGGTTGCAACAGTGACATGTAAGCCGCCATGTTGGCCTGCGATCCTGAATGCGGCTGAACGTTGGCATGCTATCAGCGTACTTGTTGGTAAAAACCGATCCCGCCGCTTCCAGTATCGCCATGCTCACAAAGTTCTCAGACGCGATCAGCTCCAGCCCCTCATGCTGCCGGTTGGTCTCATTGGCGATAGCGCGGGCAATCTCAGGGTCAGATTCAGACAATGGACGGGACATCCAGGAATTCTTCATGACACAAGGGTATCGTTATTTCAGCATCGTCTCAAGATCGCTGAGCTTGCGGACAAGCCGGGTGGGCTGTTTGCTGCGTGGGTCAGAGGGGCCGATGACGCCGCGAACAAAGGTGCAAACCGCGGCTTCCCCGGCATTGGCCGGGCTTTCTGCCGGGACGGCAAACATCAACTCCACCCTGCGCACCGGCGCCACGTCGACAGTTACTTTAACGCACTTGCCGGTTGAAGCCGTGCCTTCGGCATCGCAGCCGGTAAGCTCATATTTCGGCGATGCAGATTTGGCCAGATCCGTAAGCCACTGATCAAACGGTTTCTCCGGAAGCCCCGCTTCCAACTTTGCCGTTTGAGTATTCTTCAAGCTTTCAATCCAGTTCTGTTCGCGGCCCTTGCCCTGGCTGCTGCACTTCACGCCCGCTAACAAGCCAACCAACAAAAGCGACAGCAGAATATCTCCATCCAACGCTCCGGCGTCTTAAGAGAAACAAATCCGTATTGCCGGTAAAGCCCGTGGGCGTCCTGGGTGGCCAGCATCCATCGCCGAACGCCCTGCAGATCAGGATGGCCCATAATGCACTCCATCAGCCACTTGGAAAGACCGCGCCCGCGATAAGGCTCCAGGACAAATACATCAGCCAGGTAGCAGAACGTGGCATGGTCCGAAATCACACGCGCAAATCCAACCTGCCCGGTGGAGTGGTAGATGCCAAAGCACAGGGATTTGGCAATCGACCGCATCACCGTTTCCAAGGGAACACCCTTCGCCCAGTAGGAATTGGTCAGGAACTCATGGACCGCACGCACATCCACGCGCGCGGGATCGGTGCTGATCTCAAATTCTCCCCTGGCCCAGAAGTGGTGCATCAACCCTTCCCTGGGGCGCGAGCGACGTCCTCTTCCTTTTCCATCGCGGCAATTTTCTCCACCCGGCGCTCGTGCCGTCCGCCGGCGAACTGCGTAGCCAGCCACTGGTCCACTATGCGAATGGCTTCGTCAGGCTTAAGAATTCGCGCGCCCAGCGCCAGCACGTTAACGTTGTTGTGTTCACGGCTCATCTGGGCTTCATATTCGCTGCTCACGTTGGCGGCGCGGATGCCGTCCACCTTGTTAGCGGCAATCGCCATGCCAATGCCGCTGCCGCAGACCAGAATGCCCCAGTCAGCGCGCTGTTCGCTCACATCGTGCGCTACCGCACGCGCGTAATCAGGGTAATCCACCGATTCAGATGATGATGTACCTTCATCAATGACGTCGATACGCCGTTGCTGCAGATGCTGCTTGATCTGGTCTTTCAACTCGTAACCAGCATGGTCGGCGCCCAATGCGATTTTCATAGATTCATTTTACTGAAGGCGGCAGCACCCAGGCCGCCACAGAACGAGAAAGCCGGGCCAATCAGCCGGCTCCTCTGTTCAAAGGCGGACCTCAGGCCCTGAAAACTCTTTCGTTTCCGACTGCGGTACGAATTAGTCCCGCGAAAGCCGCAATGTCAACCGCAGGTCCGCGCCATCCGAAAGGCCAAGACCTTTCGGGGAGTACCGCGTTTGCATCGGGAATATGCACTTGCGATTGCCCTTAAGGCGAATGTCCGCTTGTGTTTAGGCGGCTTTTCATCGGATAATCACGCTCGCATCTTCCCCCGCAAATTGATAGAGGTGACTAATGGCCACTCGGCCCGCGCATGAGACGGAAACAGACCTGACAGGCGATAGCAGAACACCGGCGCCGGCGTACAAATACATTCAGTTCAGCGTGGTTGACTCCATCGCGCGGCTTACGTTGAACCACGCCCCGCACAACGTGCTGACCGTGCCCATGATGAAAGAAATGGCGGAAGCCATTGAGAGCCTTAACGGCCGCGCTGACGTGAAGGCCATTCTGCTGAGGTCCGGCCAGCAGGCATTTTCCGCGGGCATTTCGCTGGAAGACTCGCGGCCTGACCGCGTTTTTCAAACGCTGGACGCCTTCACCCGCGTGTTTCAAGCCATGGTCGACATCTCCAAGCCGGTCGTGGTCGTGGTGAATGGCCCAGCGATCGGCGCAGGCTCAGAGCTGGTGGGATTTGCCGACGTCGTACTGGCCACCCCCAAAGCCAAATTCGCGCAGCCGGAAGTCAAGCTGGGCGTCTTTCCCCCGTTTGCCGCGGTGATGCTGCCCCAGCTCATCGGCACAAAGAAAACTTACGAGCTGATCCTTACCGGTGAAGCGCTCTCCGCTGAGGAAGCCCTCAACTTCGGTTTTGTGAACAAGGTGGTGCCGGAAGCGGAGCTGGAAAAGCATGTGGAGTCCCTGATCGCCAGGATCTCCGAATTCAGCGGCCCGGTGCTGGAAGTCACCAAGCGCGTAATCGGCAGCTGCATCGGGAGGCCGCTCAAAGAGGCCATGAAGACCTCACAAGACCTTTACCTCAATGAACTGATGAACCTTGAAGACGTGCAGGAAGGCCTGCGTGCCGTGATAGAAAAACGCAAACCGGTGTGGAAGAACAAATAGCTTCCAGGCACCAGAATATGAAGATGACATTATGAAGAATTCCGTTACTGGCAGAGTAACAATCGTGTTGCTGCTCTGTTCGCTCCTGCATGTCCCGGCGTTTGCCGCCGATGTGAAAGAGGTCATCACCAACGCCAGAGGCTCTTACTATGCGCTCCAGGCCCAGGGCCTTAAAACATTTGAGTGCAACGCGGAACCCAACTGGCAGAAGTTTCTTGAAGTCGTGAGCAAGAAACCAATCCCCGCGGACGATGCGAAACTCAAACGTTTCAAAGACCTGCGCTTCTCCGTTGCGATCAACGAACGTGGGGAATCGACCATCACGCCTTATATGGCTAGTGGCGGCAACATTGACCCGAGCCTGAACGAGATGATTGATGGTTTTAAGCAAATGCTCTCCGGTTTTTACCAGACCTGGACAGCACTGGTGCTCACCAATCCGTTTCCTGAAGCTTACGGCGACATGACTCTCAAGCAGGAAGGCGATAACATCCGCCTTCTGGGCAAAGATGGCGGCTCAGACGTTGAGATCCTGCTGAACAAGGATTACGCCATTATCGAGATGAGAGTAATGTCAACCGGCTCGAAGATCATCATGTTTCCCAAGTTTGCAAAAACTGAGAAAGGGCTGTTGCTGACAGGTGTCGATTCCGACATTAACGATGGCCAGCAGAAAGTCCAGCTTGGAATTACTTATCAGAACGTGCAAGGCCTCAACCTGCCTGATCATGCTTCGTTCAAAGTCACGCTTCCAGAGCAGGTTGTTGCAGTCGAGGTTACATTCAGCAAGTACCGGGTAGTGAAGCAGTAATCGCAGCTGCTGGCGCCTTGCAGCTCTACAGGTTCTTCACGAGGAATTTCACCATGTGGTATCCGTCCAGGTATTTGAACGGGGTCTCGCCCGTGGTGTAGTGGCCGCAGGGGAGAATCACGGTCTTCAAATCGGCGCCGTACCTGCGAAAGCCGGCTTCCGCCTCTCTGGAGAGCTCAGGCAGGAACGTCAAATCATAGCGCGCGTAGATCAGCAGGCTCTTCTTGGGGAAGCGGGCAAACTTGTCAAAGTATGCCATGGGGCTCACGCTCCGCCACGATTGCCGCAGGCTCTCCAGCGTGATGCCGTCGCGCTCCAGTCCTTCGCGCACGTGCCGCGTCGACTGTCCTGTCCACACCACATCCGCCATATAGGTTGAGGCATGGTTAAAGACATTCACTTTAAGGCGCGGGTCATGCGCGGCGGCAAGGAATGCGTAGCACGATCCCAGGCTGGTGCCCACAATGCCTACGCTGTCTTTGCCCTGCTTCTCAAGCCAATCAATGGAAGCACGAACGTCAAGGACTGCCTGCCGCGCTGCGTCGAGCGTGCGGCAGATGTTGGGCGAGACCGCATAGTCGGACCGCTCAGTCTCCTGCGGACGGCGAATGTCATGGTAGGGCTTGCTCAGCCGCAACATGGAGATGCCAAAGCGGTTCAGTATCGGTCCCAGCGCGTTGTAGGCAGTGCCGTTCGCGTTCCAGTGCGGCAGCACGATCACTGCCCGCTTGCCATCCGCCGGAAACCAGCGCGCGTTCACCAAATCATTCTCTGGGTGGGGTGTTGGCGCCGGCGAGGTGAACCGCAAAAACAGGCCGTCGCCTTTCGGGGCTTTTTCGTTGGCGTTGCTGCCGGTGGGAAACAGCTCGACCTTGCGCTTCTCCACCCGGAAATCCTCCGGCGTTTTGTAGGCAAAGAACTCGTCGCTGTTAGTCACAATGTGGTCGTTCAGCTGGTGGAGATAGCTCTCAAACTGATCCTCGGAGCTGGGAAAATTTCCGTTCACCAGCGGCCACCGCCGTGCCCACTCCATCCCCCATTCCAGCGGCCGAACCACACGGTTGGTGTCGCGGGTGGTAAGCCGCGTCTCCCACGCATACATCCATTTTCGATAAAGGCTAGCCATGAAATTTATAAATGAGCTCTCTTAAGATTCTAAACGATGCAGAGTACTTTTCCGGCGCCTGGCTGCAATGTGCGAAGGAAATCCCGTACACTGTGTTTTCCGGAGCGAGAGGCACTTGATCCCCACAAAGCTTGACCACATTGCCCAGATGATTGATGGCGAGTTGATTGCCGTTTCTTCATCGCTCGTGGTCGACCGTGTCTGCACCGACTCCCGCGGCGCTTCTCCGGGCGCGCTCTTTATTGCTTTGCAGGGGCAGCATACTGACGGGCATCGCTTCCTGGCCGACGCCTTCCGCAATGGCGCCACCGCGGCACTTATCTCTCAGGCCCGATTCTCCAGCCTGACTCTGGACCCGGCATGGCCGGTCATCGTCGTGCCTGACCCGCTGCGCGGATTGCAAGGTCTGGCGCGCTGGCACCGGCGTACATACTTTGAGCGCGTACTGGCGATAACCGGCAGCAACGGCAAAACCATCGTCAAGGACGCTCTCAAGGCTCTGCTCGCTGGCCGGCCAGTGCTGGCTTCGCCGGGGAGTTACAACAGCCAGTTGGGACTGCCCCTGGCAATCCTCTCGGCGGAGAAGCCGGAGCCGCTCGCCATTCTTGAAGTTGGCGTCTCCGCCCCGGGGGAAATGTCTCCTCTCGAAGAGATCGCCCTCCCCAATTACGGTGTCCTCACCAACATCGGGCTGGCCCATTTCGCTTCGTTCGGCAGCCGCGAAGCCATAGCGCGCGAAAAGATGAAACTTTTCGAACGCATTCCGCAAGATGGCTGGCTACTCCTTCCTGCTGCCGAGCCCACGCTGGACGCTCCCGCGAAAGCAATCAAGTGCCCCATCTACCGCGTTGGCGATAAAAACCAGCTGCTCTCGCTCACTACGGTCTCTCTTAGTGACGATGGCCAACTGCTGGAGCTGGACATTCCGTCACAAGGCACGCGCAGCGTGCGGGTAAAAACGCGCTCGCCTGAGATCATCGCCGACCTGCATTTCGCCGCCTTTGCTGCGCATCTCTTAGGTGTACCGCTTGAGGAGATCTCTGCAGCTCTGGATAACTATGCTCCCACGGCAACGCGAATGGAGCTGTGGTCGTCGCCGCAGGGCATTCGCATCATCAATGACGGCTCTACCTCTGACCCAATCTCCGTGCATGCTGCTTTGCGTTCGGCCACGCTCGGCGCGTCGCGCAATGGCAGAATGATGTTTGCCTTTGCCGGCATGCGCGAGCTCGGCGCCAACTCTGCCCGCGAGCACGCCCAAGTAGGCGCGCAGGCTGCCGAGTGCGGTTTCAGCCATCTTTTTCTCATCGGCAACGGCGAACTGGAAACTACCGCCGACGGCTACAGGTCCGTGCGGCCCCAGGGCAGCGTCCTGCAGGTCAAGACTGCCGACGAGCTCAAAGACCGTCTGCTTCCACTGCTGCGCCCCGGCGATACCGTTCTCTTCAAAGGCCCGCGCAATGCCGGCATGGTAAAGGCCGTTCGCGACCTCTCCGGCGCGATCGCCCAACGCTGCTTGTGGGTCAACCTTGCCGCCATTGAAGGCAACATTGCGCGCTTTCGCCGCTACTGTGGCGCCTCCGTCCATATATTGCCCATGCTTAAGGCAATGGCTTACGGAACGGAGCTGGTGCAGCTTGCCTCGTGGATGTCGCAGCTTGGCATTCACCACCTTGGCGTATCCTCCGCGAATGAAGGTGTGGCCGTACGTAAAACCGGCGCCGACCAGGAGATTTTCGTCTTCCTCTCTGAACGTGAGGACGTCGATAACCTGCTGCGCTACCGCCTCACGCCCGTGATCTACTCTGCTGAACTCGTCGATGCATTCTCCGCAGATCTGGCCGGCAGCGGTCGCCTGCTCGATGTCCACTTGAAAGTCGATACCGGCATGCACCGCCTGGGCGTTCCTCCAGCCATCGCTGTGGAGCTGGCGAAACACATCCGCGGTAGCAAGGTCATGCGGCTTACCGGAGTCTGCACCCATTTTGCCTCCGCTGACGATCCCGGCTCTGACGACTTCACCCGGCAGCAGATCGCAACATTCAACCAGGTCGTCGCCGGACTTCAGGCCAGCGGTTTCGATCATCTGCAGATTCACGCCGCCAACACTGCCGGCGCAATCCGTTTTCCGGAAGCGCACTATAATATGGTGCGCATCGGCCTGGGACTTTACGGAATCCATCCCTCTGAAGCCTCCCGGCGGGCGCTCGATCTGGAACTTGCCATTGGCCTCACCAGCCGTATCACCAGCATCCAGGAGTTCGCTCCCGGAGACACCCTTGGTTACAACCGGACTTTCACCGCCACTCGAGGGCCGGCCAGCTCCCATTGTAGGCCGCATCAGCATGGACCAGATGCAGGTGGACTTAACTGACATACCGGGCGCCGGCATAGGAGCCGAAGTCCTGCTTTACGGAACTCGCAACGGCCACACGCTGCGTCCTGAGAAGGTCGCGGAAGATGCCGGAACCATCCCTTACGAGCTCCTCACCCGCCTGGGTGAGCGTGTGCACCGCATTTACATCGAGCCATAAGGTTCCTCGTTTTGCCATGAAGAAGAGAGCTGCCGCGCTGCCCAACCCGCTACGCGCCATCCCGAACTCCCGAAGCTGGCCGAGGCGAGCGGGTGAGGGATCTGCTCCGCTGCCGTGTCGCGTGAGCCAGCACTGCACATCAGCGTCAAGCCTTGGTCACGAGAACACGCCAGCAGGCATGATCTCCCTAGGGTATTGAGGTCTTGTACTTCAGTGGGGGTTTTTAAGAGGGCTCTACCTTCTGAAAATATCTCGCCCGAAATGCCGGGGCCTTTCCTTTGGCGAAGAGTTGAAGAACTGAGATCGTGACCTGCATTCCGGTCATATCAATGGCGGCCAAACCGACGCGGTCCCAGACCTCCACCACGATTCCCTTTTCCATGACCCGGTCCAGCAGATCGGTCTCGCTGGCAAATTCCTTGCTCAAGTGGATGCGCACATTACTCCCGTCGAATCTTCAGAGTTGGTGGAAGCGGCGCAAGGCTGGCCGGGCTTACAGCCAGTTAAATCCAAACCTTGCCAAGAGTATACGCCAGATGAACGCGAGTAGCAGGAAAGTTGAGGGTCTCTGACCTAACGTTCTGGTTGCCTCGCAGCCCTACGCACCGTTAGTGACGGTTCAACGTGTCTTTGCCGAAGGGGTCGCAACAGAAAACGACTCGGCCGTTTGTCGAGACCGTGAGCGATCTCTAGAGCAACATGCCGGTGCGGCTCCAGCGGGTGTGGGAAAAGAAATTCTCCGCAATTGAGGCGTAAAAAGAAATTCTGTGCGCCGGATTCTCATCCAGCCACCGCGACGTAGGCGCGTCATACGACCAGTAAACAAACAGAGGTTCGCCAATCACATTCTGGATGGGCACAAAGCCCCAGTCGCGGCTGTCACTGGAGTTGTCGCGATTGTCACCCATAACGAACAGCTTGCCTTCCGGGACTACCGTGGGCCCCCAACTCTCCTGCGGATTGTGTACCGGCGCGTGGTGTACAGCATAAGGCTCGCGCACCGGCATGGAGTTAACGTAGAGAAAGCCGTTGCGGATCTCAAGCTGGTCGCCGCCCACCGCGGTCACGCGTTTCAGAAACGTTTCTGAAGGATCTTTCGGGTAGCGGAAAACTACGATGTCGCCCCGGCGGATGGTCTTCAGCATCGGCAGCCGCCAGTGCACCAGCGGAATTTCCGGTCCATAGAGCATCTTGTCCATGAATAAATGATCGCCCACCAGGATCGTGCCTTCCATCGAGGCGGTCGGAACCACAGAGGCTTCGCCCACAAAGATCCGCGTTCCCAGGACTATGGCCGCCAAAATGATCA
>WNFN01236712.1_pt1 | contig 11393 bp, 11 predicted proteins | sample 5400161 | NCBI WGS metagenome assembly WNFN01 (sample SAMN13153353, study PRJNA577476) | soil metagenome | isolation source: 80 cm saprolite on Douglas fir-dominated hillslope | place: USA:California | collected 2013-09-17
GAGCGACAGGCAGGACGGTGTCGAAATGGCTCATGCCGAAAACTTCGCCAAGGCCGCAAGCGAAGGAGTGCAGCACCAGGGCGCGGTGAGAGTAGATGATGCCTTTTGAATAGCCGGTGGTGCCCGACGTGAAGCACATCGCTGCGCCGTCGTTTTCATCGATCACTGGGTAGAGAAAATCGTCGCTGGCTTCAGCGAGCAGCTCTTCGTAGTCGAGAAATCCTTCGGATACGCTCCCACAACCATACGGAACGACTATCACTTTTTCGAAAGGCGCGTCGGCACGGAACTTCTCGTAAACCGGCAAGAGTACATCGTCAATCAACAGGAAGCGGTCGCCGGCATGCTTGGCGATGCCGGCAATTTCATGCGGATGGAGCCGAAGATTCAAGGTATGCAGAATGCCACCGGCGCATGGAACGCCGAAGAATGCTTCGAGATGGCCGGAGTGATTCCACATCATGGAGGCCACGCGGTCGCCCGGCTGCAATCCGAGTTTCGTCAATGCCGCCGCGAGCCGGCGCGCGCGCCGATAGAAATCGCCATAACAGGTGCGCGCGATGGACTTGTCCGGTTTGCGGGAGACGATCTCGACGCGCGAAAAGATATTCCCCGCGCGCTCGAGAATGGTGGGCAGCGTCAACGGAAAATCCATCATGGTGCCGCGCATAAGGCCTCTCGGGCGGGGAGCAAATCGGGCGAATCGTATCATTAAATCCGCCGCAAAGGGGAAAGGCGCGGCAGAGCTTTCCGGGCAATTCGCCCCGCCGCTTCGGGACAATTTCGGGACAATTTCAGTTGCAAAAGGGGTTAATTTCCGAGACGATGCAGCAGACCGCTGAAGCAACGGTCTCGCGCCTGGGGTGGCTCGGCTTCTCGGACTTCCCATACACGATTGCTGTCTCTTCAGCGCGCTCCGCGACTCGCATTTTAGGTTCCGGGCAGAAGGAGCAAGAGGTGAAGAAGCTCTATATCGGTAATCTTCCGTTTTCCGCGACGGAAGACCAGCTCAACGAGTGGTTTTCGCAGATCGGCGTAACTCCCTCCGGCGTCAATCTGATTCGCGATCGGTTCACGGGACAGTCGCGCGGCTTCGCTTTCGTCGAAGTGACGAATGACGAAGAAGCGGATAAGGCCGTGAACTCCCTGAACGGTCAGAATTTCGGGGGGCGAAACCTCGTAGTGAATGAAGCACGTCCCCAGGCAGAGCGCGGCGGCGGCGGTGGTGGCGGGCGAGGCGGGTACGGCGGCGGACGCGGCGGCCATGGCGGTGGCGGCGGTGGACGTGGCGGCCACGGTGGCGGTGGCGGGCGCGGCGGAGATCGCGGCGACCGTGGCAATCGCTGGTAAGCAAGCCCTTCGAGTCTGAAAGCGGTGCCCCGGCTTTGGTCGGGGCGCTTAAGTCCCTCTCAGAGAATCCTCAGCGGTACCTCTGCGTCAATCATCCATCGTTGCGGCTCTCACTTCCGCCGGTTTAACGCGTCCCATCCTATGGGACAGCAGCCGGCAATAAATTGCTGCCCGCAGACAGGACTTCGCGAACGAGACTCCGCGCTGGTCAAAATAGGCGAATGTTCGTAGTATCCCGCGGCATGTAACGGGCTTAGTGGTTCTTCAACAGCAACACAACGGGAGTGTGGCCCGTAATGAAGACGTTCCTTGGTCCGTCTTCCCCGGCCCGTCTCGGGAAACAATTCGTCCCGTAACGTGTTTGAAACAACAGGCAAGGAAAATAGATTGCCGGCCGGTTTATGAAGTATATGAATAGGCCGCAGAACATCGGTACTGGTCCCTAGATGGGATGCGCGGCAGGAGGCAAGCGAACCTTATGGGCCGACCGCGCATCCAAATGGTTGAGGCAAGCGTAATAGCGAATAGGTTGACCTTTTAGTGGTTAAGCGTGGCATGACGACCTGGCACAAACGCGATTGGGAGCAATTTTACGAGCTGGCGCGCCGTCCGTGGCGGCGTCATCGCCCGCCCCGGCCGGTGTATCCGACTGGTTTGAATCGTGTGCTGCCCGCGCAGGGTTTCAGCTTGTCGGAGCTCGACGATGCGGGTGTGGATCTCGACCTTGCCGAGAGTCTCGGTCTGCCGGTGGACGCCGGGCGCGTCGGCGCTTACGGCCCGAACGTTACTGTTCTGCGCGATTTCATCCGATCTTCGCGCCAGCCACTGTAAAGCTCCTCAAGTCGTAAATCGAAATTCACTGAAGGTCTGTGTTTGTGTGGAACGCAGGAAGCGCGTAAAATAGGCGTTTCGCGCGAACTCCATGGCCACACCGTTCCATATCATCTCCAATTCGCCGGCGCCGCTGGTGCCGCCGCCGGGTGCGCACCCGCGGCCCGATTGGTTGCGCGTCAAGTTTCTCGGCGGAGAGCGGTACCAGGACCTGAAGCGCATCATGCGCACGCTCGACCTCCATACAGTCTGCGAGAGCGCGCGCTGCCCCAACATGGGTGAATGCTGGGAACATGGCACCGCGACCTTCATGATTCTGGGGAACATCTGCACGCGTGCTTGTGGGTTTTGCGCCGTGCCTTCGGGCAAACCATTCGGCCCGCCGGATGAAGAGGAACCATTTCGCGTGGCGGAAGCCGTGGCAAGAATGGGATTGCGCTACGCGGTTGTGACTTCCGTGAACCGCGACGACCAGCCCGACGGCGGCGCGCACATCTTTGCGCGCACTATCGAAGAGATTCGCCGCCGCGTCCCCGGTTGCAAAGTCGAAGTGCTCATTCCTGATTTTCGCGGCGACTGGAACGCGTTAGATGTCGTTCTTGCCGTGCGCCCGGATATTCTGAACCACAACACCGAAACCGTGCCGCGCCTCTATCGCCAGGTCCGCAAGGGCGCGGTGTACGAGCGCTCGCTCGAACTGCTCCGCCGTTCCAAGGAAGCGCATCCCGAAGTTCCGACCAAGACTGGTCTGATGCTCGGCCTCGGAGAAGAAAAGGACGAAGTCCTCGCTACCATGCAGGATCTTGCCGCGCAGGGTACGAACATTCTCACGCTCGGACAGTATCTGCAGCCCACTCGCGATCATCTGCCCATCGTTCGCTACGTTCATCCCGACGAGTTTGCCGAATACAAGATTCTCGGCGAAGCCATGGGCTTCAAACATGTCGAAGCCGGCCCACTGGTGCGTTCCTCTTACCACGCCTTTGACCAGGCCGAATCAGCCATTAAGTAACCTCAGCAAATATTACGCGCGCCTCTTCGTTCTCTCTACTGGGTGAGATGCGGCAGAGGTATGTTCACGCATTGCTTCAGCGGTTCCGCAGAGCGCAGCAGTGAGCGTTGAAGGACTGGGTAGATATGTGATTGGGTACCAATCGAGAGAATTGGTGGCAGAAACTACTGCTTCATGCGCGGCCCGAGTACCACAAGCCCTATGCCGGCTACCAGGAGAGTTATCGAAACCGCTGCCGGGATTTGCGCGGTTTTCTCCTCGTCCACGGTTGCTTTGATGGGGCCGAGTTTCGCCACTTCTTCTTGCTGGTGATAGTTGAAATTAGGGTGGACGAGCCCAATTACGCCTAGAACCAGGAGGATGGCTCCGAGAATGATGACAAAGCTCTTCATAAGCCAGAACTTATCACAAGACCGTGATCTGCGTTAGAAATGCCAACAGGCGCACCCTGCGCCAGATTTGGCGCCGAGATGTCCTGACTGGTTTACAGAGACTTAGGAGCGGCTGGCTGCTGTTGCGGCAGCAGCTTTCTTGGCGGCCTTGGCTGCGGTGGAAGCCTTGCGGCGGCGCTTGGTCTTCGGCGGAGTCGCGGGCGCTTCGCCGATCAATTCCGCGGTCATGATGCTCGTCACGAAAAGCTTAGAGCCATGATCGTCAAAATCCACGGCGGTCCGTTCCTGGTCGGAAGCAGTCACGATACCCAGGCCGTACATTTCATGCTTGATGGTCTGACCTTCCTGCATCACTTGCACAACGTCCTCCTTGACCCCTCTCGCTGATAAACTCGATTCGAATCTCTTGCAGGAGAAGCCCCCGAACCGGTCGGGGGACTCTCCTGTCAGAGGTTAGAGGCTGGTAACGTTCTCAGCCTGAAGACCCTTCGGGCCTTTCTTCACTTCAAACTCCACTGCCTGACCTTCGTTGAGAGACTTGTATCCTTCCATCGCGATCGCGGAGAAGTGCACGAAAACATCCTCTCCCGTCTGGCGCTGGATGAATCCGAAGCCCTTCGAAGCATTAAACCACTTCACTGTTCCTTGTTCCTTCACTGGCCAGCCTCACATGCGCAACTCCGACCGGGTCGGAGTCAACGGTATTGGAATTGCGTTGCCTCTCTTGGTCCGTTTCCTGGAGGCGCAAAGCGTGTCCTTACAGGCCCCGAACGAGTCAAAAGGTAGTACAAGAGCAACAAACGCTATGTAAAGAATACCACAAAAGAGACACTCTGTCCACGGTCTCGAGCAAGGGACGGAAACGTTATTCTTCCGTCTAAGTCATTGAAAATAAAATTGTTACCTGAAGTTCGATACCTCAAATGACCCGCAATAGCGACAGGAACCACTTACTCGAGAGATTCGGGCTGAAGGCTTAAATCCCCCTCACCCGAGGCCTTCTTTTCCCAATACTTGCCGACCCATGCCTCCCAGCTCTTTCCGGCAGCAGTGTCCCGGCCGGTGAAAGCAAGTGCCGCTATATCGGCGTAAGCAATCTTCAACTTCTGGCTGGAATCTTTGGGCAGCACCCGCACAAAACTAGTCGTAAGAGATGAGCCGGTCATCCGATCGAACAAATAACCTTCGATTTTTGAATTATCTTTAAGAGTTAGAGTGACATCACCGCGATAATCGAAAGCTTTTTCCAGAGCGATGCGCAACTCTTCTTCCGTCGCCAGCTTGGGCACCCACCCTTGCACGCTTTCATGAATGGTTCCGGGGGCCACCTCCAGCGTGTCGGGGTTTAGCGGAGATCCCTCGGATGTACTGGCGCTCGTAAAACGAGCGACGTGGCTCGGCCGATCCGCATGACGCGGACCCGTCACGCGCGCGTCTCCTCAAGCTGGCCCTTATCCGACTGGATCTGAACTAGGGGGTTGTAAGAGTGTACCGGCTTCACCGGCTCATTCAGCATTGCCAACGCGTCTGAATCGTTGTATTTGGTGGACAACTCCGCCTTTACAGTCGCCCATAGTCCACGCAGGCCACTGAAGGTATGATCCACGGCCGAAGCTTCGTAACCACTGTGCACCATGCAATTTGCGCACTTGGGATTGCCGGACTCCGTGCCGTAGTTCTGCCATTCGGTGGTGTCGAGCAGCTCCTGGAACGTATCCACGTACCCGTCCTGCAGCAGGTAGCAGGGCTTCTGCCAGCCGAAGACGTTATAGGTCGGCATGCCCCACGGAGTGCAAGCATAGGTTCGCTTGCCCATTAGAAACTCGAGGAACAGCTTCGACTGGTTAAATTGCCAGCTCTTCTTGCGATTGGACAAAATTGCCCGGAACAAGCGCCGCGTGCGAGCCCGGCCGAGAAAGTGCTTTTGGTCGGGCGCCTTGTCGTAGGAATAGCCGGGGGAGAGCATCATGCCTTCAACGCCCAGCTCCATCATTTCGTCGAAAAACGCGCGGACGCTCTTTGGATCGGCGCCGTCGAATAACGTTGTGTTCGTGGTGACGCGGAAGCCCTGCTTCACCGCTTCCCTGATGCCTTCGATGGCCAGCTCGTAGCCGCCCTCGCGGCAAACGGAGAAATCGTGGTGCTCTTTCTGCCCATCCACGTGTACGGAGAACGTCAAGTATTTGCTGGGCTTGAAAAGATGCAGTTTTTCTTTCAAGAGCAGCGCGTTGGTGCAGAGATAGATGTACTTCTTCCGCGCCACCAGCCCCTCGACGATCTTGTCGATCTCCGAGTGCATCAGCGGCTCGCCGCCGGGGATCGAAACCATCGGCGTGCCGCACTCGTCCACGGCCTTGAAGCATTCTTCCGGGCTCAATTCCGTTTTCAAAATGTGCGCGGGATATTGGATTTTGCCGCATCCCGCGCATGCCAAATTGCAGCGGAACAGCGGCTCCAGCATTAGCACGAACGGGTAGCGCTTCTGCCCCTTCAGCTTTTGCTTGAGGACGTATGTTGCAACCGTCCACATCTGTGAAATCGGTACCGGCATCTTCCCTGCTTATCTCCAAAATTGGACAGCGGCCTAAGTAACCATTGTAATCGAGAACCGGCGAATTGTGCTCGGCTGCTTTTAGTCAGATGCCACAGCCTGTTCCTACGTGGCACCGTAAGTGCACTTGCGTATGGGATGCTTCCGCATGCGCAAACGGGCTCTCTGGCCGGCCCGGAAGGCTGCGCCACCGCTTCGGGGGTAGAATCGACCCATATCCGAGGCAAAGAAACTGCCGCGCTTATGCCCCGAAAGAATCTCCTGAGTCTATTCGCTGACTTCGTCCACTTCGGTGGCGACGTTGCTGTCATCCAAAGACGCGGCTACCGTCGTGAAAAGCTGACGTACACCGAGCTTTACGCCTCCGCCCTTTTCTGGAGTCATGCGCTCGCTGGACGGGGCGTTGTCCCAGGTGATCGAGTCCTTCTCTGGGGCCCCAACTCCGCCGAATGGGTCGCTTGCTTTTGGGGGATTCTATTGCGAGGCGCCGTGGTCGTACCGATGGACTCCGCCGCATCTCCCGATTTCGTCCAGCGGGCGATCAAGGATGCCGGCGTGAAACTCATCATGCGTGACCGACAACGGATGGAGCTGCCTGGCGCGCCACCGTCGATGATCATCAACGATTTCAAGGAAGTCGTGGACAGCCCTGCCCCAGCGGCAAATGCTGGCGTGGATCCGGGTGATGCATCCACACGAAGCACTATTGCTGAAATCCTTTACACTTCGGGCACGACCGCCGAGCCGCGCGGGGTCGTTCTCACCCACGGCAATTTTCTGGCAAACCTCGAGCCGCTGGAGCGCGGCATCGACGCGTATCGCAAATACGAGCGCTGGGTTCACCCGTTGCACTTCGTCACGCTCGTTCCGTTGAGCCATGTATTCGGCCAATTCATGGCGCTGTTCGTTCCTCCGCTCCTGGGTGCCGCAGTCGTTTTCGAGCCGTCCAGCAACCCCGCCGAAATCATTCGCACCATCAGGCAAGAACGCGCCACCGCGCTCATCGCCGTTCCGCGCATGCTTGATCTTCTTCATGCAGGAATCGAGCGGGAATTCGAAGGCCAGGGCAAATCTCAATGGCTGAACGGCACTCTCAAAAACGCAAAAGGCAAAAAATTCCTCAAGCGCGCCTGGATGTTTCGCTGTATCCACCGCCGCTTTGGCTGGAAATTTTGGGCTTTCATCTCCGGTGGTGCAGCGCTTTCGAATGAAACCGAGGACTTTTTCAAGCGCGCGGGTTATGCCGTTGTTCAGGGCTATGGCATGACGGAGACCGCATCTTTGATCAGCCTGAATCACCCGTTTCGCGCGACGGAAGGCTCTGTCGGCAAGATTCTCCCGGGCCGTGAATTCAAGATCGCCGAAGACGGCGAAATTCTCGTCCGCGGCGAAAATGTTTCCAGCGGCTACTGGGAACAAGGAGCTCTTCGTCCCGCGGAGCGCGAAGGCTGGCTGCGCACCGGCGATCTCGGCGAACTCGATGCTGAAGGCAATTTGCATTTCCGCGGGCGCAAGAAAAACGTGATCGTCACGCCCGCTGGTCTCAACGTCTATCCGGAGGACCTCGAAGCTGCCCTTCGCAAACAGCCCGGCGTCAGGGATTGCGCGGTCGTTCCGTTCGAACGAAGTGGCAACGCCGAACCTTGCGGCGTTCTTTTGATGAAAGATGCTGAGAGAACTGCCGCTCACGCGGCCATCGAAAGCGCCAATTCCTCGCTTGCCGAATATCAACGCATTCGAATGTGGATCGTCTGGCCCGACCTTGATTTTCCCCGTACTGCCACCGGCAAGCCGCGCCTTTCCGTCATCGCCGCCCGCGCCGCCCAAATCCTCGATGGACGGCAAGTTAGTGACTCAGATGCTGGAGGGGCGGACTCTAGTCCGCCCTCCTCGTCACGTAGCGCGCTTGACCAACTGCTGGAGCGCTTTAGCGTGACGAGAGGTGGAGGCTCGCGAGCCGACAGTCACCTTGAACAGGAACTGAACCTCTCCTCCCTCGACCGCGTGGAGCTATTGAGCGCCCTGGAGGAAAAGTTTCACGTGGAACTTAACGAAACCGCTTTTGCCAATGCCAAGACCGTTGCCGATGTCGAGTGCGTCCTGCAACAGCCGGCCGCACGCCGCACCGAATACATCTATCCTCGCTGGACGCAGCGCGAACCCGTGCGCTGGCTGCGGCTCGCGGTTTACTACGCCCTCGTCTGGCCCGCCACACAGATCCTCGGCCACCCGCGCATCGTGGGCCGCGAGAACCTTCGCAGCTTGCGCGGGCCCGTCCTAATTGTTTCAAACCACATCACGCGCCGCGCCGACATCGGCCTGATCCTGGCCGCGTTGCCGCCGCGATACCGCCACCGCCTCGCCACGGCCATGGGTGGCGAAACGTTGCAAAACATGCGCCGTCCGCCGCGTGATTGGTTCTTCGCCAAACGCTGGGCCTATCAACTCGGCTCCTGGCTCGCCACCCTGCTCTTCAACGTTTTTCCGCTGCCGCAGCTTTCCGGCTTCCGCGAAAGCTTCCGCTTCGCCGGCGAATCCGTCGACCGCGGCTATAACGTTCTCGTCTTTCCCGAAGGCGAAGTAAATAACTCGGCCACCGGAGAGATGGCGCCATTCCAGAGCGGAATCGGACTCCTCGCAGAAAATCTTGGCATCCCGATCGTTCCGATGCGCCTAGACGGCGTCTGGCAGATGAAGCGCCAGCACCGTCGCCTGGCCCGCATCGGCGAAATCACCGTCCATATCGGCGCACCCGTCACCTTCGCACCGGGCACGCCTCCGGAAGAAATGGCTCGCCAACTCGAATCGCTGGTGCGCTCTTTGTAGTGGCGCAGTATGCTGCGCCACTACCGCCGAAAACCGCCCTATCGCAAAGACTCTGCAATTTGCGCCTCCTAAGCGCATCCAAAAACAGCAGTGAGCAAACCCTCCCACGCGCCGGCAAGCAACCCGTTGGCTTCTGTGGCAAAATAGAAGGTTCATAGAGCTGAATTTATGGCACACCGTACAACTCTGGAAGAAGACCGCCCCGCAAGAACGCCGAAGGCGCCGAAGAAACCCGCGGCAGGCGGCCTCGCCAAGGCAGCTAGCGACGAAGCGCGCGAGCGTGTTTTCGATGCGTTCCGGCGCTGGGGCTATTTGGAGGCCACGCTTGATCCGCTCGGCCTGTTCGAACCGCTGAAGCAACCTGACCTGGATTCACTCACCGGCGAAGGCGCCGAGGAAGCACGCCGCATTTACTGTGGTACTGTCGGCGCCGACTTCATGCATCTGCCGGAGCCGGAACGCCGCCGCTGGATCGCCGAGCGCCTGGAAGGGCCGGCCGGCGAAGTCGATCAGCACAAAATCCTCGAGCGTCTGATTCGCGCCGATCTTTTCGAACAAGTTTTGCAGGCGCGCTACCTCGGCACCAAGCGATTCTCCCTGGAAGGCGTCACCGCGCTGATTCCGCTCCTCGATTCCATCCTGGACACCGCGGGCGAGCACGGCGCGGTCGAATCCGTCATGGCCATGAGCCACCGCGGCCGCCTGAACGTGATGGTCCACGCGGCATGCAAGACACCGCATGAAGTGGTTGCCGGCTTTGAAGACGTCGATCCTCGCAGCGTCCTCGGCGCGGGCGACGTGAAATATCACGTGGGCGCGACGGGCACCTACGTCACCAGCACCGGCAAAGAGATCGGCATCCATCTTGTTTCGAATCCAAGCCATCTCGAAGCTGTCGATCCGGTCGCCGTGGGCCGGGTGCGCGCGAAGCAAACCCGCTACGGCTTGCGCGGCCCTTACGTCGACCGTTCGCCGGAAACGCTGAATAAAGTCGTCCCTATCGTGATGCACGGCGACGGGGCGTTCGCGGGCCAAGGTATCTGGGCGGAAACGCTGAATCTCGCGGATCTGAAGGCCTACACCGTGGGCGGCACCGTTCACATCATCGTGAACAACCTGATCGGCTTTACCACACAGCCCGCGCAGGAGCATTCTTCGCGCTTCGCCTCCGATATCGCCAAACGCCAGTCCGTGCCGATCTTCCACGTCAACGCCGAAGACCCGGACGCGGTCGTGCGCGTCGGAAAACTTGCCGCGGAATATCGTGCGACCTTCGGCAGCGACGTCGTCGTGGACATCATCGGTTACCGCCGCCACGGCCACAGCGAAGTCGACGATCCGACCATCACTCAGCCGCTCCTCTACGAGCGCATCAAGAATCATGCTCCGCTCTGGAAAATTTACGCCGAGCACACCGGCATCGACTCGTCCCTGATGGCTGAGGCCGTCCGCAAGGAATACGAAGACGAGCAGACCAAAGCCCGTGCGCTAAAAAAAATACCGCACCTGCGCAAGCTGCCGGACTACTGGAATCACCGACGGCCTTGTTCGCGTGCCCGAAGGGTTTCACATCCACCCGAAAATTGTGAAACTTCTCGAACAGCGCGCGGAAATGGGCCACGGCAAGCGTGCCGTCGATTACGGCTTTGCCGAAACGCTGGCTTTCGGCTCCGTGCTTCTCGAGGGGAATCCCGTGCGCCTCACGGGACAGGACACCCAGCGCGGCACGTTCAACCAGCGCCACGCGGTTTTGATCGACACGCAAACGGAGCACAACTACCTCACTCTCTCGCATCTTTCCAAGCAACAGGCTTTCTGCGAGATTCACAACTCTTCTCTTTCCGAGGCGGGTTGCCTCGGTTTCGAATACGGATTCAGCCGCGACTATCCCGAGGCGCTCGTTTTGTGGGAAGCGCAGTTCGGGGATTTCGTCAATGGCGCGCAGGTGATCATCGACCAGTTCATCAGCGCGGGCGAGGATAAATGGAATTTGCCGGCGGGGCTGGTGATGCTTTTGCCGCACGGCTACGAGGGCCAGGGACCAGAGCATTCCAGCGCGCGTCTGGAACGCTTCATGCAGCTCGCCGCGGAAGACAACATGCAAATTTGCCAGCCTTCGACCGCCGCCCAGTATTTCCACATGCTGCGCCGGCAGGCGCGCCGTCCATGGCGCAAGCCGCTCATCGTCTTCACACCCAAGAGCATGCTGCGCCATCCCGATGCCAGCTCAAACATCGAAGAATTTACGAAACCGCGCTTCCTGCCGCTGGTTCCCGACCGCGAAGTGCAGGACGCCCGCCGCATCTTGATCGCCAGCGGAAAAGTCGGCCACGAATTGCGCGCCGAACGCCGCCGCCGCAAGGACAACAATACCGCCATTTTCTTTCTCGACCAGCTCTACCCGCTGCCGCGCACGGAAATTGCCGCCGCC
>WNFN01047102.1_pt1 | contig 11392 bp, 9 predicted proteins | sample 5400161 | NCBI WGS metagenome assembly WNFN01 (sample SAMN13153353, study PRJNA577476) | soil metagenome | isolation source: 80 cm saprolite on Douglas fir-dominated hillslope | place: USA:California | collected 2013-09-17
GCTTGAGTTGGGCAGAAATCAAGTATCTCCTGCGGCACCAGATCATCATGCAGCACTACTTGGGCGGTGCGCAGCAGTGAACGGCGCGCAGGGTCAACAGATCGACAGCGCCGGGACCGGCGCCCACAATGTAGATTTTTTCGGACATATTACGCGCTTTTCTGTCGGCTGATGAAACCGCCCTCGCTCCACTCTTCCACCGCTTCAACCAGGCGGTGCAACAACTGGTCAGCATTGCCGATCATGTTCAGCCCTTCATGCTGATGCTCTTTCAATGCCTGCCTCAGTTTCGTTTCCAGCTCTGACTTTCTCAAGTGGTCCATGGTTACCTCCGGGGATTGATTGGTTTGAAAATTTTCCTGGCTTGCACAAGGCCAGCAACATCAACAACTCTTTGCGACGCTCCGTGCGCGGCAGGACTTTGCGCATCACATCGCGCATGCGTCCCAGCCATTCCGTCCATGTTTCATATTCCGGCCCAAAATCTTCTTCCAGCTCTTTGCGGACATGCTGGCTCAACGCTGGACTATTTCCGCCCGTCGAGATGGCAATCTGAAACTCGCCGCGGCTGACAACCGCTGGAGCGTAGAAATCGCAATATCCAGGATCATCCACCGCATTTGCCAGTGCGCCGAACTCGCGGGCTTCCTTATAAACGGCGCGGTTCGTCTCTTCCGAATCAGTGCAGGAAATCACCAGGAAGTAGCCGTGTGTCATGCCCGGCTTAAATTCAACGCCTTGATACTTAATACGACCCTGGTGCGCCCACAAACGGATACGCGGCGTGATCTGCGGCGAAATCACGGTAACGTCCGTTGCCGAGCGCAGCACGGCTTCGATCTTTTGCTCGGCAATCAGGCCGCCGCCCACAATCAGCACCTTGTGCCCGTCAAGCTTGAGAAAAATTGGATAAAGAGACATGGCGCTTATCCTTCCACTCCATGCGGTACTCTGCCTGGTGAGGGATCACGCAACACGGGCGGCAGATCTTGTCCGGCAAGAAAACTCCGCAAGGCTGTTTCCGAGTGCCGCGCGAAATACTGCCGTAGATTCTCTACGCCATGGCGCTCCTCAAGATAGCTGCGCAACAGGCGCTCGATGGCATCGGGCACCTCGCTCGCCGCGCAACGATAACCCACGGGGCGACCAAAGCCCGCGTGCTCGCCCACGGCGCCGCCGAGACAGAAGTAATAAGCATCCTGAATTCGGCCGTTGATCTTGAGCTTTTTGCCTTCCAGCCCAACATCGGCGATGCGGTGCTGGCCGCAACTGTTCGGGCAGCCTGTCACATTGAGCTTCAATTGCTGATCAAACTCAGGAACACGCTCCTCCAATTCTTCCACCAGCCACCGAGTGAAGGCCTTGGTTTCTGTAATAGCGAGTTTGCAGAACTCGCTGCCGGTGCATGCCACAGCGCCGCGCCAGAAAGGAGAAGCCGTAACGTGCAGTCCGGCCGTCTCCAGGCCAAGAGTTACAGCCGCGGTGCTTGCGCGCGGCACGTTCACAATCACCAGGTTCTGCGTGTTAGTCGTACGAAGCTCGCCGTTTCCGTAACGCTCAGCCAGATCGGCCGCCGCGCGCAACTGATGCGGGTTGACACGTCCGCGCAGCACTGCCGCGCCAATGTAGTAGAGACCGGGCTGCTTCTGCCGATGGACGCCAACATGGTCGCGGAATACATCGTCTGGCGCCTGCTCGAGAACCCCTGAGTCCAACTTGTATCCCAGTTTGCGCTCCACTTCCTGCAAAAATGATTCGGCCGTCCAGCCATGTTGGAGAAATAAATACTTCAGCCGAGCACGCTCGCGATTTTCCCGCAGCCCGTCGGCATCGCGAAATATTTCGCTCACTGCCTTGCTTAACGGGATGACTTGCTCCCAGCGTACGAATGCGTTGAGTCGCACCGCCAGATGCGGCTCGGTGGAAAGTCCTCCCCCAACGCGTATAGAGAATCCGACTTCTCTCTTCCCTGCCTTCTCGCGAACTGCCGGCGTGAAGGCCAGATCATTGATCTCAGGATAAGAGCACCAATCCTGGCAGCCGCTGATGCTGATCTTGAACTTGCGCGGCAGGTTGTAGAAATCGGGATTGTCGACCAACAACTGCGTCACTTCGTCGACCAGCGGTGATGCGTCGCAAAGTTCATGCGCGTCCAATCCTGCCAGCGGGCAGCCCGTTACGTTTCGCGTGACGTCGCCGCAGGTCGCCATAGAGGTCAGACCGCAGTCAAAAAGTGTTTGCAGCACGTCCGGAAGGTCTTTGATTGTGATCCAATGCAGTTGGATATTCTGCCGCACGGTAATATCGGCAATGCCTCCGGCGTACCTTTCCGTGAGCCCGGCAATAGCACGCAACTGCGCTGCGTTGACAAAGCCGTTCGACAAACGGATGCGCAGCATGAAATATGGAGTCGCGCGTCCCTCGCCTCCAATACCGCCGATCGCGCCGCCGCCATCACCCTGCGTGTAAACACCCCACCAGCGGAAATAGGTCTTGATCCAGGCGTCCGGAACGGCCGTCAAGCCCTGACGCGCAAACTGCCGGATCTCTTCAAAGCACTCCCAGGGGTTCTTCGCGAGTTTGAGGCGCTCCGCCCGCTGGGCCTTCGTTTCCTTGACGGGCGTGGTCGTTTCTGTGCTCATATTCTCCCGCAGTCTTTACTTGCAAAGCGTTTGCAAAAAACGGTCCCAAAAAGCAAAAAGCCCATCGCCTCTGGCGATGGGCCTGTTTCCTAAATTTAAATGCGAATTAGGTAGCAGTTTCTCCGGCCAGAGACACGGTGGTCACCTTGCGACAACACATACACATGCTCTGTCGAATAACCGTCATAGGAAGAAAGTACACGTACGTAAGCTCAGGTGTCAAGCTTAACCTATGCCAGACTTGCCCAGTTCGATTTGGAGACAACTCTCGGTTTACCATTCGCAGACATCCTGCATATGGGTTGAGATGAACGCTGGAATCGGACTGATTCATTTCTTTTTCTGCACCCCGCCAGCGTTTCACTTCGTCTCTAAATGCAATTGTTTTACAGCCATACGAGTTCCCTTATACTTAACCTGTCCCGATGCGAAATTAAACTAACAGGTAAGAGAAAAGACTATGGCAAGCCGCAGGCGAATGCTTCTCGCTCTCTTGGTAACTGCGTTCTTCTTGGGTTGCGGCGGAAGCAGCAGCCAGAATCCCCCTCCTCCCACAGCATCGCAGCTCCTCATTTCAGATAATCAGTCCGGCCAGGTAATCCTTGTGGACGCCAGGACTGACCAGGTCATCCGCACAATTCCTACGGCGAAGCCCGGGAAGATGGTCAGCGCGGGTGGGATGACAGTGATTCAGAACAGCACGACAGCATCGATCGCGCTATTTGACAATGCAACAACGGCAATCGTCGGCAATGTTTCCCTGGGGGCCTTACCTGTTGACGTTGCCATCACACCCGATGGCAAGACTGCGTGGGTGGCAGAGAGCAACGGTACGGTCCAGAGCGTGAGCACGGCCACAGGGTCGGTGACTTCGACTGTAAGCGTGCCTGGCGTACAGCGCCTGAGCATGGGCCTGCAGGGAATCACTTTGCTGGCGTTCAACAACTCTCTCGCGATCAATTTTTCAGTGATTTCCACGCAACGCGGCAATTTTGTTCTAGGCAATGCCGGACTGGACCACCCTACGATCGGAGTATTCGGGCCGGGGCCTACGTTCGATGATGACCATTTCTATGTTTTGAGCTGCGGCAGCGAGTGTGGCGGAGCGGCAGCCAATGTGGCCGCCGTGTTTTTCCTTCCGCCCAGCCTTGGCGGCCCCGGCATTGACACTGGACCACCCCTCTTTAACACCACTACTTTCACCACAGCAGGCACCGCCGTAAACATTGCCGACGGGAATCATCAGGACATGGCGCTTACCTCCAATAACCTGCTTTTACATTGGTTCACGCAATTGCACCCCGGGCGCGACCAATGCTCAGAACCTTCGGCCAGGTTGCCTGAGCATCTTTGACACCGTCGCACACACGGCAACAACGGTTCTGGTGGCGGCAACGCGCGCGAGCTTTGATGTTACCGCGCTGGTCGCTGTTCCCGGCCGCAATGTCCTGTATGCAGTCCAGGGAGGAAAGCTGGATATCTTCGATGTCACAACGGGCGCGCCCAGTACCTCGATCACACCTCCCAATGTGCCTGGCAGTGCTTTTGGTGTTGTCTTGTTGCGCCAGTAAGGATGGCAAACCAAACTGCGTCACTTGATTTTCGCCCTTCGCTCGTCGCGCCTGGGCTGGCTTGATTTGGACTCCGCCAGGCGCACTGATCGCCGTAGTAGGTCAACCGCTGGCCCGACCATTACTTAAGATTCTTGACTCTGCCTATAAATCCGGGCTATATTGCCATTCATGCAGGTTCGCCGCAACATCTTCGCCATGGCCATGTGTTTGACAACAACAAGCACAAGCACATCCATGCGAAAATCAGGCGAGCCGTCAGCATAACGAACCAGCAATCATAAGTTCCTGACCCACTCGCCGAAACGAGTGGGTTTTTTGCTTTTTGGGGCACCAGGGAAACCATGAATCGATCAAATTCAGAAAACGCGGGGTATGGATGGCGCGTAATTGTGCCGGCCACGTCTGCCAACCTGGGGTGCGCCTTTGATTGCGGCGGGCTCGCGCTAAGACTTTATCTACGAGCGCTCTTCGTCCCTTCTCAATCCACGGAATTGAGCCTGGAATATCAGGGCAAGACTCCGGAACGCTTTCCCATGAACAGTTCGAACCTGGTACTGCACGCCCTTCGCTTGGCCGCGGAGCGTCTCGATGCGTCGCCGCCAAAGGGCCACGTGCTGGTGCAAAGTGATATTCCCATTAGTGTGGGACTAGGCAGCAGCGCGGCTGCGGTTATCGCCGGACTGCTTCTCGGCGCCAGGTACAGCGGAAAAGAGGTAGCTCCGGAGTTGCTATTGCGATGGGCGGAAGAGATTGAAGGCCACATCGACAATGCAGCCGCCGCTTACTATGGCGGTCTGGTACTGGCGCTGTCCAACAATGTGGAGCAGGTGGTGGTGGCAAAGACCAGTTTTCCTGAGAGCATCCGCCTGGTGGTAGTAACTCCCTCAATCACGGTCCCCACGCATCAGGCGCGAGAGGTGTTACCCAAAACATATGACCGCGCTGATGTGCTGCATACTTTGCAGCGGACTTCTCTTCTTGCCGCAACCTGCTTCTCAGGAAACTTCGATCTGTTCCCGGAACTGTTCCATGACAAGCTGCATCAGCCATACCGGCAGCAACTGGTTCCTGGAATGGAAAGGTGCCTGGCCCTGCGTCTTCCGGGCTTGTTGGGGGTGGCGATCAGCGGGCAATGTTCACCTCGGCTGACAACAACGGCGCCGGGGTTACACGCGAACTTGTACCTCTCATGGAAAGAATCGGTGCAGTGTTGCAGAAGCTGGAGAAATCGTAATGTCCGGGAAGCGTTTAATCGTAATGAAATTTGGCGGTACCTCTGTGGGGAACGCGGAGAGATTCCGTCAGTGCGCTGCCATCGTGGCCGGTGCAGCAAAGCATGACCGGATTGTGGTGGTCGTTTCCGCCATGGCGGGCGTGACCGATCTAATTTTCAAGACCATCGATGCGGCACGGCACGGCGACTCCGCTGCCACCAAGGCACATTTGCAGAAATTTGAGAGCGTGCACCGTGAACTGATCGGAAGCCTGTTCGAACAACAGCATCAGGCGGCCGCGAATGATTACATTGCTGAAGTGATCGCGCAGTTGCAGAACGCCTGCCACGCGCTTTCCGCATTACGGTCGGACATTTCCGCACAAACCGCGGATTCGCTGGTCGCACTGGGAGAACGCATCTCCGCCTGGGCACTGGCCGGCTATCTCAAGCAACTGGGAAGTCATGCCGAATTTGTGCGGGCAGAAAATGTGATTGTTACGGACAGCAATTTCGGTAATGCGGCGCCGGACATTGAAGCGACCCACGAAAAATGTAAGCAGTCATTGCTTCCGCTTCTGGAGCGCGGCATTGTGCCCGTGGTCGCCGGCTATAGCGGTGCGAACTCACAAGGTAAGTCCACTACGCTGGGCCGCGGAGGTTCCGATTATTCCGCCACCATCATCGGTGCAGCCGCTGGCGCAGATGAAGTCTGGATCTGGACCGACGTGGATGGCGTGCTCACTGCCGATCCCCGAATCTGTCCCGATGCTGCTACGCTGCCGGAAATCAGCTTTGAAGAGGCCATCGAACTGGCATATTACGGCGCCAAAGTAATCCATCCCAAGGCGGCATATCCGGCTGCGGAAGCCGGCTTCCCGGTCTGGATCAAGAACTCATTCCGCCCTGAAGTTGCCGGAACCAAGATCACTCATGATGCGCGCCCTGCCAACTCACCGGTGAAATCCGTAACTTCAGTAAAAGATGCTACGCTCATTTCGCTTTTCACCCGGCGAGATATTCATCCCGTGGAGCTTTGGGGAAGGCTCTTTCTCCGCCTGGGGCAGGAGCAAATCGAAGTTCTATTCGCGACGCAGTCGTCGCCTGAGCATGCGCTGGGCTTAGTCCTGCGCAAAGATGATGCGGCGCGAGTCCTACAGTTGGTCCAGTCGATTTTTCGCATTGAGCTTGCACAGGGCGTGCTCCGTCCGGCGGAGGTCAATAATGAAATTGCTGTGGTGGCCGTCCTGGGCGAGTCGATGAAAGGCACCTGCGGCATCCTGGGTCGCGTTTTCTCCGCGGTGGCGCGATGTGATGTCAGCGTGATTGCCGTGGCGCAAGGCGCCAGCGAGCTGAGCATCTGCTTTGCTGTCGCTGCTTCGCGCGGCGCGGAAGTAGTCCGCGCTATCCACGATGAGTTTTGTCCGGGGGGAGCCAATATACCTGTTTGCCTTCGCCCAAACGCTACAGTTGCGACGGGGGCACAATGAGCACAGTGCCAGTGAAGCCGCAGGTCGCAGCGCATGTGCTTCGCTGTGTCCATTGCGGTAAGGTGCAGGAAACCGCTGATCGAATGTTTCACTGTACGCAGTGCTCGGAACTGCTGGAGGTGGTTTACCCGGAATGGGCATCCGCACCGCCGGGATTCGCGCTGCGCCTGAAAGAAATCTGGCGCGAGCGACGAGGGTCTTCCCTGCCGGAAAATGCCAGCGGCGTATGGCGCTTCCGCGAACTCTTGCCACAGGTGGATCGCCGCAACATGGTAACGATGTGCGAGGGCAACACTCCCCTGATCCCACTCAAGAAAGCTGCCCGTGAACTTCGACTGCCGAACCTTCTGGTGAAACATCAGGGCATGAACCCCACGGGCTCGTTCAAAGACACCGGAATTTCCGCGGCCATCACCATGGCAAAAGCTGAAGGTTTTTCCTGGGTGTGCTGCGCCTCCACCGGGAATACTTCCGCCTCGGTGGCCGCTTATGCCGCACGCGCGGAGATGAAAAGCATTGTTCTGTTGCCTGCCGGACAGGTGGCGGCCGGAAAGCTGGCGCAGGCTCTTGAATACGGAGCAAATGTTTTGCAGCTACGCACGGACTTTGATGGCTGCCTTAAAGTTCTTCACGAAGTGGTGCGCAAGTTCTCCGCGTATCTGCTGAATTCGCTCAATCCATATCGGTTGGAAGGACAGAAGACGGTGGCGTTCGAGTTGATGGAGCAACTGGATTGGCAAGTCCCCCAGCACGTGATTGTGCCCGGCGGAAACCTGGGCAACAGCTCGGCCCTGGGCAAGGGATTTATGGAACTCCGTGATCTTGGCCTGATCGAGTCGCTGCCGAAGATTTCCATCATGCAGGCGGCGGGGGCCAATCCGCTCGTACGCACCATGCGCGAGAATGGCGGCACAGAATTAATTCGCGTGACACCTGAGACCAGAGCGACCGCCATCCGGATTGGCAATCCTGCTTCCTGGAGAAAAGCCGTGACCGTGCTCAAGAACACTGGTGGCATGTGCGAAGCTGGCAGCCGCAGGATTCGTAAGGCCCACGGACACCGTCGTCCTGGTTCTTACCGGGCACATGTTGAAGGACGTCGACTACATGAAGCAGTTGCCGGGCCAAAATCTGCTGGGCCCCATGGAAGCAGATGGTGACGCGGTGATCAGGACTCTGGAGCAAATCTATGCCCGGCATTGAAGACGCAGTAGAAAAACAGAAATCATCCCGACGCAATGCTGAGCAGGTCCGGGTCGGCATCATTGGATACGGCACCGTGGGTCGTGCGACGGCGGAGATTCTCTTCAGCCACGCGGAAGAAATCAGCCAGAGGACTGGCGGAATTTCTATAGTGGTAACGCGAATCTGCCGCAAGAGGCCGCAAATTTCAGAACTGGGTGTAAATGGAATCACGGTAGTGTCTGACTGGCGCCAGGTTGCCACCGCTGACGACGTTGACATTGTGGTGGAAGCGATCGGAGGAACGTCGGTTGCGCGTGATGTCGTGCGCACCAGCCTCGAAAACGGTAAGGCCGTGGTCACGGCAAACAAAGCCCTCATCGCTTTGCATGGCGACGAGATTTTTGCCCTCGCACATGAAAAGAACCTTCCGCTAGGAATTGAAGCTACCGTCGCCGGCGGCGTGCCTGTAATCCGCGCAATTTCTGAAGCGCTCGCGGCAGACCGCATTCAGGCTGTTTACGGAATTGTAAATGGCACATGCAATTACATTCTTACGCAAATGGAGCTGCACGGCATTGAGTTTGCGAATGCCCTGGAACAGGCGCAGGCAGCCGGCTACGCTGAAGCTGATTCCAGTCTGGATATTGACGGCCTGGACGCTCGCGACAAGATCGCAATCCTTGCCCGCATCGCTTTTGGCCATGCCATCCAGGCTTCGGAAATCCCTGTCACAGGCATTCGCAACATCACTTCCACTGATTTCCATTACGCGCACCGGTTGAACTCGACCATCCGTCTGGTGGCGTCCGCGGAGCGAGCGGCTGGTGGCGTGCACATTGCGGTGCAGCCTTGGCTGGAGCCACGCGATTCGATGCTGGCTAAGGCCGCAGGCGCAAACAACGCTATTTTTATTGCCGGTGAAAGCGTAGGCACGCAGATGCTGTACGGACGCGGCGCCGGCGGCAGTGCCACCGGAACAGCGGTGCTTTCAGACGTGCTCCAGATTGCGCGTCAGATTGCGCGTGGGCAGACCGAGAGCAGCCTGCTGGAGGGTTTCCATCGCGCCGAACCGTTGCGTCCGCTGCCCCGGCCTAATCCGGTGAGCTGGTTTCTGCGCCTTACCGTGAACGATCAGCCGGGAATTCTTGCGCGCACAGCGGAAGCGATTGCGCGGGAGGGCATCAATATTGACTCCGTGATTCAGGAACCTAACATGCCCAAAGATCGACTCTCCTTCGTGATTACGCTGGAGCCAACGCTGGAAACCACTGTGCAGCGCGCCGTCCAGGCCATCAATCGGTTTGAGTTTATGAAAGCGCCGGTGCTGCTGCTGCCAATGATTTCTTCGGCAGAAGAACACGTCTAGGAAATTAGTTTCACTTACGTAATGCAATGGGTTCGGGTTCAGCTGAGCCGTCGGCGCGCGGATCAGAAGCCGCCCAGTTCATCCCTGTCTTGGAATTGTGCATCACCGCCTGGCCGCGTCCCATGAGCGCGGTGTACTCAGCGCGGACAATCAAGTTGTGGCCTTTCTGCCGCAAAGCCTGAATAACGTCAGGCAGAACGCGCGATTCGATCAAAACATCGCAAGTAATTTCACCGCTTGTCACTGTGAAGCGCGGGGCTTCCAGGGCACCCTGAATATTCATTCCGTAATCGACAAGGTTGGAAACGAATTGTGCATGCGCCAATGGCTGGTTGGCCCCTCCCATGATGCCAAACCCAATGTGCACATCGCCGCGTTCCATGAACGCCGGAATAATAGTGTGGAAAGGACGTTTGCGAGGCTGCAGAGCGTTGGGATAGGAAGGATCCAGCGAAAACAAAGCGCCACGGTTCTGCAGCGCGAAGCCCATACCATTCACCACCACTCCGGAGCCAAAACCTGAGTAATTGCTTTGAATTAAAGAGGCGATATTTCCGTCTTTATCAACCGCGGCAAGATAGGTGGTATCACTTGTAGCAGGATGACCGGGGCCGGGATTGCAATTGGCTTTATCGGGATTGATTTTCGCGGCGCGCTCTTTCGCGTACCCCTTGTCCAGTAACGCAGTCACCGGCACTGCGGCAAACCGCTGATCGGCGTTATAGCGATAAAGGTCGGCATAGGCAAGTTTCATTGCCTCAATTTTTTTGTGCAGTTCCACCCCGCCTTTTGGGCCATCCTTATCGGGCGCAAAAGTCTCCATTATGTTGAGCATTTCCAGAGCGGCCATGCCCTGGACGTTCGGTGGAAGTTCGTAAATTTTCCAGCCACGATAATCGGTTGAAATGGGCTCGACCCACTCGGCGGAAAAGTCGGCGAGATCCTGCAACTCCATGGTCCCACCGAAGGCGGCAGAGGTGCGCACGATGGCCTGGGCGATTTCGCCTTTGTAAAAGGCGTCACGACCTTTTTCGGCGATTAGACGCAACGATCTTGCGATGTCAGGATTGTTGAAGCTGGAGCCAAGCTCTGGCACTTTGCCGCCAGGAAGAAATACCCTTCGTGCTTCGTCGGTTTTGCGTAGCTTAGCTTCCTCACTGACCCAATAATCCTGAATGATCTCCGGCACCGCATAGCCGTGCTCGGCGTAATAAATGGCCAGCGTGAACAGATCCTTCCAAGGCAGCCGTCCGAAACGCTTGTGCGCCTGGCTCCAGCCGTCGACGGCCCCGGGAACGGTAACGCTGTGAATACCATCGTGCGGCATGGCGGTGATGCCATGCTTGCTCAGAAAATCAATCGTGAGCTTGCGGGGTGCCCATCCGCTGGCGTTCAGTCCGTAAAGTTTTCCGGCCTTTGCATCCCAATAGATAGCCTGCGAAGCCAGATAGTGGCTGGTAGCTACAATGCCCCGGTCCGTCATCACAATAGAACGGCCGTAGGAACGGTCTTGAGTAGAAGCGTTGTACGTCATCAGGAAAACCAAAACGGCGAGAAGAATTCCGCGCAACTTGCACCTCTGATTGCAGCCGAGCAGCATTATAGCCGAGCGTCGCCGGTCAGGAAGTCTTCTTCTTCCAGCTGAATCTCCTTCCAATGATGGCTTTGATGATCAGATGATCGGTAGAGCGGGTCACGCCCCAGCCGACACCGAAATTGATCTCCCAATCGGGCGAAACATTCAGATCAATGGAAGGGACAAACTGCTGTTGCTGTTCAGCCAAAGGGTCAAAGCTGCTGATTGGCCCGAGGGACCCGTAGTATTCGAGCCCGCCGGCAATGGTCCTGGAGAAATCATAGGACACTTTTCCGTTGGGAGAAAACTCGAAACCGCGGCTGGCATTATCACCGTGCAGGGATTT
>WNFN01003036.1_pt1 | contig 11391 bp, 13 predicted proteins | sample 5400161 | NCBI WGS metagenome assembly WNFN01 (sample SAMN13153353, study PRJNA577476) | soil metagenome | isolation source: 80 cm saprolite on Douglas fir-dominated hillslope | place: USA:California | collected 2013-09-17
GGTCTGACAGTATAGAATACATAGCTAAATTACAGTACACTAATTAATATATTTATGTGGGCTGCATTGGGGCCCCTATTGGTTGACAATCACACTGTGCATTGGCATGTCAGAAGAGGACAGCCCATCATGACACGTCACTAGGCCTGTCATGATGGTGTGTGAGTAGAGGATGGTGCATTGTGACAGCATGTGAGTAAGAAGGCTGCACATCATGACAGCATGTGAGTAAGAAGACAGAGCATCATGACAGTGTGTGATTAGGAAGATAGCATGTCCTGACATGTCATGATGGCGCGTTGGAGTGTTGTACAATAGGGGCCTCATTTCGGCCTGAAATAAATGCACAAATTTCATCCTGTGTGCTTTGGATGAATATCACAGTGCCAGTTTCATTATAATCCACTAAAACACAAAATAATATTAGCTTTTGTGCTGACAGTCCTGACACCCATCACCTTGATGGTGACAGCCATCAGCTTCAGGTTTCTTTCAGGGTCTCTAGACAGTGTAAATTATACAATAAAAATCCAATTTTTTTTCCAGACTATCCTATTGTACATACAATAAATCTTGCTACCAACAACAGCAAAGCCTGCACAGAGGGGCCCATGATCATGCTGAGGATGTAGAAGGTGATGGGTGTCAGCATGGTGCTGATGCCCATCATGTAGATGCTGACTGCTGACAGGACAGCAGACCCCCTTCAGGGGGGTAAATCAACTTTGCTTAGCAGGGCCTGAGAGGCCCCAGATTTGAGTGCCTGAGGTGACATGGTATATCAAACCATTAAGCACTGTTCTATGTCAGGGGTATATACTCTGTGAACCATAGGGAAACTATTCTACCAGTCCTCTGGCTCATCAGAGTCATTACAATCTGTGGACTCATCAGTTTCACTACTGTCTTCTGTTGCCAAATCCATCTCCCAGATGATCCCTCTCTCTGGGGCCCAGTAGCCAGAACACTGGTACATCCTAGTCATAATACAGGTCAGTGCAAGCATCAGCATGACCTTCTGTCAGGTGCACTGCTCCATATAAGTATAAACCTCCTCCTTCACCCAATGTGGCACTTGCATACTCCCTACATGGTGATATGCTGCCAGGAGCCATGCTTGTTCTTGAATCATTTCCTTGCTCCATCGTTGCTTTGCTTCCTGTAATACTGCAGCCCAGTGGCATCACAGGTTTCGGATGGATGGTGACTGAGCATCATTGGTATGCCTTCCCTTAGGATTAGTTGGTGTTTTTCTCTCTTTTCTTTGAAATTTTGCGTGATACCACTCCCAGCGCAGTGCACGGATTTGCTCAGTCAACCTGGTGAGATGAAGAAGTCAATGCCGGGTGAAGGGAATGATGACGCTCTTACTGTATATCCCAGTAGCTCTCGAAATTTCATATGTGTACAAGTTCACACTGCTCAACAGGCATCCAGTATTGCAATTTTCTGGTGAGTACATCAATGATTTTTCGGGGCATGGCAGAGTTGTCATTCAAGTGGCAGGCATTGATGCGCTTCATGTGTTGATTTAGGTTGTATTGAGATGAGAAGTATAGCATGCACTGATTGCACCAGTGCCAGTTCCCCATGATTCATTCAAGGTCATGAGGTTCAAGGTCCCCACATGCCATTTGTAGGAAGCTTGTGGGCAGGTTTACTGGTTGAATATACATCTTTTAATATCCTCTATGTGCAGTAAAGCTATGCATAGTTACACCATCAGCTTCACCTCCTTGTCCAGATGTGGATCATGTCCCATCATGCCTCTGTGCTCTGCTGCTTAGGACTTGAGCCATTATTTAGACTATTGAGAGCAAATACATGCTATTTAGATATATTTCAGAACTTCATTGTAGCTGTACAATGGCACTTGGCACCCTGCTCCATATCAATGACATATGAATATGATGTTTTGCTTGAATCAAGGGAGGATGACAGCCCATGGGCTACATCTGCATAATGTAGTAGGCTGCCCCTGCATGTTATGATCCTTTCCCTATTTGTGGCATGAATGTACCAAGCTGCAGAACAGGAAACTGTTGTGAATTGATGTTCCCAATACCCCCAAAATTTGCTGCCTTACCCATTATAGGCTTTTATTTTATTTTAATTCTATACTATGAGAGTACAGTGGTCAACCACTCAACTGACACTCAGTTTTGAAGAGGCCCCCACAAGAAATAGCAGGCTCCAAACATCCCAGTAACAGTCAGATTGTAAATATATGTAATTATTCTTAATATACAATATGTTTTTGGTGCATCCGCTGCTTGCGTTCAAGCTGGAGGAGGAGCCAATGTTTAGGCTTCACCCACTCAACTGACATCAGTCATTCCAGGGGCTAGGGAGCAGAGGTTTAGCCAAGAAATGAACATTAGCTATCCTATGAGTACATTGATGATTGACAGAAGCCTAGGTTTCATACGGATCCAGTACAAACTCATCATCAGGGTTGTTGGAAAGGTGCTGGGGTTGAATGGTGCGGCGTGGTCGAGAAACTGCAGGGGTCACATCTGAAGCAGAAGGTTCATTACCCTGAGGTGGTGAGATGGCGCTAGCTTGTAAGAAATCCTGGAGGCGAGGTTTATTACCAGCCTCTTTCATGTATCGACCTTGTTCCTTCAGTTCTGCCTTCAATTTCAGCCAATGCTTGACCGCATCTTCCCATTTTCGGCGCGCTTCCTCCTTTGAAAGAGTTTCTCCCAAGGCCTCTTGCAATGGACCTGGCTTTCCCTTCCCCCTTTTCTTTGGAGCAGCAGCTTGCTCACCTTGAATCATCTTCATAGCATCCATGGTATCTGTTCCTGTGGCCTCGATAGCCTTTCCTCCAGGTGCAACTCGTTCCCTGGCTGTTTGCCGCTTCTGCTCCTTCCGGTACAATCCCACTCAAAGATGCTGATTCTCCACATTCTAAATAACAAGCTGAGCTCATACTGTCATCAAATCAGCATGTAGGCTGGTGCCCCACTGCTTCAAGGCATGATTGTCATGTTCAAGGGCTGCAACTCTCTTCTGAAGATCTTCAACTGTCAGTGCAATTTGTCAAGATGCTGGGAGGATTGGTGGCTTAGAAGGAAATGGAAGAGGATGTAGTGCAGGCATTACAAGCTGGGGAACCTGGTGTGCAGAGGATGGCAAAGATCTGTCAGCCAGAAAAGCAGCTCGGGTGACAAGCAATTGGGTTTGAATATCATCACTAGCATTGTTTTCATGTGATTCTGGCAAATGTGAGGGCAGGGGTGGTGTCTGGCAAGATATAGGTCCTGGGGGAAGGAGGTCAACTTCAAGAACTGGTGGCTTCTGTGATGGCCACTCCAGTTGTGCTTGAAATGTAGCAAGTACAGCTTTGACTGGTGAAGTGGGCTCAATTGTTGCAGGTGATTTAATTTCGATTAAGAACTCTTCTTTGGTGATTCTACCTGGGTTTGATATTGCACGTTCTTCCATCCATTGTGCATACTTTTGCTTGAACTGTGTGAACCCAACAACATCAAGAGCTTTATAGGAGGTTAGAGATGCTTGAGCCACAGTTTCGTTGAGAGCCACTCACTTTGTAAGATGTGAGTTGTATGTGCAGTAGACATAGAACCACAATGTGATTGGCCTTTGCATACTGTAGGAGCTCATAGTTGAAATGGGAAGTATGTCCATCCACAATTAGGAGACGATAGTGACCATTTGCCTTATCTTGTGTTTGTGCATCAAAGTCATCCTTGATCCATGCTTGGCCAGTTACACCATTCATATACCCCTTTTCAGTGCACCGAAGCCTGTATATGTGTGAGTCAACTATTCAATGAGAAATGAGCATACATACAAAGCATTTAGAGGGTTTGAGTATTGGTCCTTCCCTCGAAGCTGCTTTCCCTTGAAAATTATGGTGGGCTTCAGGAGAGATCCATTGGCACAGATGATCGGAATAAGGGTTGCTGTCTCAAGGTTTTCATTTCGAAGTGCCAGCTGCTGTCTTATTCCACAAGGGCCAATATGTCGAGTCTTCTGGGTGCATTTGTCGAGAAAGCAGCAGCTCTCATCCATTGCAAAGATTAAGTCAGGTTCAATCTTGTATTTGTTGATAATCTCTTGAAGTAATGTATACCAATGGTTAATGGTGTCCTCATTTATTGCACCACCACACATCTATTAGATGAAGGGGAAGCAAATTAACATATTTAGCAAGTGAAGTAAGATATTATCTAGGTTATTTCGTGGAGCTTTACTCACTGTGGTTAAAGTGGTTGACCAGTATCGTGAAAGTTGAGACTTGTGGCGATTCAGGAAGCGATTGATCCAGTTTTGACCAACACATGCAGTGAGATCACTTGTGTGCTCACGAAGTATGCAGTTGGCGCGCATGGATGCATGCCGTGGCATATCTGGGAAGCCACATTTTGCAGTTTCAATCAAATATTGAACCATGACAGCCTCCTCTTCAGGTGTGAGCTTTAGACGTTGTGCTGAAGATTGATATTTCGTCATTCCACCATCAATCCACAACTTGAGAGTGCCACGGCAACAGTCGTGCTTCTTGGCAAGGAAGGTTGGCGTGAGGGGTGATTCTGCCTTAAGTCCAGCAATATACTTGTCATATGCAAGCTTTGTGCGTTTTTGACGCTCCTGGAATAGTCGTTGCCATTCAGCATGGCATTTGGCAGGGGTTTTCATCTGAAGAGGTAGGATATTGTTCTCCCAATCATGTGGGCACCATTGCCTATATATCCCTGAGGCTGCTACAGACTACACAAAATACATCAAATAATGATTTTGTCAGCTGCCTGCAGTTTACCTTGCTGCATGCCTGCTGGAGCAAGGTAACAAAACTCAATGTGTCAAAATTCGCCCTTCTGACACCTGACACCTTGCCTTTCCACCAGGAACCCAAAAACAGTTAGCATATCTCCATTTGTAAATAAAATGCTTTATTCAAGACTATTTACAGCCTCCTTGCTAAGACAGAAAGCTCGATGTCAGTTGAGTGGTGCTGTCAGTTGAGTGGTGCACCACTGTACTATGAGCCAGTTCATCCAAGCCCTCTAGCATTCATAATACTGTTGCTAGAAAAATTTCTATTTGAGATTGCTTTGTCTTTTTGGTGGTGGTTTTACATGGTGCCTTCAGTGCCTGCGGTGCCTGAATGACAACTTTGCCATCTTGCCAAATGAATGATCACCAGCCAGCACACTCAGCACATGATCAGTCTGCTTCTCCAATTATGGTAATCTTGATCAACTGTTTGTATAGTGCAGACATTATATAGATGTAGACACATGACAGTGTGTCCACAATATGGTGCAATTTGGAACAAATATATTGGCCACCAAATTCTACATCCCAATAAAAAAATTTAAGGGCCCAATGGTAGTGAACAAGGGTCAGACAGAGAAGGAAGTCAAGGGTTGAGCCCACCCAGTGATGACCAATCAAGATCATGAATCCACTGCTACATTTAACTGATTTGAAAATCCACTTCATTTATGCATCTACAGCAGTCTGTGTGAACATGATGGCCCATCATGACAGGGGCCATCAACATGCCTTCCACCAAAAAGTGTCTGCATTCACCAGACATTGATGGACTGTTGTCAACATGTCAGAGTGTGTTGATTCAAACTCACCAGAGTGCACTGGTGAAGAGACATTCAAGAGGGCCAAAGGACAACTGCATCAAGGCTCTTGAAAAGTTAAAGTGCAGGCACTGCTATCAAGTCTTCCAGGGCATTGCTGATAATCTGAATACTGCATGTGATTCCCAGCTCAATACCCATGTTCACTGCATGGCCCCTGCATCTGTCGACTCTCCTCTCCAGCATAGCCCTGGGCCCACAGTGCTGTATAGTCCACCTTCACTACCTGAAGGTGGTTACAAAGACAAACCAGGGAGTTTCAATGTCTCTCCAGTATCCTCCCATGTCATATTAGGGTCTGACTTGTGCATGGCATCCAGTGTGCAAGATAATTGTGCTCTTTTCCATCAAACCAAGCACCTTGATGACCACACCTCAGCATGGACTGGTTGTTGTAACAACCAAGCTACACAATGGAAGTCAGCCACTATTCCACAACTCATGCCTACCTACCTTGCAAACCGTGCAGTGACAAAATCTGGGAGATTACCACCACCACCACCACCACCACCGGGGCCAGGTAACCAATGCCAGTGCAATAAGGTAGCATTAAAGGTTGAAATGGTAACCTGGGACTGTAAGTTCTCTCCACAATTGCCACAAATGTTTGCTGATGGTGTTCTGCATAGGATCCTCACAGAAGATATTGTCTATCTGCAAGTGCTACCCAGCCAGTGTACAGTTAGTCAAAATGGGCTACTTCCCTTGTGCCCTGGTCCACCCAACACTTGCCTTTGATATTAACCTCCTTGAGTTTGTAACAATCGGGTCACATCACATGGCACCCAACATAACAGGGTGGTCAAGATACTTCAATATTTTCTCTCCATCCGTGGGTATCTTGTTGGTGAGAAGGTGTGGCCTGCCTTACCAAGCTCTTGTATGGCACTAAAGAGTCATTTAGGACACGATCTGGAAGCATTTCAGAAATGCTTTGGATTGGTATCAAGTTCTTGTTGTGATGGCAGACCAGGAAGTCAATACATGGGTCTGGAATATGACCTTCACTGTGACAACCTCCCCCAACAATACCAATGCTGCAGACCACTCCAGTGGCATCAAAATCAGTGCCTCTACACCAGAGACCCTTGGGAGGACATCTATGCCCTTCTGTCAGTCAGATATGCCAAACACATTACCACCTCCATTCCCATTGCCACAAGACTTCCTGCAGATGGAAGAGAACATACCAAGCACAGATGCACTGTCAATATATCTTCAGTGGCAGTGCCCAATATGCTTTTCTGGAATGCCAAATCTTCAGACTTCCATGTGCATCCTAAATGCAGAGGTTTAAAAAAGCATGACAACTGATATACCCATCAGTTCCCAGGCCATTGTCTGTGTCGACACTAATTTTTCACAATGAAGGTGCCATTCATGACATCCCAATCCAGTGGATCCACAGTTAGCTTGAACACAGCATGTGCAAGGTAGGTGCATCTGATGCAATTGCAGTCCCAGGACTGACTCAGGCCTTAGCACAGTTTCTTGACAGAATATATTGATCAAATAACATTTGCAGTCTTGGTATTCCATGCCTTTGGCCATCAATGGGCATGTCAGCTTGTCTACCACCCATGAAAATCCAAAGGCTACAGCCTTTCAGATGGGGAGGGCTGACTAGAGATTATGTAGTACTGGAGGCACTTGTTTGCACTGGACTCTCAGCTCCATTGGTTTGAGAAGCAGAACCTACTTGAACTGGGTAATTGGATGCAAAGGAAGTGGTATAGTGCCCTCAATCATAAAATGGACACAGGGCTCAGGCTCCAGCAGTCTGGGGTGCCCTAGCCACCCTGGAGCATGAGTGGAAGGCACAGATTGAAGCACAGCTAGCCTCCTCACTGCATTCGTAATGTGACCCCTTGTCCATGGTACTATCCACTGATTTCATCTCAGGGCAGAGCAAGAATATTGCAGACCTAACCATTGCAGACATCCTTGAGAAGCAGGATGTCCTGAAGACAAAGAAACAAAACCTTGTGCAAGCAAGAAATTCCTTGGAATGGAAGGCAAAGGCTGGAACTGCACAAGAAATTTGGGCCAGCAAAGTGGAGGTCAAGTCATTAGCAGCAGTAATCAAACAGCTAGAGGGAAATATCAGCAAGCAAATGTCAGCACTAGGTATTGCTGCAAATGGCAAGCTCCACAAGTTGAAGGGCAATTCCTTCCTTTGCATACAGATGAACTTGCTTGTGCTGTGGCAAAGGATCATCCAGAATTTGGTTGCACGTAAGTTTGAGATGGAGAAGATTGAGTGTTTGGTTTGATATGGCAACCACATGGGTAAGCAACATGTGGACAATTACACTTCACATTTCTCTAACCTCCTTGCTAACCAATCATGACCATGCTCAACTCAAGCAAGGCCTCAATCAGTGTAAGGGTGGTCATGAGCAGCTGGTTAAATCCTACAAAAAACTTCAACAGGAAATGCAAGGCCTCATCACCTGTGGTGACACTCCCACAGGTGCCACTGTCCCTAACCAACTATCCAGTGAGAGGTTGTGGGATTTAGATGTAGATGATGACCTGTGGACAGACCTCATGCAAGATGGACAACACCAGGACAATGCACCAAAATGGCTATATGATGGACCCACAAAGCAAGGTATTCATGCTATGCTCAACCTACAACACTCTGAAGAAGAGATCGAATGGCTTGAGCATGAGTGTGGTGTGATGTACACATGGCTTCAGGGACAGGAAGAGCAACTGAAACTTGCCAGTCACAGTGCACAAGGTACTCACCTAATTGTTCTTCCTTTTATCTATTCTGATTTGACCAACCACAAGGCAATATTGCCCTCCTTTACCAGATCAAACTATGTGGCACCAACCTCATTCATACCAGTCAGGCTTGGAACATGAACATCAATGCAGTCATTGATGAGAACCAACACCCAATGTGCCTGCTTGCCCAGATGGAACCTGGTGTACTGGACAGTGGGCCCTTGTCAGTGGCCTCAAGTGATAATGATAATGAGGACTACAAAGAGTTGTGGGATGAGCTAGACACTATGTTCCAAGCACACAAATATAATTTCATTGAGCAAGATGAGACTGCCCTGCTGGCTGTGCCTGGACCCCTATTCAACACTCTGGCCACACCTGTAGTCAAAAGAACCACCACACCTATGAGCCCAGCATTCTTGTTTCAATGTCAACCCACTGTCCCAAGCCCCATCTCCAGCCCTTTGCTTTCCCCCTCTGTATCTCCTCTAAAAAGACACCTCCGCCCATTACCCCCAATGTGGCCTGACATTCCAGATCTGAAGAACAGGTACCATCTGCATGTTTCCCCCCCTCATTCACATGTGCTGTTACCTTCCCAAGGTGTTAGTGTCATGACCCAGTCAGCAAGGACCAGCCTAGCCAGAGAGTCACCATTGCACTGGTTCTATGCTTCTCCAGATCAGATTGACACCTTGGGGATACCGGAGACCTGGCTACATGGCCAAGTAATTAGTACACTTGGTGATACTTTCTGTTATTTGTCTTGCTCGAAGCCCAGGCATGCACATTATGACATACTACCAATGCATCTACTTGAATTGTGTGATTCATACATGAAGGGTCATATTGCCTCACAGACCTGCCTTTCCTTCCACTTTAAACAGGCTGCAAGTCCATTTGAGTGCTGTGCATGGCTAGTTCCTGTGCTGCTTGAGCACCACTGGTATCTACTTGCATTAGACTGGATGGATGGTCAACTTTGCATCTACGACTCACTTGCAACAAGCAAGATTCCTCACCCATGTCTAGTTGAATTTGGTGAGACACTATTAAATTGGATTTCAGAGGATTTTGAATTGCCAGATTATAATTGGAATGTGGCCCCAGAGAGTGTCAGTGGTTTCATCATAGCTTGACCAGATTCTGACCTCCTGCTAAGCATGGCTGTTGCCAAAAGAATGGCTATGATTGTGGGGTGTATGTGGTATGGGATATATACTGCCTCTCATATCATGGAGCCGTTCACTCACTACCTCCAGAATGCATCACAGCATGGTGTCTGATGCTTTATGCATGCATCCAGTCACTTGACCCATACACAAGCAAAGGAAAGCAGCCATTGAAGGCAGTTCCATCAACAGAACCTATCATTATCATTGATTCAGACTGACTTGTGATTCAAGTGCATATACAAACTTTTTATTCCCCAAAGTGTTCTGGGTGCATGTGTTCCAATTCTAGAGTGTAATCAAGTAAAATAGAATTGAATTCCACTTTATAAGTTTGTATGAGACACATTAGCAAGAGGTGGTGGCCCTTCCAGACCCCTCTGACTTTGCAACAAAAATGTGAATTTGCCCACAAGGGTGCTGTATCCCCTAGGCTCCCAAGTTCCATTTTGTATGTGGGTCTGCTGATTTTACCATTTTGTCCATTCTAGGTTGAGGGGTCTTCACTACACAACTTGGTATATTACTGGTATCCCTAAGTCGCTTGTAGGAGTAGTCTATGCAATTGTAAACTGTGAGCACTGACCATACTATGAGTGCCAATTCGTGCACTGAGTACAGTTCAATTTCACACAGGTTTTCACTCTGGACATGACTGTGTGTTGATAGAGAATGTATTATATTGATACTAGTTACATATACAATGATTAAGTATGTGGAAACTGAAAAAATCGCAACCCCCCTTGAAACTTCATTGTTTTGCATTGATAGTGAATATACCATATTTCATACTAGTTACTTGTGCAATAGATATGTAGGGACTAAAAAAATTGTGTCCCCACAACTGCCAACTTATGTGACAAGTACAGTTTGATTTCATGAGCACTCTCACTCTGGACATGACTGTGCTTTGATAGGGAGTGTACTATATTCATACTAGTTATAAATACAATTATTAAATATGCGGAAACCCAAAAAAAATGCAACCCCCCCTGAAACGTCATTGTTTTGCTGCTCACACTGAGGTGTATAGTGTGAAAAAAAATGCATATACCAGGCTCTCTCTCTCTCTCTCTCTCCATTGGAGAAGAGAGCAAGAGGAGAGGTTGGAGGGAGTTGGCCCTGGTTGGGTCCAACCACCCCAGCTGTCATTTCCAACCACCTGGGATACCATATGGGTACACATTGAACCAACTGCATCAGTCCCTGCCACCCACCCATCATCGCCCATGCTGTCCTACAGGGAATGAACAAATTTTTTTTTTCAGGCCTTATTGGTGACATCACAGACTGCCAGGGAACACACATGTGTTCTGGCACTGCTGTGCTGGTAGATTGATTCAGATAAATCTGTAATAAATAGATTTAATGTATCCAGGGAAATACTGTAAATATTAAAATATTAAACATTTTTTCCTGGTAGTTTTTCTTTTTGCTGCACCCAAACTGAAAATCCCATGAAGGCATGTTGCCCATGCCATCCTAGAGGGTTAGAAAGAATGTTTTATTTTATTTTTCTGACCTTATTGGCAACATTGCCAGACTGCCAAGGAACACACATGCATTCTGGTGCCTTGCTGGGTGGCAGCCACAAAAAGAAAACTACTGGAAATAAATGTTTAATATTTTGATATTTACAGTATTTCCCCAGATACATCAAATATATTTATGCTGAATTTATCTAAATACATCTACAGGCGCTGTGGCGCCCAAATGCGTGTGTGTTCCCTGGCAGTCTGGCGATGTCACTGACTGATAAGGTCAGAAAAATAAAATAAAACATTCATTCTAACCCTCTAGGATGGTGTGGGCAATGTGCTGTCATGGGATTTTCAGTTTGGGTGCAGCAAAAAGAA
>WNFN01084470.1_pt1 | contig 11391 bp, 9 predicted proteins | sample 5400161 | NCBI WGS metagenome assembly WNFN01 (sample SAMN13153353, study PRJNA577476) | soil metagenome | isolation source: 80 cm saprolite on Douglas fir-dominated hillslope | place: USA:California | collected 2013-09-17
AGGTGTTCGATGCGCTCAGCGAGATGCGGAGTGGCCGCTTGAGATGAGGCTTCTTTGCGTTTCATCTCGCGAGAGGATTGCCCAATTCCAGTCGGGTGTCAACCACGGTCCGGCGTGGCAAATGAACCATGCTCAACTGAGCCATTCGAAGTTTATTTTTTCGATGCAGCCGCTTTGTTCTCGAGTCCGGGCGCGATCACCGGCTGCAGGAACGGCATCATGGCGCGAAGTTTGGGGCCCAGTTGCTCGATGGAGTGCTGCTGCTCTCGCCGACGCGTAGCCAGAAAATTCGGGCAGCCTTTTTCATTCTCTGCGATCCAGGTTCTTGCGAAACTGCCGTTGCGAATCTCGGCGAGAATCTTGCGCATCTCGTCGCGCGTCTGCTTGGTGATGATGCGCGGTCCGGCGAAATAATCGCCCTGCTCGGCAGTATCGCTGATGGAGTAGCGCATGTAGCTGAGTCCGCCGCGGTAAATCAGGTCAACGATGAGCTTGAGCTCGTGGAGGCATTCGAAATAGGCGACCTCGGGCTGGTAGCCAGCTTCCGTAAGCGTTTCGAAGCCCGCTTTGATCAATTCACTCACGCCGCCGCAGAGCACGGCCTGTTCGCCAAAGAGGTCGGTTTCGGTCTCCTCGGTAAAGGTGGTTTCCAGAACGCCAGCGCGCGTGCAACCGAGTCCCTTAGCGTAGGCGAGGGCAAGCGCTTTCGCTGAACCGCTGGCATCCTGCTCGACAGCCAGGAGCGCGGGTGTTCCGCCGCCTTCGGTGAAAACTTCGCGAACGCGATGGCCAGGGGCTTTTGGAGCGATCATGGAGACGTCGATCGCGGCAGGCGGCTTGATCGTACCGAAGCGGATGTTGAATCCGTGCGCGAACATAAGCGTTTTGCCTGGTTTGAGATTTGGCTCGATGGCGTCGCGATAGAGCTTGGGCTGCTTGGTGTCCGGAACGAGGATCATGATGACGTCAGCCCAGGCGGCGGCTTCCGCCGGGGAGTTGACCGTCAAGCCGGCCTTTTCCGCTTTGGCGCGCGAGGCGCTCCCTTCGTGGAGGCCGACGCGGACGGAAACTCCACTATCCCGGAGATTCAAGGCGTGTGCATGACCCTGTGAGCCGTAGCCAATGATAGCGACCTTCTTTGCTTGGATTAATGAAATATCCGCGGAATTGTCGTAGTAGAGATTTGCCATTCTTTTCCTCTCGCCGGCCGTCGTGTGGCCGATCATTCGATGGCGCGGGATTATTTTATGGACGCCCGCGCTGGGCGTCCGGATAGTGGGAACTTTTGTTTCGGTCCAAGAGCAATCATTTAACGCTTGAGCCGGTGGATTCGAGTTCGGAACTCGCGGTTTCCGGAGCCGGTGGTTGCAACAAATCGCCGCCGCGGGTCATGGAAATCCGGCCAGTGCGGGCCATCTCAAGCACCCCGAAAGGCCGCAATACTTCGAGCAGGCCATCGATTTTATCGACGGCGCCCGAGACTTCGATGATGAGCGATTCCGGAGCGACATCGACGACACGCGCGCGGAAAACCTTGATCAATTCCATCAGGTGAGGACGATTCTGCTGATCGGCCGAGACTTTGATCAAGGCCAGGTCTCGTTCGAGAAGGGCGCGCGTGGAGACATTCTCCGCAAGCAGGACATCAACGAGCTTTTCGAGACTGGCTTCGAGGCGATGCGCGCCTCTTTCATCGGTGTGCGCCACGATAGTCATGCGGGCGATTTCTTCATTCTCCGTCGGCCCGACCGTGAGCGAATCGATATTGATGGCCAGACGCCGCGCCAGGGAAGAGACGCGATTCAGGACGCCGGGTTTGTTTTCCACATAGGCGACAAGTGTTTGCATAATTTTCTCGATTTCTCCTATGGCTCGGTCGCTGTTTCGACGAGTGGATTGTTCGGGCGGCGAATCATGTCGCTTAGTGAAGCGCCCGCGGCAACCATTGGATAGACGGAATCTTCTTGTTCGACGCGGAAGTCAATCAGCACAGTTTCCAGTGATTCGCGCGCGGAGCGGATGGTGGGAACCACTTCAGCGCGCTTCGTGATGCGCTCGCCGCGGATGCCGAAGGCATTAGCGAGCGCGGCAAAATCCGGCGCGACCAGCGGAGTGGCGACATAGCGCTTATCGTAAAAGAACTCCTGCCACTGGCGAACCATGCCCAGAAAGCCGTTATTAATGATGGCGATCTTGATGTTGATTTTTTCCTGGACGATGGTGGCGAGCTCGCTCATGGTCATCTGAAATCCGCCATCGCCGGCGACGACCCAGACTTCGGAGTCGGGCTTCGCGAATTTCGCGCCGATGGCGGCTGGAAGGGCAAAACCCATGGTACCAAGTCCGCCGGAAGTGATCAGCGTGCGCGGGCGATTGTGGTGGTAATACTGCGCTTCCCACATCTGATGCTGGCCGACGTCAGTGACGATGATGGCTTCGCCTCGGGTTTCTTTCCAGAGGTCGTTGATGACATGGGCCGCGTAGAGGTGCCCACTATCGGGCAGGCTCTGGATATCACGCACCGCCGAATCGCCTTTCAGTTCGGTGATATGGCGAACCCATGAAGTATGCTCACGGGTTTCGATGTGTGGAGTGAGCCGTTCAAGTACTTCACGCGCATCGCCGACGAGAGCGGCGTCAACCTGCACGTTCTTGTTGATTTCGGCGCGGTCGATTTCAATGTGAATCTTGCGGGCGCTCTTGGCGTAAGTACGAAGGTCGCCGGTGACGCGGTCGTCAAATCGCATGCCGACCGCGATGAGGAGGTCGGCCTCCTGAATGGCGTTGTTAACCCAGGCTTCGCCGTGCATGCCCATCATGCCGAGGTTCAACGGATCATTGGCAGGGAAACAGCCGATGCCGAGGAGCGTCATGGCGACAGGATAATTGCCCGCTCGGACGAAGTGTTCGAAGGCGCGCATCGCTCCGGAAACCATGATGCCATGGCCGGCGAGAATGAGGGGGCGCTTGGCGGTGTTCAGCATCTCGACGGCGCGGTCGAATTCAGCCTGATCGTGATTGTTGCGCTGGCGCTTGGGCGGAAGTTTTGGCGCAGACGCTTCCCAGTTGAATTCAGCGGAAGCCTGTTGTGCGTCTTTGGTGATGTCGACTAGGACAGGGCCGGGACGTCCGCTATTGGCGATCAGAAAGGCCTCGCGGAGGGTGCGTGCTACGTCCTCGGCTTTTGTGACCACCACGTTGTGCTTGGTGATGGGCATGGTGATGCCCGTGATATCGATTTCCTGAAACGCGTCGGAGCCGAGGACTTTGCTGCTGACTTGGCCGGTAATGCAGACGACCGGAGAAGAGTCCAGCATGGCGGTGGCAATTCCGGTAACCATGTTCGTTGCGCCCGGACCAGATGTGGCCATGGCAACGCCGATGCCGCCGCTGGCGCGGGCGTATCCATCGGCCATGTGTGTGGCGCCCTGTTCATGGCGCACGAGGACGTGGTGCAGCTTCGATTTGCCGAGCGCGTCATAGACCGGAAGAATGGCGCCGCCGGGATAGCCGAAGATTTCGCGCACGCCGAGACGCGTGAGCGATTCGCAAAGAATTTCCGCACCGGTGAGCTTCATAGAGTCCTCGCGTTCAAGACAGTTTGAGCCGTGCCCGAAAAGGTAGCAGGCACGGCCGTCACTGCTCCGAGTGAAGCGGAAGAAACCAGCAAAGCATATTTGGCCATGACACCGCTTATGAAGCGCGGCGCAGGCGGCTTCCACGCAGCGAGACGTTTTTGGATGTCTGCTGCGCTGAGTTCCACGTTCAATTGCCTGTTGGGAATATCGAACACGATGATGTCGCCGTCCGCGACGGCCGCTATCGGGCCGCCGTTGGCGGCTTCGGGCGCGATGTGTCCAGCCATGAGACCGTGAGTAGCGCCGGAGAAACGACCGTCGGTGAGCAGAGCGACGGAATCGCCGAGACCGGCGCCCACCAGAGCGGCGGTAACAGCAAGCATTTCACGCATGCCCGGGCCGCCTTTCGGGCCCTCGTAGCGAATGACGATTACATCGCCAGCCTTGATGGCGCTTTTATCGACGGCGGCAAAAGCTGCTTCTTCATCCTCAAACACGCGAGCGGGGCCACGGAAATTCTGCAGATTGTGGCCGGCAACTTTTACGACGCAGCCATCCGGGGCGAGATTTCCTTTGAGAATGACGAGCCCGCCGGTCGGCTTGAGCGGTGCGTCGAGCTTGCGGACAACTTGCTGCGCGGGCGCTTCCCTGGCAGCGGCCGCTTCTTCCGCGAGCGTGCGTCCGGTGACGGTGACGGCGTCGCCGCGGAGCAACTCAACTTCAAGGAGGCGCTTTGCGACGAGCGCAGTGCCGCCTGCTGCGTAGAGATCGGTTGCGACAAAACGTCCTCCGGGTTTGAGATCCGCAATGATCGGCACACGCGAACTGATGCGGTCAAAATCGTCAATAGAAAGGGGAATTTTCGCTTCGTTGGCGATGGCCAGAAGGTGCAGCACGGCGTTCGTCGAGCCGCCGGTTGCGGCCACGCCGGCAATGGCATTCTCGATTGCAGCTTTGGTGATAATTTTCGCAGGAGTGACATCGCCTCGGAGAAGATCGAGGACAAGCTCGCCCGCGCGGTGACCAGCGGCAGCTTTTCCTGCGTTTGTCGCCGGAACGCTGGAGAGTCCCATCGGCGCAATGCCTAGAAATTCGCAGACCAGTGCCATCGTGTTCGCGGTAAATTGTCCTCCGCAGGCGCCCGCTCCAGGACAGGCCGCGCCTTCCAGGGTCTTGAGTTGAGCGTCGGTCATTCCGCCGTGCGCATGCTTGCCGATCGCTTCGTAGACATCCTGTATCGTGACGGCATGACCCTCGAACTGGCCTGGCGCGATCGAGCCGCCATATAGAATAAGTCCAGGAATGTTAAGGCGCGCCAAGGCCATCACGCCGCCCGGGATGGTCTTGTCGCAGCCGACAAGAACAATCAACGCATCGAAGAGATTCCCTCGAGTAACGAGCTCGATGGAATCGGCGATGACTTCGCGGCTGACCAAGGAGGTTCGCATGCCTTCCGTTCCCATGGTGATTCCATCGGAAATGGAGACCGTGTTGAACTCCAGAGGAGTCCCCCCGGCGGCGCGAATGCCTTCCTTCACATGCTGCGCGAGTTCACGGAGGTGATAGTTGCAGGGACCGATCTCGATCCAGGTATTCGCCACGCCAATCAGCGGCTTCTTGAAGTCATCATCTTGAAGGCCGCAGGCACGAAGCATCGCGCGTGCACCCGCGCGGTGTACACCATCGGTTAGAGTCTGGCTGCGCGGCCTGGGCAAAGAGTCGTTCACTGCAAAGTCCCTTCGATGGTCGTCATCCACTCCCATCCTGAAAATTGCAAACGCGAAAAAAACAAGGCCATCATCCACGTTTGGATGATGGCCGCGAAAGCTTCCGGTGATGCTGTACTAGGCCGCCATCATCCGCCTGTTGTCCCCCTTACGGGAACGGGAATAATTCGTACAACAATCGGGTATACGATTCGGGCAGCTCTGTCCTTCGCGAGAATGCGATCTTTATCGATGGCGCGGCTAAACATGAGTGCTCGCCATCAAACTAGCAGGATGGGGCGGGGAAGTCAATGAGTCAAATTAATAGTTATGCTGATTCAAATAAGACTGGCTTATGCAACAGTCTCAGGGACTAGCCACCCTGCTCCCTGCCTGAGTAGACAGGCAGCGAAAGAGTGGAGAGGTCGGGCATCTTCTCAGGCATCTGATCATCTAACTAGCGTACGTCTAACACGCGTTCCGGTAACGCAGAGCAGAAGCGATTCAAGGAGACTACGTGAGGGAAGGCACAGGTGTGCTGGTCATAGGTGGGGGACCGGCAGGATTGGCGGCGGCAATCGCGGCGAGAATGAAGGGTTTTGATGTTACTGTCGCGGACGGCGCGAAGCCTCCCATAGACAAAGCGTGTGGCGAAGGTCTGATGCCGAGCGCCATGGCAGCACTGCGCGAGCTAGGCGTGGCGATTTGTCCAGGCGATGGGCAGGCTTTTCGCGGAATCCGCTTCGTAGACGCCAAGACGTCGGTGGAAGCGAGCTTTTCCGGTCCTAGCGGTGTCGGCGTACGTCGAACAGTCCTCCACCAGAAGATGGTGGAACGAGCGCAAGAGTGTGGAATCACTCTGCTATGGAACACGCCCGTCGCTGGCTTGTCCGGTGATGGAGCCATTCTTGGCCGTACGGCAGTGAAAGCGAGGTGGATCATCGGAGCCGATGGAATCCACTCTCGCGTGAGGCGTTGGATCGGCTTGGATGCGAATGCGCGTCAAAAAATCCGGTTCGCGCAGAGACGGCATTATCGAGTGAAAGCATGGACCGATTGTATGGAGATTCATTGGGGCCAAAAGGCACAGGTGTACGTCACGCCGCTCAGTAACGACGAAACATGCGTGGCGCTGATTTCCCGCAATCCGCGGATGCACCTTGAGGACGCCTGGCGGGAGTTTCCCCAGTTAGCCAATGATTTGCGCCATGCGGAACCAAGCAGCACGGAACGAGGCGCTGTTACGGTGACACGACGATTGGACAAGGTCTACCGGGGTAACATCGCATTGACCGGAGACGCGTCTGGAAGTGTCGACGCTATCACCGGGGAAGGTCTTTGCTCGAGCTTCCGCCAGGCGATAGCGCTCGCTGAGGCAATCGGGAAGGGAAAGCTCGAGAGTTACCAACGAGCGCACCGACAGCTCGCAAGGCGACCCCATACCATGGGGCGGCTCTTGCTCTTGCTGGATCGATATCCGTCCTTGAGAAAGCGCGCATTTAGAGGTATGGCCGGGGAGCCGGAGCTATTCGCGCGGCTGCTGGCTGCGCACCTGGGAGAGGCTTCCCGGAAAATTCTGGCCGCCACCAGTTTGCGCCTTGGTTGGCAATTTCTGACTGCATGAAGGAAGAGAGTGAAGGATGAATTGGTCTCGAAGTCGTCTGGTAGCGGTCTTTTATTTCCTGGTTGCGGCGCCCGTGACGCTTGTTGTGCTCAGCGCTCTGCCACAGCATGCTGCGCCGCAGCCGCCTGCCAATGAAATTGTTCTCGGGATCGATCCAGTTCAGAGCAAGGTGCACTGGACGCTTGAGAGCACGGTTCACACCGTCCACGGATCATTCGCATTCAAGAAAGGAATTCTGCAGCTGAATACGTCGACTGGAAAGACCAGCGGCGAAATCGTCGTGGACGCAGCGAGTGGGAACAGCGGCAACGATTCTCGCGACAAGAAAATGCACAAAGAGGTCCTCGAAAGCGCTCGATACGCGGAAGTGATTTTTCGACCGGACCGTGTGGACGGGAAAATCGCGCCGCAGGGAACTTTCACGGTTCAGGTGCACGGACTTTTTGTTTTGCATGGCCGCGAACACGAACTGACCGTGCCCGTCCAAGCGAAACTCGCGGCAGATCATTGGACGGGTAGCGCGAAGTTCAACGTGCCTTTCATCGATTGGGGCCTCAAGAATCCGGGCAACTTCTTCCTCAAGGTAAACCATGCGGTAGAGATCGAACTTGAATTGAAAGGAACTCTCCAAAACACCGCAGCGTCGTAATCCAGAGCTACTCTTCGGATTCCTGTGTGAGGATGTGAACGTCCACGGCAGGCGACTCACGCAGGAAACGGTGCGCCGCGGATAGGTAAAGATACTTGCGCCAATCGCGAATCGCGGCGCGACCGAAAATTACCTGTTTTAGGAACGCCGCGCTTAGGAAGCGATGAACCGTACCTAAGGATTTTCTGAAGAGTGACCTTAAACGGGGAGTCGAAGCAGGGCCCTGCAGCCGCGCGTATCGGAACGGTTTTTTAAAGTTAGTTCACCGCCGTGAGCTTCTGCGATCTGGCGACTGAGAACCAGGCCAATTCCTGAGCCCCCTGGCTTGGTTGTGAATCGAGCTGTGCGCCCTGTCGGGACCAGCTCACTTGAACGGAGCCGCCGGTTTCCAGTGTCGCGTCCGCCGCATTCCGAACCAGGTTGATCAACAACTGCTCCAGTTGGTCGGCATCGGCTGATATGACCACGTCAGGGCCTTTCAACAGGCTCACCTTCACCCGGGTCTCGAGTTTTACGCTCCGGCTGATACATTCCGAGACGTTTACAGGTACTAGCTTCGGCTGTGGCAGCCGAGCAAGTTGTGCGTACGCGGCCATAAAGCGCCCAAGTGCCTCGGTGCGAGAGCGAATGATCCCCAGGCCCTGCCGAAGATCATCCAGAATCGAAGCAGACGCTTCGCCTTGCAATTCGGCGGACTTCGTGGCGCTCAGTAACTCGCTCTCTAATCCTTGAGCGACGGACTGAATGGGGGCGAGCGAGTTGTTCAATTCATGCCCAAGCACGCGAATGAGCCGCTGCCACGCTTTGCGCTCTTCATCACGGAGCGTGCGGCTCAGATCGCTCAGCACTACCAGGTGATGAGGCAACCCTCCTTGTCGAAAGGTTCCGCGTCGCATCCCCCAGCGCCCGGAACCGCCGGGAAAAGCCAGCTCCATCGTGTGCGCGGCCTCGCCTTCCAGGCAAGCGCCCAGCCCCAGTTCTTGCGCGGTAAACCCCAACAGGCGCTCTTCCGGGCGACCCAACAAACGTTCGCCGGCGCGATTGACCAGCCGCAACTTCGTGTTGTTGTCGAAAGTAAAGACGGCCAGGTCAATCTCCTCCATCACGGTCCGCAGCAGGGCATTGGCCTCCATTGCCCCCAAGCGTTGTTGCCGAAGTACCTCACTGAGAGCATTGACTTCAATAATCACCTCGCCCATGGCATCGTCGCTTCGCCCCCCACGGGCGCGTAGCGAAAAGTCTTCTTCTCGCAACGCGGCCAGAAGATTCGAAAGCGTTTGCAGCGAAAAAACAACGCGATTCCTCAGCGAGAAAGCGAAGCCCAGCCAGAGAGTAAAGATGAGAAAGGCAAGTGTCCAAACGGCTCCTGAAGAATAATTTCCATGCCACAAAAGAATCATGGCGATCAACGACCCTGGAAAACCCGCGGCTAGTGCGAGCAGCTGGATGCGGCGCTCATAGGCCAATTGCCTCATTCCAGCCCATGTTTTTGCAGCCGGCGATACATGGCGCTGCGGCTCAATCCCAGAGCCTTGGCTGCCTGGCTGACATTTCCTTCGTGGCGCGCGAGTGTGCGCTGGATGAGATAGCGCTCGACTTCGTCGAGGCTCATCTCCTCCAGCTTGGCCACGCCGCCGGGAGCCTGTGCGCGCAGGCCGAGGTCGGCCGCGCGGACGGAAGGGCCGGGCGATAGGAGCACGCCGCGTTCTACCGCGTGATCCAGTTCGCGAACATTACCCGGCCATGCATGCTCATGCATTGCCTTGATGGCGGCTGTGTCAAAGCCGGAAATATTTTTGCGGTAGCGTTGTGCATAACCGTGGAGAAAATGGTGCGCAAGGAGATCGACGTCTTCGCGCCGGTCTCGCAACGGAGGGATGTGGATCTCGATCGTATTCAGGCGAAACAGGAGGTCTTGACGGAACCGGCCCGCAGCTGCCTCGGCATTTACGTCCGCATTCGTGGCCGCCAGCACTCTCACGTTCACGCGCCGCGTACTCGACGAGCCCACGCGCTCCAGATCTCCCGTTTCCAGTACCCGCAATAGTTTTGCCTGTAGATTCAGCGGGACGTTCGCGATTTCATCCAGGAACAGCGTGCTGCCATCCGCGAGTTCGAATCGCCCAACGCGGTCCGCCCGCGCATCCGTAAACGCTCCTTTGACGTGGCCGAATAGCTCACTTTCGAACACACCCTCAGATAGCCCGCCCGCATTCACCGTCACCATGGGCTTCGTCCCGCGCGCCGATAACGCATGCAGCGTTCGCGCCACAACTTCTTTTCCCGTGCCGTGTTCCCCGGTGATCAAAACGTTCGCGTCCGAAGGCCCGATTTGTCCAATCAACTCCAGCACCGGGGCCATCGCCGGGGATTTTGCCAGAAATGTCGGCCGCGATTCGGCGCGCAAGATGCGGTTGCGCCCCGGCGCATCGCCTCCACCGCCACTTCAATGCTGCTCCATGCCGTCATGACGACAACCGGCAATGTGCTGTCCAGCATTTGAATGCGCGTCAGCAGGTCGAGTCCCTCCTGACCCGACGTGGTGTCTCGCGCGTAATTGAGGTCCATCAGCACCGCGTCAAATTCCCGCGATTCAATGGCGCTCAGCGCCTCCGCCGGAGAGGCCACGCCTTGTGTTTCATAGCCCTCGCGTTTCAACAGCAAACGCAGGGCATCCCGGATGTCCGCCTGGTCGTCAGCCAAAAGAACTCGATAAGGGTGCGGGTTAGTCGTCTTCATTCGAATGGTTTTGCGAAGTGTATCCTACCGCCGTTTTCAGGCACAGCGAGAAACGATCCGAGCGCGGCATTGCAGCGGGCAAGTGCCCGCTCACGCTGGCTGTGTCACGCCGACATGAACGCCGGCGGTGGCGTTGTCTCCCACTACCCACCCGTCCTTCAGTTGGATAATGCGGCTGCCATAGGCGGCATTTCTCTCGGAGTGTGTGACCTGGATGATGGTCGTGCCTGCGTCATTCAGCCTCTTGAAAAGTTGCATGATCTCTTCGCCTTGCGCGGAATGCAAATTCCCGGTCGGCTCATCAGCGAGAATCAGCTTCGGACTGAGGATCACCGCGCGCGCCACGCCGACCAGTTGCTGCTGGCCGCCCGAGAGCTGGTTCGGGAAAAGGTCTTTCTTGCCCACGATGTGGAATCGATCCAGCGCGTCGCAGACCAGACTGACGCGCTCTTTATGCGGCACATTTTTGTAAGACAGCGGCACTTCCAGGTTTTCGAATACCGTCAAATTGTCGATCAGGTGATAGCTCTGAAACACGAACCCGATGTTCGCTTTATGCAGCTCGTTGCGTTTCTTGACGTTGAGCTTGTGTACCGCTTCGCCCAGGAAGTAGTAGTCTCCGCTCCACGCCCCATCCAGCATTCCGATGATGCTCAGCAGCGTGGACTTTCCGGCGCCGGAAGGGCCCATGATGGTGACAAATTCGCCGGGTTGAATCTCCAAATTGATTCTGCGCAACAGATAAAATTTATTCGGACCGGCATCGACAACTTTTTCCAGGCTTCGCAGTTGAATCAAAGATTCCACATTGGCTCCTCGCGGTTCGAAAGCTGAATCTCGTGTCTATCTTAGCGCATGTTCTGCTGACACAAATTGCATGCTAGGCGTATCGCAAGGCAGTGATCGGATCTACGCGCACGGCGCGCCGGAAGGTAGGAGGCCAATGTGGCCGCGCCCGCCAGCCTCAGCGGCGCGGGATAAACGAACGTTGCAAGGTGACGATTCCAAAGCATGTATGCGCCGCAGCAGACGTTCTGCCAGATCGCGCCTACACTTCGCCTTCCGGCGTTACGCTCCAACGCGAGCTTCCTGCGT
>WNFN01016982.1_pt1 | contig 11390 bp, 11 predicted proteins | sample 5400161 | NCBI WGS metagenome assembly WNFN01 (sample SAMN13153353, study PRJNA577476) | soil metagenome | isolation source: 80 cm saprolite on Douglas fir-dominated hillslope | place: USA:California | collected 2013-09-17
TGCCATGAAGGTCGTAACGGCTGATGAGTTGGTTTGGAAAGAGCACCCGGTGTTCAAGGGCGCGCAAACCGTCATCCTGGTCGGAGATCCAACGAAAGCAGAGACAATCGTTCAGCGCGTCAAGTTTCCACCCCATTTCAAAGTTCCGCCGCACACTCATCCTTATTCGGAAGTAGTCACTGTGCTTAGCGGCACCTATTAAGGCGCGCCCGAAGCAGGAATTCGTGCGCCCCACTAGGGATTGAGAAAAACGAGCGTGTCGGAAGGGTGACCGAATTTTGCAGCCACCAGCCCGATCTCTGCTGCTTCCAGAAATGGCTCGCAGTTCTCACAGATGCGGCCAGCCAAGTTCGAATCCCAAAACGAGAGTTCTCGTTGGGTCTTACAGAAGGCACATTCGCCTAGAGCTTTTTTGAGTAACGGTCTAATCGATAGGCTCATTTTGATGTTGGTGTTTTTCGGAGCGCATAGAAAGTCGCTTGTTAGTTTCGGATTGTTAGATCACCTAAGACTGTAACCAATCTTTCCCATCGAGTTTCTGTCGTGAAGGAATATTCTTAAGATAGGCTATCGTGTTAGAAGCGATTTTCCCAGCGCAACGGACGAGATAGTTTTTCGGGTCGCTCGTTTTGTTAGAAGCAATAAACACTACGTGCTTCGAGACGGTCATCTTTTGTCGCATTTGCCTTAATCGTCGTTTCAACTGCCCGCTCCGCTCTTTAAACCCTGTGGTCGTAGAAAAGGTCATCTTTTGTTAATAAGAACAGCTCACTGATTCTCTAATAAGAGCATAAACTAACAGTGAGTAACGGCTAACTGTTTGAACTGCCACAATCGGCGTTCGGGTGAGGTGGTCGGCGGTCCTCGACAAACGAGGACCGATGTCAAATTATTTACATCACTTTGGCGCTAGTAGAGAATCGAGAAACGGACCGATTCGTGAATTAACTTCTTCGATATGCGGAGCGTCGTTCACTTCTTTAGGCGCTAGCTTCACCAGGGAAGCGTGCGGGATTGCCCCGGCCAAAGCTTCAGCGAAAGAGACCGGGTGAATAGGATCATTTGGGGTGGCCATGATTAACGTCGAGACATTGACTGCTGAAGCTCTACTCAGGTCGAGCCCGGGCTGGCCCGCCGGCAGAGATCGCAATCGAGCAATCGCAGCTTCTCGCAGACTCGGATCTGAGACGACACAACGGACTTGCCCCAAGAGAGAGTTTCCCGCATCGGCGCTAACCGCGGCCAGTTCCCGGTAAATGTCGCTCATCTGTAGTTGTCGCAGTGCGCTGTCGGGTGATGATGCATCTTGAAGAAGTCGGGCGGCTTCGGTGTAGGCAGCGACAGCGGTTGTTGACATCGAACCATTCAGCCACGCCGGCCGGCTAAGAACCAGCCCAAGGCAGCGCTGCGGATAACGTGCCGCAGCACTCAATACAACGGCTGCTCCCATCGAGATACCGCCGAGCACGGCTCTATCTGTCTCCAAGTGGTCCATGAAAGCGATTAAGTCATCAGCGAATCGATCGATGCGCAGTTTCTTCGGATCGCCGACCGGGGTTCCTCCGTGTGCTCTGAAGTCAAAAGCAGCTAGTCGAAATGGCGGAGCCTGACTGGCTGACTCATGGTCGTCAGCGCGAACCAAGAAACGAAAAGGCTGAGCAATGGTGCCGCCGATCCCGTGCTGAAAAAAGAAGGTATGGGTTCCCTCGCCGCGGATGGCGTAGTTAAACTGTAATCCGTCTGAATAGAACGAAGGCATAAGTTGAAACTCCGCTGTATCTGGCCTGAGTGAGACGTCACCGACAGCTAGAAAGAAAATGTAGTAATCGCCGACTGGACGGTCCTGGCGTTCATCTGTTCAAGGTCCTATCAACCTCGTTCAACCGTGCTTGAATAAATGCCAGGGCAGCCGGTATCTGATGTTCACTGAGGCCATGTACAATCAGCGGCACGTTCTTCGGAACCGAGCGTTCGAGCTCTGAGAAATAATGATAGTAGTCCAGAATACCTGAACCGGCAGCAACGTGTTGGTATACCTCACTAGGCGCTTCGTGCTCGGGCTCGTCTCCCGCCGCCGGGGCAATGGAGTGGTGGAGTAGTGGAGTATTGCGCCTTGCCCGAATGGCATCCGCCTTAGCAGCTTCAAGGTACCGACTACCATGTTGCTGAGTCGCCGGCTTCGCCAAGGGGTCGGCGATGTCTTTGCAATGGGCGATGGCTACGGAATCGCCCAACAAGGATAGCGCATCTGTAATCACGTGGCGATCTCGCCGGGGATCCGCCGGGGGCCGATAGAGATTCGCGGGGTCAAACACGATCCTGATCCGATCCGAGGCAAGCTCCGAAATCAGGCGGGCTGCGCTCGGCGCATTGCAAACTACGTTAGCGACCTCCGGCTCGATCCCAAGATAGATGTCATACGCTTTGGCTATCGCGAGCGCTTGCCGGATCCCGTCGGTCATGTCTTGCCATGCCTTGGGAGTCCCGTTCTGCGGGTGGTAGGTCCACATGTCCTGCTGGTTGTGCGTACCACTACAAAGAGTTAGCAGATTTGTCCCCAGAATCGCCGCGCCTTGTGCAACTACTTGCAAGGATCGAAAATTGTCCGCCAGACGATACCGATTTTCATCGAGCAGATTGAACGTGGCGGACAGGGCAACGACCTCGATACCGGCGTTCCGGGCGGCGAGGCTGGCATTCCGCCATAGAGCCTTGTCTAGGGTGTCTGGTAAACTCGGAATTCCAAGACATGCCGCGTTGAACTGGACGCAATTAAAGCCGAATCCCGCTATGGCCGTAAAAAGCTCTTCCGTTGTCGACCTGGAAATGTGTTTAGCAAAAATGCCGATTTTAGTACGCATTATCTATTAGCCTTTGCAATTAGGGTTCAGAGAGTAGTAGCAGGCGGAGACCATCCGTTGACTTTTTGTTAAGGAGCTACCTAGCAGCACTTAGTTGGGACGGCCTCAAATAGGAGTGTGCCAGGTCTCCCTCGACTTCCTCTATATTGACCCAATCTCCTCCGTGGCGAGCACTGTGGCTGATTGCCACCATTGCTTTGACCACCTCGATGCCAGCTTCAAGGCTAGCATTCACTAAAGGCGCTCCCTCTAAAATTGTATCCGCCAGGGCCTCTAACTGGAGACGGAAAGTATTTGCATCTTCGCCCTCCGGTCGACCGATCATGCGTGTGTAGGAATCGTATATTTCCACCCGACGTTCCCTTTGGAACCAGACGTAAGGAAATTCTACCAGGGCGTGCCCCAGATTCGTTTCAAGTTTGAAACCTTCGGCAAATTCACCGTGCCGCGGCAGGACTAACTCAAAATGACCGGTAGGACCTTCCGTCTCGCCCGGCCTAGCAAGAAAAACAACATCGATGTGCCAAATATGCGACACTGTTTTGGAATGCGCTCCCGAGGGCGTGATGTCGCGTTCTCGGTGGACGGCGCGCACCCTTTCGATTGGACCCACCAAATATCCCGCCAAGTCCAGAAGGTGGGGAGAGTGGGTAAGAAGATTATAGATCCGGCGGTCAGTGGCTTTCCAATCCGCGCCCGCCGCCTTTGTGATCTGACCGGAGCTTTTCATTTCGACCGGAAACAGGTTCGGTTGGGTAAGGCTATGACGGAATGTGGAATCATAATAGAACGCGTTGTAGCTTGCGACCGTATGCGACCGCGTCCCAAAGGCCTTTGCTGCTTTTACTCCCGGCAGAAAACGCCGATTGCACCCTACGGCAAAAACTTGTTCTGGAGACACCAGTGACCTCAATTCTTCGCACTCCTGGGTGTTGACTCCTAACGGCTTCTCCACTAAGACGTGCTTACCAGCCCTGACTGCATCCCCAGCCAGAGGGACATGAAACCGGTCACTCACCGCCAGGATCACGAGGTCAACATTCGGATCAGTAAAAAGATCGTTACTGTGCCTGTGAACTGTCTCTGGTCGGTAGCGTATCCGGACCTGGTCTCTTAACGCGCCATCTGTGTCTGCGATCGCTTGCAGATGGATGTCACGGGCTTTCTCGATTGCTGGTAAATGGGCGTTTTGAGCAATCGGGCCTAATCCGACAACTCCGACACGAAGCTTATTCATGATATAGTGATTTCCGATTAGTAGTTTCTGTCTGGTTCTGTTCAGGCGAGTTTTAGAACGTCGCTGGACTCATGCGTAGTCATGCCACTGTGGCAAGCTCACTGCCTTCTTCCCCTTGGAAATACGTCCTTCCCCGGTAGAGACGAGCGACAAAGATGAACAGGATCGCCGTCCCGAACATAAGTAACGCGAAAAATCTATACCAACCTGCGTTTTCGAGTTCGACGCCATATCGTTTCAGCGTCGGAACCAAAGCGTGCATTGCCGTCGTGAACTGATTGCCAATAGAGGCAGCAAGGAGCCAGAGCGCCATTATAACGCTCTTCAGCTTCGGGGGTGCTTGAGTATAGGAAAACTCTGAGCCACTTATGTAAGCCATTACTTGGCCGGCAGTCATAATTGTGTGCGCCAGCAGTTGCCACGCTACATTTGGAGTCCGCCCGTCGTCGACCTGAGCCTGTATCCACCAAACGACGACAAATGAGGCCGCAGTCAGGAAGAAACCGATGCTGATCTTGCGTAAAGGAGTTAGAGGAAACACGCGACTGATCGCTGGGTAAACGAGGTAGTTAAACAAGGGGATGAACGCTAAAATAAGGAGCGGACCGGCATCGTCCACTTGGGCCGGCAACAACTTTAGCCCCAGAAAGTTCAGGTCTAAGTGCTCCGCCTGCAGCGTCCACTCGATTCCAGTTTGATACCAGAGCGCCGAACAGACCGCGACAAACAAGTAAATCACAAATAGTTGGCCAATCGCGGCGCGTCCCTCGCGGCTGAAAGCTTCGCGCACGAAACCTAGACCGCCCGGTGGGATATGAACGAATTTCTTGCGCCCCATCCAGAACACGACCGTTGCGATCAGCATTAGCACACCCGGTAGTCCGAACGCGTAGTGCGGTCCGAAATTTGGATTATCGAGCAGGATTGGACAGAGATAAATCGAGACGAATGAGCCAGCGCTAATGGAAAGGAATAACCATCCAAAAACGCGGGAGAGGAAATGTTTGTTTCCCTGGCCAAATTGATCACCCACATGGGTCACGACACAGGGTTTAATACCGCCCGACCCAACGGAAATTAGGATAAGCCCTAAAAACAAGCCTGTGCGAGTGTCGTTGAAAGCGAGGCATAGGTGGCCAAGGCAGTAAACTATCGAGAGATAGATGATTGTGCGGTATTTACCCAGAACTCCGTCGGAGAGCAGTGCACCAAAGATTGGGAGGAAATAAATGGCCGCGACAAACGCGTGGCTCCACGCGCCAGCTTCGTCATTGCCCATAACCGCGACGTGACCGCTCGCGTCCACGAGGTATTTCGTCATGAAAACTGCCATGATCGAGGACATCCCGTAAAAGCTAACCCGCTCCGCAATCTCATTCCCAATGATGTACGGAATACCCGGTGGCATACTGGTGCGTGTCTGGTCAGGTGCCGTCCGATACTTTGAGCGCTTGGCGGGTGATGCTGTAACCACGAGGGGAGTCGATTCGCTTGGACTGCCGGGAGTTCCTTCTAATTGAGACATAAATTCGCCAGGTTGAGCATCTGCATCATCCGCATCTGCATCATCCGTTCGAAGTCTTTGTCCGTTGCCGCGAAATCTGCCGCGTGGTTCTTGGTTCAAGGCTCGCTGTACTATTTGGATTGGTCTTCATGAATCTGCGTTCGTTCGCAGTGATTCGTTGAAGACGTTGCGGTTGTCTTGGAGCTTGGCGCGCGGTTCTTTGGTAAAAAATCGCTCTCAGAACAAACAACCGAGGGCCTTAAACGGCTCGGCGCTACGCCGACCCGGGCCGTGGCAGACCGAACAGGATTTCGATGCTTGATTGATTAAACTGGCCGACGCTTACGTTCGCGCCATCGCAGAAGGGTAAGCCGCCGATCTGGTAGTCGAAGGTAATCCGGAACGTCTGGCCCCGATCGCGTATTCGGCACACGAGGGCCTGGTTGCGGAGACTAAGAGCTGCGCAGTTAAAATGACGATTACGGCAGCTCGGACAAAAACCGCCTGGTACCTAAGCTTTGATGTTAGTGCTTTTGATTCCATCGATAAGGTAAGAATTACAATGAAGTACCCGCACAGTATTCCTCTCCTGGGCACAAACGGAGAACTCTCGCCTGGCAACCCCCTTTCTCGAGTTGTTCTCTCGAGCGCTGGCACAAAATGGTCCGATGTCGTGGTGGAACAGCATCGTTATCCCAGAAGTGAACTGGCCGATGTCATGTTCAAGCGGCATGTGATTGCCATCAATATTGGCCACTCCAATACTTGCGAATGCAAGAAAGAGGGGCGGTTTCAGCGCGTCTTTATGCCAAGAGGCGCGATTTCCTTCTTCCCGAGCCTTCAGCCTTTTTCTTGCCGGACGAAAGCAAAGAGGGGCATGTTGGCGAATCTTCTCGTTCTGGCTCTGAACCCTGTTTTCGTGAGCCGCATTGCTGAGGGACTGGAGTTGGACACAGACCGTATTGAATTAATTGAGAAGCGAGGAGGTACCGACCCTACACTTCAGCACATTGCTCTGGCATTGCTGGCCGGAGTCCAGTCCGGCGATGCCCTTGACCACATGTATGGGGAGGGATTATCAACAGCGCTCGCCGCTCATCTCCTACGCGAATACGGCGCGGCAGTACTAAGGCCGAAAAGGCAGTATGGTAGGTTGCCGTGTCAAAAGCTGGCGCGTGCTGTCGAATATATTCAGGATCAACTGGATGCAGACTTAACTGTTTTCGGTATTGCACATGCGGTCGACATGAGTCCCGATCACTTCACCCGGCTGTTCAAAAAGTCTACCGGCCAGACCCCTTACCAGTATGTCGTCGAGGCCAGGGTTAGAAAAGCGAAAGAACTTCTGACAACAGGCAAGTTGACCATCAGCGAAGCTGCACACCACGTTGGTTTTGTCGATCAGAGCCATCTTACACGTCATTTCAAAAGAGTTTTCGGCTTACCTCCTAAGACATTGCTGAGCCGCAGAAGGCTAGAGAGTGTGGTCTAAGAGTCTAGTGCTCTTTCGTGCCGCTATGCACCGCCAATTATCCGGTCCTGCCGTGCCTAGAGGCTTTGCCAGCCATTCTACACAACGCGCAGACGGTCAAATAGAATTCCCCATGCGGTGATCGTAGTAAGCGGCAGCGCAGCGGCCCCAGCAAAATCCAGGCTTCCCGCCTTTGTGCGGATAATCCTTTCGTCAGAGATCATTTCGAAGCACCACCATTCTCGGTGGTTTCCAAATCGATGTACTTGTAATTGTGATCGTCAAGCGCCAGCGGATACCAATTTTTCACGCTCGGATCGAGTAGATAAATTCGAGTGTACCAATAAAAAAGAACCGCAGGAGGTTCGCTGAGAAAGAGCCGTTCCGCATCGTGGAGGATATCAAAACGTTTTTGCGGATCACCTGTATGCGAGGCTTGATCTAACAAATGATCATAGGTGGGATTGCTCCAATGAGTGTCGTTGTTACCGTTTCCTGTGGTCCAGATGGTCAGAAAAGTGACCGGATCCATGAAATCGCCGATCCACGCGTACCTGGCTATATCGTAGTTCATCGAATTCTGGCTTTCGAGATAGACCTTCCATTCCTGATTCTCGATACCAACAATGAATTGAAACTGCGGTCAACAATCCTGCGCTTACCGACCTGGAAAGCGATCTCCGGATTGGTTGAAGATTGGAACGCTATGGGTGACGACATGGAGAAAGGCGTGATCCTAAAGCCTGGATCCGTTTTCGTGCTTCCCGCAAATCACATTCATCATACCTGGACAACGGACGAGGAGGTGATCCTCCAGATTTACTTCACCGGTCCAGGTGGCTTACCTTCATTAATCCGGCTGACGATCCGCGAAAAAAAGCCCAATAACCGAACCACGCCGGATCCACATATTCGGAACCTGTCCCGTCTCAACAAAGCATTTTATTGGAGGCCCAAGTCGCGGTTCAAGAAACCCCCGTCATTTGGCCGTCGTCAAAATGGCCTTTACGACACTTCGGACATTCGGTTTGAGCAAGGTGTCGGCGGTCGGTTGAAAACCGGCGACCACCGGGTTCTCATAAGCCGTGGCCTATCAAAGATGTCCGCAAGTTCCTTGAGCACAAATGCCCACGACGCTGCGCTCGACTAAGATCAATTAGGCCGTGCATAAAATCAGTGCGCGAAAGGCGATCCACAGAAAGATCAAAAAGATGACAAAGAAGACCACATCTGCAATCTTTTCTCGGTCATTAGCTTTTTGTGGATGGCCGGGCCTGAGGCAGTCTGGCATGAGTAGGTAAAATAATAAAAGTTTCTTGGCGGTTTTCCCCTCAATGCCAGTTTTATGACCGTGGAGACTATATGGCCGTACGAAGATGAATGCCCAGTAGCTCCACCGAGCTAACCAATAATTATATCCGAACTCCTTGGTATTCCAGAGGCGGGTGGTGTGTCGATTGTTCCTGATCATGCAAAGGTCGTCACCGGGGATGAAGCGTGCCGCAGTATTGCAGTTTCGCTATTTTGATAAAACTGAGACCATGGGACTGCAGACCAAGATTTCAATTTCTCAAATGCGACGCATTGTCGTCAGCCCAGGAATCAGCGCTGATATTTGAAGAATATCAAGCGTTAGAGCCCCATGAATTGGTTAACCTGGCGGAGGTTATCTTCTACGTAGCACCAAATCCAACTCTTGACGGTCCGGCGACCGGTCAGACTGGTTGATTGCGCCTTCGGTGGCGGCGGCGGTGGGTACAACTCGGTGAGTCCGCAGGCTTGTGGTGCGCCGGGACTTCTTTCCTTTTCCGCATCGTGTAGGTCGACTTATGTTGCTGGCGTCAATCTTATCTAGAAGACTTCTGTGCCTGGTCGGTATCGAAAACTTGCCAGCATCCCCGTCGCTGATAATTCCAGATGGGATCAAATTCGTTCTGATACCAGTCGCAGGTCCAAACGGGTCTGCAGATCGACGGCAGAACCGAGTGGATCAGGGGATGGGAACGAGGATAGCTTTGTTGGTCACGGTCGTGAGGCCGTCAAGAGTATCCATAAAAGTCGAATCAAGTGGCGGTACCTGGTGAAGGTGCCAAAGGACTTCCGCATTGTTCCACGCCGATTCCCGCGCGGCGCTTACACTCCACGCAGCAATCAGATCTTCTAAGTGAGAGGCGGGCGGAAGCGCGTCACCGAGGAGGCGGACATTCAACGTGCGCTTTGCAGATTCGATAATACTGTCAAGGGTAGTATTGAGCGAAGTATAATCTCTGAATTGCGGCGCGCAGTGTTGTGGGATAGTGGCCGTAGCCTCGCAAGTGGCGACGATTGCCTCTGACAGATCGTGGTTAATGTGGGCGTTGATGCCCGCCAGAGCGAACTGGATGCGAGCGATTGAGGTTTGGTCCCTGCAGCCGAAGAGGACCCGCCAACAGTCCGAAATTGGCTGGCGCAAGAGTGCCCCTTCCAAGGCACTAAAATAAAAGCGAGCGAATTGCACGTCGAGTTCGGCGAGCCACGAGGGAGCGGCAAATCCACCAGAAGCGACGCGCGTTTCGACCGCTTCGGTCACCTGGAGGTACAGCCAGTTAAACCACTTTAGACCATCGCCGTCGATACAGGTGGCTTGGATCGTCCGCAAAGTTACCAGTACATCGCCTATGGATTGCGGGGGAGTTTTAACGGCACCGCAAAGAACCGGGTCATACGGGAACATATCTTCTATTGTTACTATGTCGGCGGTCGGTTCAAAACCAGCCAGTCGTGGTCGACTTAAAAATCAGCATTTTTTTTTCGGTTTAAAGCAGTCGGAGATGTTGGCAAGTAGTGACTGAACTCCAATGGCAACGTCATAGGTTTTAGAAATCCGCTCGGCAGTTTGGGCAGCCCTTCTCCGCAATCCTGTGGTAGGTCTACATTTCGCCTAAAGTTTCTTAGAATTTAGAGCGATTCTCACTCAGACGAAAAGAGAATTTACGTAATACATTTCGTTGAAAATCAACCAAAACCGCCCATAGTCTCCACCCTCAATGAAACTAACATCAGCTAGCTTAAGAAGAGCCGCCGATATTCAGGACGAAATCGAGAAACTGCAATCCGAATTGGATCAAATGTTCGAAACCGGAGAAAGTCCGGCCCCACCCTCCGACTCAGTCGTCATCCGGCGACCACGTCGAAAAGTAGCACGGAGAGCAGACGCCTCCGTCGCCGCTCCGGTACGCCGCAATGCGTCGCCGAGCGGACCGTTAGCACCAGCGGTCGTTAAAGTCCTCAAAGCGCATAAGCGACCGATGAGTGTCGCGGAAATCGTAGAAGGACTAGAAAAGAACGGCTACCAGTTCATTACCGCGCAGCCGCGCAAGAACCTCGCCGTCCGCATCTATAAACTCAAAGGCGTTAAGCAAGTCGGTCCAGGCCGGTTTAGTGCGGCGTAAGCTGCAAGACTCCTGAATCGCTGGAATAGAAGGCTAGGTTTCCGTTGTTTCCGGCAAATAACAAGGGGGTTGCGTACGGAACGTAAACCGGGAAAGGATGCACCGGACTTAGGACCGAGGCGATATACGGTTGTTGTGACTGATAGGAGATTGTCGAATACGTAAGCGCCCCGTTCTGCACGGAAGCTGCGACCGCAAACTGCCCGTCTCGTTGTATCTTGACTATCGGAACCGAGAGGCTCGCTCCTACTACATACTGACTCGGCGGGGTTGCCGTTATCGATTCCGTGGTTAAAACGTTGTTCGTGGCGTTGATTTCGAACCAAAAACCACCCGGACTCTGCAAATAAAGGTCAGAGAAGACCGGAATATACAACGTTTGCGCAATCCGGCAGCCATCGGCCAGGTCGGCTGAAGGAACTAAAAGGCATCGTCTTTCAGAGCGATAACCACAGTATCATCGGTTCCTGGTTTATACGCCCAGTCGAAAATCTGGATCTCCAGAGTCAATACGTCACTTGGCGTATGGTCGGCGGATTTCAGGCGTGGAAGAATTTCTGTCATGCTTGCGGCAGGTTCACGGTCTGGGCAAAGTTGGTTTCGTTATGCAGAGCATCACAGCAAAGACCGTTCATGTTCAGTTGGAAGAGGACAATCGTTTATGCAGAAGCGGAAATTGTTGTTCCTGATAAGTTCGAACACATTGAGCCTCTGATAGACAACGACTGCCGCTTCCGCAGCATTCTGATGCGGCACAATGAGGCGCTCCCGGCGCCGTTTGCTTGCTTCCAGCGCAATCGCCAACGCTCCTCTCACTGGACGCAGTTCACCGGAAAGCGCCAGCTCTCCACAGATATAGCAGTGATCTAGTTCCGGGATCCGATTT
>WNFN01220410.1_pt1 | contig 11389 bp, 12 predicted proteins | sample 5400161 | NCBI WGS metagenome assembly WNFN01 (sample SAMN13153353, study PRJNA577476) | soil metagenome | isolation source: 80 cm saprolite on Douglas fir-dominated hillslope | place: USA:California | collected 2013-09-17
GCAAATTGTCCGCGAAACGGTTTGCGAGCTTGCCAACATGGTCATCGGCAATTCCGTGACGCTCCTCAACGATCAGGGCTTTCACTTCAAAGTGTTTCCCCCGGAAATTCACATGAACGATGAGGGCCTGGGCAGCAGCAAAGAGACTGAGGCCATGGTCATTTGTATGGAAACGCCGTGTGGCGAAGTCTTTCTCAACATCTCCATGCATTATTTGCATCGCCGGCGCCAGGAACGCACGTCCGTTCCCGCCATCGACTAGTGCCGTTCCAATTTATTGCTCCGAATTTCGGAGAGCCACGAAGCAAGACGCTGTTTGAGGTAGCGTCCTCCTCGCCCCGTCTTCAAGTAGCGTTCACGCTGGCGTGCGTCGTCGGCGCACAAACAATTTGGCTCAAAAAGTTGGAACGGCACTAGCCCGTCTGCATCCCTGTAAGACTCAGTCGGCTCCGTCGACGGGCGGCTTGATGTACGCGGCGCCGTGGCGGAAAAGTCCCGCCGACGCAATCGCTTGAGAGAATACGATGCGGATCGGCACGAAGATGGCCCCCGCGCCCGGCGTGAACGGCACGGCCACTTCGAGCCGGCAGCCCTCGGGATACTGATTGCGGCTGCGAAAACTGATTCCCCCTTTTGACAAATCCTCGCAAACCGCCACTTCTTCCTGGAACCCGCGCCGCCGGATGCAAGCCAGCACGCGGGCCTTCACGCGCGCACGGTTGCGTCTCGGATAGACATGCGGTTCCGCGGGCCTCTTCGGGGGCGAGTTCTCTGGGTCTGGAATTTCCGATTGCGCCTCGATCCAGATGGAGGGTGCTTCGCAGATTTTGCAGACGCGCGCCACGCACTTTCTCGCTTCAAAAGATTTCAGTTCCAGCTCGTTCAGATAGGCGACTTCGCGGCGCTGGCAGAAGCTGCATTCCATCAACAGCCGTGCCAGCGCCTCATCGGCCGTTTGTGGTGCAGGGAAGTCGATGTCCCAAAAATCGGACCGTGGCTCGAGAATGGCGATCGCGTACAGAAACCCATCCGGCTCGCGATCGATTTCGGCGACAATCCGCGCGCGTGTCGTTTTCCAGGTATCTCCCTCTTGCTGCCGTCGCAGTGTGATCGCCTGGCCGGTGGAAAGCTTCTCCGGAAGCCGCAACACGCCGCCGTTGCGGCTGATCAACAGCGTCTGGGCGGTCTGTTTTACGGCCACACCCCCGCTGTTGTACCAGGATGCCTCGACAGGCATGCGAAAGCTGACGCGGTCACTTTGCCGGAGTCCTTCGGGACGCATGGCCCTTCTTCGTTTCGCGGCGCTCTACAAAACGAGCGTAGCACGCCCTGCCGCGCCGCGTGCTCCAGCCCACTTGCTTCTTGTCGTTCCCACTAATAACGCGCAGTGGCCGCTCGAGCCGTCCTCACGGGCGGCAGTACTGTTGTCTTTTTCGCGGTACCACGCCTCGCCATTGCTTTCTTGTCGGCTGTTTTCCGGCATACTAAAAAGTAGGGAAAGCACCTCAAGAACCGAGTGTGCCGTTCTTGTGCGGGTCCCAGCACTGTGAGCAACATCATCTCTATGGACGATCGAACTTCTAAGGGTTCCGGCGGAACTCTGACTATCCGGGACCGCCGCTACGCCATCCGCTACCCCTTCGCCGCGGACGCCGAGTTTCTTGACCTCGAAACCGGCGCTCGCTCCGTCGGCGTCACCACCGATATCTCGATGGGAGGCTGTTTCGTCTGCACCAGCAAGCCCCTGCCGCTGAAAACCCGCGTGCGCGTTACCTTTCGCCACAAAGAACAGACCGTCGAAGCCCTCGGGGTCATCCGCATTGTTAAGCCGCGTATCGGCGTCGGCGTGGAATTCCTCGATGTCGAACCCCCCTATGACCGGGTCCTCGTTCGCTGGATCGAACACCTCCGCAAGTCCCGCTGACCCGCACTCTCTTTTCTCACCACCACCCCAGTCCCTGCGGCCGGGTTCACCACCTGTCCTTTTCTTGGCCTTCCCACCAGTTTCTTTCCCATGCCTCTGCATCGTAAGCTTCCTTTCACCTAGTCCGAGGTGCAGCGATGACACAATACAGTGATTGGGTACAGAGCAATTGGTTTGAGCTGGGTATCCTCTTCCTTCTTTTCGCCACGCTGGTGACCGTCTTCTGGTTCGCCCGAAATATTCTCAAAACCTTTAGGGCCTCCCAGGAGCAAGTCGGCGCTCTGCTGAGGCTCTCGTTCTCTGATGTAGTCCCGGCGCAAGCTCCGGCGGCCGAAGTAGAAGTATCTGTGCCTATTTTGAGCGAGCCTTCGCCGAGGGGCCCCAACCGGCTCGTCCGTTGGTTCCAGGCTCCTATGGGCAGCAGAGACCGCAGCTTCGCCCCTTGGCGTAAAGTCTTCCGCTGGCTCCAGGCCCCCGCGGGAAGCTAACGCCCCATCATCGCGCATCGTGCGGCTGATGATAGCGCCAGCTCGTCCCGAGCTCGCCGAAGTGCATCTCGCTGGCATTTTCGGCCGATGGTCTCTGCGCACTGACGAACTATGGGTCCGTCGACGTAACGCAGAACGCCAATCGAATACCTGTTCTCAAGTTCAGGTTACTCCCCCTGTTCGTACGCGCAGTTATCTCCACCCGCACAAAAAATAATTCACTGGCTTCCTCCTCCCGACTTTTTTCCAAAATAGAGGCAATGACGGGGGAAGACTTTCCCGCCCAAGGTAGCTCCCATGAACGCACACAGATTTACCATCCTATTTATGCTGACTGTTCTGATTTTTCCGCTCACTTCTCTGGCCCAATCCGAGTCCGCCAAAAATACATCCGCGTCCGCCTCCAGTGCGCCGGCCGCGAGCATGAGCGAATACGTCGTTTCCGTGCAGGAACTGAAAATGTCCGGCAAAGCGCACAAGGGATTCGACAAGGGCACTCGGTTGCTCCAGAAGGGAGACGCCGCAGGAAGCCTGCCCTTCTTCCATCAAGCGATTGCCGAATACCCTGGCCATTACAAGGCTTATTACAATCTGGGCGTCGCGCACTACCGCCTCGGCCACATCGCCGATGCGGAACAAGCCTTTCAGAAATCCATCGATCTAACCGGCGGAGCCTACGGGCCGTCGCAGTTCGCCATGGGTATGGTCCTTTGCCAGGAGCGCGATTTCCATCAAGCGGAAACCGTGATTCAGAGGGGCCTCGACGTGGATCCCGGCTCCGCGACAGGAAAATACTTTCTGGGCTGGGCGCAATTCGCCTTGAACCGTCTCGTGGATGCGGAAAAGAGTGTCCAGCAAGCGCTTTTGCGCAAGGCAAGTTTCGCCGAAGCCTATTTTCTTCTCGCCAGGATCCACCAGCGGCAGAATAATTCCCCCGCCGTGGTGCAGGATTTGAACGCCTATCTCAAACTCGATCCCACCAACCCGGGAAACGTCCAAGCCAGAGCTCTTCTCGAAAAAACGCAACAAGCCATGAACCAAAATCCGGATTCGCCGATCCTCGACACGGCAAAACCCTGAACCGATATTTCCCGGCTCGACGGTTCACACCAGCGGCCCTGCTGTTCTCTCTCCACCGCCGCTCATTTGGTCCTCCCGGTGATTTTATGGCTGTTCGGCAGCCTTGGGGCGTCGCCGCTAGGCGAAGGTGAAGCGATGCTTGTCGATGTTCAGGGACCGGATCTTGGATTCCAGAGTCGATGGCGGAACGCCGAGCTTGGCTGCCGCCCCCGCCGGGCCTGACACCCTGCCTCCTGTTGCCGCCAGGTTGGCCTCAATCATCTCTCTCTCACGAGCCGCAGTCTGCGCAGCGAGCGGCTGGTCTCCGGGCCCCGCCGGGAGGGAGTTCCGAGAAAGCCAGCTTTCGTCCAGCGAGAAATTCTCTGTTTCGCACACGATGACCGAGCGCTCGATCACATTCTGCAACTCGCGAATGTTGCCCGGCCAGGGATGCGATTGCAGCAGTGCGAGCGTATTCTTGTCTATGCTCCGAATCTTCTTTCCAGCTTTACTGGCGTAAAGATTGATAAAGACCTCCACCAGCATGGGAATGTCTTCTCTTCGTTCCCGCAGAGGAGGAAGTTCAATGGGAAATACGTTCAGCCGGTAAAACAGGTCGTCGCGAAAAGTGCCGGCTGCCATCGCAGCCTGCAAATCGCGATTCGTGGCAGCAATCAGCCGAACATCAGCCGCAATCGATTGATTTCCGCCGACCCGCTCGAATTGCTTCTCCTGCAGAACGCGCAACAGCGCGATCTGGGTTTCTGCTGGAAGATCCCCGACTTCATCCAGGAAGATCGTGCCTCCATGCGCCAGTTCAAAGCGGCCCGGACGCCGTTGCAGCGCTCCTGTGAACGCTCCTCTCTCGTGACCAAACAATTCCGAGGCGACCAGCGACTGGGGAATTGCGGCACAATTCACACCGACAAAGGCTCGCGAGCGCCGCTGCGACCGCTTGTGGATGGCCCGAGCGATGAGTTCCTTGCCGGTGCCTGTTTCTCCCAAAATCAGCACTGTCGATTCCGTCGGCGCCACAAGCTCGACCTGATTCAGCACAGCTCTTAATGCGGCGCTCGTACCGGTGATGCCTTCAAAACTGTGCTGCGCCAAGTTTCGACGTTGCCGCCGGGGTGTATGACCACGGGTGATGGCGATACCCTGCCGGATCGCATTCAATAGGTCTTCATCGTCAAAGGGCTTCGTCAAAAACTCCAGCGCCCCTGCTTTGATCGCTCGAACTGTCATTGGAATGTCGCCGCGGCCGGAGAGGAAAATGATCGGGATCTGAACATCCGCCTTGGCAAGCTCTTGCTGCAGATCGAGTCCGCTTAACCCGGGGAGCTGCACATCCAACACCAAACAGCTCGGTGCCTCAGTTCGCGGGCTGGCTAAAAACTCCTGCGCCGACGCGAAGGTTTCCGCCCTCCATCCCGCGGAGCGAATCAGACTGCCCACCGCTTCGCGCACTGACGCATCATCATCCACCACGCAGATAGGAGCCGCTGTGTCACTCATGGGAGCACCTTTCCAATTGCGCGAGGGTTTTTTGAGAGGAAAAACTCGCCGCTTCCTCTTTACTCAACCCCGCAACTGCAGCATGCTTATGTGTTTGTCTTTATCTCCTTCGAGTTTCGATTGTCTTCACTTCCGCGTCATTTCGAGCTCAGAGCTGTGCGCACCGCATTCAGTAACGCATCCTCGCTGAACGGTTTGGGCAAGAAATCCACCGCCCCGTTCCTGAGAGCTCGTGAGCGCACCTCCTCCTCCTCAGATCCGTGGGCCGTGATGAAGATAACCGGCATTTCATAATGATTGGCCATCAGGTGACGCTGGAGTTCGATCCCATTCATCCCCGGCATACGCACATCCAGTATCAGGCAGTCGGTATCGCGCAGTTGATCCCAATTCAAGAACTCTTCGGCCGAAACAAATGCCTTCACCGCGAACCCGACAGACCTCATTAAACCCTGAAGGGATTCGCGGACGGAGTCGTCATCATCAACCACCGAAATAAGGGGAGGATTCGCCATGCGGACGTATTTAGCGGCATTGCAGAAGGAGAGTCAATTACACCTTGGTATAGGTGGCTCTGCGGCTTGCAGTGCTGCCCGCGCCTACGATTTTTTCGCGCGCCCTATCCCCAGCCTCTCCGACATTCTCACCAGGTCCGCCAAAGAGTCGGCCCGCATCTTGTGCATAATATGGCCGCGATGAACTTTAACTGTGATCTCGCTCGTCCCCAGTTCGCCAGCGACCTGCTTATTCAGCAGTCCGGAGACCACCCGCTCCATCACCTCACGCTCGCGCGGCGTTAGCGATTCATACCGGCCGCGCAACTCCCGCATTTCCGCTTGCTGCTGGCGTGCAGCCCGGTCACGTTTTATCGCCTGTTGAATCGCCTCCAACAGATCCCGGTCAGCGAACGGCTTGGTAAGAAACTCAAGCGCTCCCGCTTTCATCGCCTGCACCGACGTCGGAACATCGCCATGGCCGGTAATAAAAACAATCGGAATCTCGAGGTTGACTTCGGCCATCCGCTTCTGCAGGTCCAGACCGCTCAGACCCGGCAGCCGCACGTCCAACACCAAGCAACTCGGCACATCGGCCCGGGGGCGAGCCAAAAACTCCTGCGCAGAAGCAAAGGTCTCGACCCTTAGCCCCGCTGACCGAATCAGGCTTCCCAAAGCCTCTCGAACAGACACGTCGTCGTCCACGACCACGATGATTGCGTCACGCTCCGGCAACGGAGCTCCTATCGGCCATGTGGTACTTCTGAACGGTAAACTGAAAAGTTGTGCCGGGGCCGTCATTTGCCACGGCCCATAGCCGGCCCCCGTGATTCTGGACGATGGAGCGACTGATCGAGAGCCCCATGCCCATGCCTCCGCTCTTGGTGGTGTAGAAAGCATCAAAAATCTGTTCCATGCTCTCAGGGTCAAGACCCATACCCGAGTCTTGGACTGTAACCCGCACCTGGTCCGCTTCATCGTTTTGCGTTCTGATGAATAGTTCTCGCGGCCGTCCTCCAACAACGCTCATCGCTTCGACCCCGTTCATGACCAGGTTAAGTACCACCTGCTGCAGCTGCACTCGGTCACCCAGCACAGGCGCGAGATCAGCCGTTAATTCCGTCCGTACCGTCACACTGTTTCTCCGCAGTTCGCCCCGGGCAAGAGCAACGACCTCCTGAACGGCCTCGTTCATGTCCAACCGTCCCTTTGCTGTGCCAGTTTTCGTCGCGAGAGTCCGAATCCGGTCGATTATGTCGCCCGCCCGCTTCCCATCGCGGACGACGCGCCGCGCAGCTTCCCGCGCTTCGTCGAGGTTGGGCGAATCTCCCGCCAGCCAACGCACGCACGTATTGCCGTTGATCACTACGCCCGAAAGTGGCTGGTTGACTTCGTGGGCGATAGAGGCCGCCAGTTCTCCAATGGTCATAATCCGAGTGACGTGGGCGAGCTCAGCCTGCGCTTTGGAATACGCTTCTTCCGCCCGCCTGCGTTCGGCCATTTCCGCCTGCAATTGCTCATTGGTCTGCTGGAGTTCGGCGGTCCGCTCCTTGACCCTCGATATCAGCCGGGTAATGACTAAGGCGGAGATCGAGAACGTAACCACTGCGACGATGTCCACCGTTTCGCTCACCCGAAGGCTGAAAAGCGGCTTGGCAAAAAAGTAGTTAAAGCTTAAAACGGCCAGGATGGAGACAACTACCGACGTAAAGAAGCTAACCCACTGGGAAATCAGTACGATGAAAAAGAAAAAGAAGAGGATGGCCATGGAAGGACTGGCATGGAGACGAAACGCGGCAAAGGTCAACACACCTAGACCAATGCTGGCTAACAAGCATTCCGCGGCTGTGCGCCAGAATCTATCGGTCCGTTTGTGCTTCATTGAGAATGCTCATTCGATGCACTCGTTCTAGCAGCATCCGGGAGTTGCCCCGCTCTGTCCGCAAGACCGGACTCTAGCAGGTGGACTCAAAAGGCGGACAGAGACACGTACAGGGAGTATTCAAGGGCTAAGAATGTAACAAGGCTTCGGCGAATGCAAAAGTCATTTTATGGATGTTCGGCAGCCTTGGGGTGGGGATTCCTTCGAACTCTGTCCCCGCTGCCTGGGGAAGTCTTGTACATATTTTGGGCACTATCTAGGAGTACCAAAACTGTAGTAGATACTGCAAACGCCTCCCCATCCCAACTCTCATCACCTTCCTCAGAAACAGGCCGATGGGCTACTGACGACTTGGCCGGCATACACCGCGCAGCCTAGCATTGAGCGGAGCTCCCGTGGCGGGAGCCGCTGCGGAGGTCTCTTGGGCCTGGAGAGGCAAGGATGCCCCAGTTCATGTCCCTAAATATCAGTATTTTCATGACTTTTGCCTGCTCGGCGTCCCACCCTTCTGCGAGATGTGCGCATGGCCTATCGCTCCTTGAATTTGCCAGGTAGAGTAGTCGCGAGCCCAGAACTAGGTCGGTAGGGCAGATTCCTTCACCCAAACTCTTCAGTTGGTTTTTTCTTTTGGTTTCCAATGAGTTCTGGTACTCTCCTTGCTCGCAAGGTCTAGACGGTAGTTGGGTGAGCGATCCCAGGGCGCTAAACCTAGGCCTCCAAGCGTCAGTTTGTTCCAGGGCGCGGGAGCGGGGGACTAGCTTGCCATCTTACGCAAGAGGTGGGATATGGCTGTCAAAGGAACCAAAACCGATCTGCACCCGCTTTGCTATGAGCATCACCTTGAGATGAAGCTTCTTGCTATTCACCCGAAGAGGAATATCACGGGGCTTGTCTACGCCTGTCCGAAACCCGATTGCCTTATCCACTACAACGGCCCGATTGGATACTTCGTCGTAAGTTCGATGCCTCGCACCCGTTGCCCTCACCATGGGCTGCGCATGTACCTGGCTGAAGTTCAGCCCCGCAAAAGGAGCTTTCGTTTGTGGAGATGCCCGCTCTTGGGGTGCAAGGCAAGTCTCACGAATGAAGCTCACTTGGTGGCAGCGAAATACCGGAGGCGCCTCTTGAAGGTCAGTGCGCCCCGTACCCGCGGGAAACAAATGATTGGGGCTTGAGACCTGGAGTTTCGCTTCCGTGTACGATTATTACTCCCTGTTGCCCTGCCACCAACCCCCGTCTCCCCCCAGTCCGCTGTTGCAAGCGGCTTCAACCCGATAGCAAACGTGCTGCTCGGCAAGATCTCACAGTAGACCACTTGCGCCGGCCACCGTAGATCACCCTTTAGAGCTTTAACCAGCACGCGGTCCCCTTCCTTCCACCGCTGCTTGCTCACGACCCTGGCACCGCGAGGACTGACGTTTTCCGCGACCGTTGTTTCCGCAGGGAGTGATACATCTAGGCGGGAAAGCTCCACAGGCATTCCCCAGGCACTCCGTTTTTCAGTTCGACCGCCCGGAACACGCATTTGCCTCTCGGCCCCTCGTCATCCAGAATCTAGCGGACCTGGAGCGGCCACACAATCCATGGAATCCTGCAATATGTGCAGGGTAAAACTGCAAAAGCTGTGTAGGCAAGATATCCGCATACCTCGGGTGTTCCACCGCCCAATCTTTGAAGTACATGCCCGATTGATTCTAGGTCTTGTCAGTCCTATAGCTAGATTCAGAGCGTGCTTAGGGCATCTTACCTGTCCGGGAGGCCTCTGGGGGTCATGGCCGCGCCACTTCACACTGGTCGATCCGATGGTCGATCCGAAAGGCGTATCCCGCAGAAACTGGCCGCAGAGCTTTCGCACCCAGACGCATCCCTGCCTAAGGAAAGCGCGTTCACCGAGAACGTGAGCCCTCACGGCGCGCGCGTCGCCACGGGGCGGCCCTGGCAGCCTGGGTCTCGCGTGCTGATTACCTTTCCGGAGTACGACATCTTGTCTCAAGGAAGGATCGCTTACTGCCAACGCCTGGAGAACGGCGAGTTCTGTATCGGGATAGAGCTACCGGCGCAGGTGCAGCGCTGGTGGAAGTTCCGGTAAACGCCGGCTGACGCTCGGTTTGGCGGCCCATGAGAAATATCGACCCAGCTACCGGCCAAAGCGTAAAGGTCAGCCCAATTCCCTTGGTCATTGTGCGTTGAAATAGTGAGGAAGCGCAGATGCCTCAGCACCTTCGCATACGGTGCGTCGTGAAGACCGACCGAACGAGTGCGCATGAGCGCATCCACTCGGTGGGTGGAGTCAAGCCGGACGGAAGTCATTGGAAACTGACGCAAGACAAGGCTATTTCGGACCTCGAGGATGGAGCTTACGTGTTCTATATAGAGAGACCAGCGGGTCATCGGATAGACGTAATCGTCGCGGTGAGTGCTGAGGGTAAATCCCTCAACAAGTACCTCAAAACGCGGGCGGATAGAGAGCAACCGGACAATCTTCTGTCTCTGCCCACCTGTCCTTAGATTTTTCCTTCTTTCTCTCCCCTCTCCCTTGCCTATCATCCCGCCGCCTTTCAATCGAGGAAGGACGGAAGAAAGACGCCCGCCTAAGAAGGCGGCCCCTACAGGTGCGAGAGTTTTGTAGTGGCCGACCTTCAGGTCGGTAAGCCGGGCACAGCGTTTCCTCGGGTGCGCTCGGGATAAAGCTGTGCCCCTACAAGAGCGGGACAGGAAGCGGTGATGGAAAGGAACGTTCATTTGGTCTCCGTAGGCTCAGTCGCGGTTGGGGCGGGGCATATCCATGATGATGTTGACGTGGCCGTCGTCGCCGTTGACTTCGCGGTCGATTGCGGGGAGGGTGCGGAGGAGTTGTTGAATGATGTAGGTAAGGACGGATGCTTTCTTGGTGGTGACACGATTCTGGGCGAGGAGAATGAAGAGTTTGGATAGGGTGATTTGCATGTCCACAGCGGAGGTGAGTTCGGTGAGGTCGCCGAGAAGCGCGGGAGCGAGATTGATGGAGTCGGGATCGTCGGGGCGGAAGGAGGAATGTTTTTGGCAGAAAGGGGCGGAGTGTGGAGCTATGGGGAGGCGGCATTGGTGACGGTTGGCGAAGCGAAAGGCACAGCGGGGGGTATTTTCGTCGAGCGCCTGGGTTTCCTTTGCGCCGGTCTCTCCGGGTGCGAGTTGAGCGGACTGGGCGTGCGACCCTTCCTGGTCAACGGAGGTGTCAGCGGGCGTGGAGCTAAGCGATTCGAGTTTCATTTTGGTCCTCGATTCTTGAAGTGGTTGATACCCCCCCTCCCCCCATGAAACGCGCAAGTGTGGCAAGAAAAGGAGTTATTGCGCAAAACAGCGCAATTTCTGCGCTCGCACGGGCGCTGCTTTCGAGGGTCTGGGAAGGTTGTGTGGCAAATAAACGAGTTAGTGCGCACCCCTCGCTCCGTCTCGGGGCAAGAAAAAGCGCAATTTGTGCGCTCGCGGAGCGCAGGGGAGAGACAAAGAAAGGACTTAGAAGGAAGCAAGGAAGCAGAGAGGCAAGGAAGCAGAGAGGCAAGGAAGCAGGGAGAGATCGCGTTGGGAAGAGGGAGCTTGCCGGGGGTGGAGGCTGAGTATCACGTCACGACCCATCATAGCACGGAACTGTTAACGTATCAAGTACTATTATAATATAGTATCGTTCGAACGGGAGAAAGCAGAGGTTAGAGGATGGAAGTTAGAGATTAGAAAGAAGTTGCGGTGCAAATCGGCGGAAAAAACGGAATCGTGCGTTCGAGTGAACCCACCCTTAGAAACGAAGGGTGGGGCACCCGCAAGCGGAAGAAAAGAAAGGGTTAACGGAGAGGCGCAGAAGATCTGGAAAGGTGCGAATCGTTCGAATGAACACACTCGAAGTCGACGAGGGGAGTAGTGGGGAAAATGCCCCACACGCATAACCCGGCGTATTGATTGGATAAGAGCGAAGGCTCCGTTTCGATCCCGGGTACTCTGTAGTTGGAGGACCAAGAAGCCTGGGAAGGAAGAAGGAGCCTTCGATGATGCT
>WNFN01189768.1_pt1 | contig 11388 bp, 10 predicted proteins | sample 5400161 | NCBI WGS metagenome assembly WNFN01 (sample SAMN13153353, study PRJNA577476) | soil metagenome | isolation source: 80 cm saprolite on Douglas fir-dominated hillslope | place: USA:California | collected 2013-09-17
CGGTTTTCAATCCCAGTTCGCCCGCACGGATGGCGGCGACGTACCCGCCCGGGCCGCTTCCGATAATCGCCACATCGTACTTTGCCACTCGTATTCTCCCTTCCGCAGGGGCCAAAAACAGACAGGCGCTTTCCAGGGGCTTGGTATTTTGAGGCCGGATGCTATGCGGCCGCGCATCTGCTGGGCCGGCTGTGACCGCCGGTGTTCACGGAAGAAGGCGGTCCGCTCCCCCAGAGCAAGCGGCTGCAACCCAGCGAAAACTAGATTTTAGCAGCCACCCGAGGCCCTAGCAACTTCACGGGTAATCGATTCTCGAAGGACGCCAAGAAGAAGAATTCCCTCGCCCACGGAGAGAGCCAATGCCCTCTTCCACGCTCATCTCTTTGGCGGCAGGGATCCACCTCTGCTGAAGAGTACGCATGCGCATCCAGCAACGGCAACAGGCTCACTTTACGCGCGGGGAATGGCGGGGAAATAGCGCTCCTCGAGAATGCGCCGGTGATGCAATTCGTGTCCGGCGATGACGAAGGCCAGTGCGCGCACTGTCACTTCGTTCTTGTTGGCGACGCCGCGGCGGAGCCAGGCGTCTCCAGCGAGCCCGCTCAATAGAGCGACACTCGCGCCGCGCACGTGCGCGAACTCCTCCGCCAGATCGGCGAGACGGCGTTCATTAAATGCGCCGCTTCGAACGTAATCGTCCTGCTCAAAGCCTTCAATCGGCGTCTTGTCGGCGCGCGCAATTCGCATGGCCCGGTACGCAAAGATGCGTTCCGTATCGCTCACATGGCCGAGGACCTCTTTTACCGTCCATTTGTCCGGAGCGTAGCGGAAATTGCCGTCGCGCTCGCTGCGCGCGGCGAATAGCTGGATCATCTGCAGCCGCTGCGCTTCGAGCGCGCCGAGAACGTCGTTTCCGGGGACCAGCGCAATGTACTTTTCGTAGTGGGCCGCGTATTCGCCGGGCTCTGGCCGCGCGACCATGGCTCTCTTAGCTTCCATGGCCACCCAGTATAGCGCGTCTTCTCCTCAATGAGCGCCTATCTACTCCCGCCCGGTTTGCTCCTGAACCGCTCGTCGAAATTCCTGGGGATGATCGATCAATACGAAGGCTTCGGGCGTGCCGCCAGTTCCGCGGACGACGACGGTTCCATAGGAGAGCAGCCGGCCGATGACCGTCTCTTCGACGCCGATGCTTTCCACTCTCGATAGCATTACGTCGAGCGTCCTGCGGCTCGCCAAGCCCGTCTTGATCAGCACGCGTTTGTTGGTTACGGCCATTTCCGTCGCATTGCGTTTGGCAATACCGTACGCCAACGTGCCCGCCGCAGCTACCAGCAGAATCAACCCAATGATTCCTAGTCCCCCCGCATTGATACCCGCGCTCCCCGAAGCCTGGCTCTTCCCGGCCATACTTGCAATGGATTCCCCGAGGAGCCCCAGCCCTGGGACGCCAAGGAGCAAACTCGCTAGGGTTGGCCCGAGCAAGACGATCCAATGATGCCGCGTCTGATAGAGCAGCGTCTCTCCCGCAATGAGATTCTTTTCTACGTAGCTCAACTTGGACTCCCAACGCATACCATTGGTGAGAGCAACTACACTTTGATGCGCTGCGCGAATCATACTTGATACTCTGGACTCGTCAAGAAGTCGAATTGCTGAAGGGTCGGCATTTCAGGGGAGGCGTGCATGGGCGTGTTACTGCAGAAAGCGCGGGTGGCCTTTCAGGGCGAGCCGGGGGCCTTCAGCGAAGCGGCCGCTATCCAGCTTCTCGGAGAGAAGATCACGCCGGTTCCGCGACCCACGTTTGATGCCACGTTCCGCGCCATCGCCGAATGCGCCGCTGACGCGCTGCTGGTGCCGGTCGAAAATTCGCTGGCGGGTTCGGTCGCGCGCGTGTTCGACCTGCTCCTCGAGAGCCAGCTCTCGATTGTTGCGGAAACCATCTTACCCATCGAACTGCACCTCATCGCCTCGCACGGCGCTTCGCTTGCCGACATCTGCTCCGTCGCGTCGCATCCGATGGCGCTCGCGCAGTGTGAGCGCTTTTTCGCCGGGCATCCTCAATGGAAGCGCGTTCCCGCCGAGGATACCGCCGGCAGCGTACGGGAAGCACTCGCGCTTGGCAACAAAAGTCATGCGGCAATTGCCGGACGACGCGCGGCCGACCACTATCGCGGCGTGATACTCGCTGAAGGCATTCAGGACAATGCGGAAAATTTCACCCGCTTCGTGCTGCTACTTCGCCCCGAGGAAGCAGCCGCCGCATCTAGCCCCGGCGCGCGAAAGATGTCCATCGCCATGCGCCTCGCGCATCGGCCCGGATCGCTGCTTGCCGCGCTCGAGCCCTTTGCCCGGCACGAAGTGAATATGCTCAAGATCGAAAGCCGCCCCATCCACGGCCGCCCCTGGGAGTACCAGTTTTTCCTGGATGTCGAAGCGGAAGTGCCCGGCCGCCTCGAGGCAGCGCTAGAAGGCGTCCGCAAAGTCACTAGCGAACTTCGCGTGCTCGGCTTGTACGCCGCCGCGCAGAGTGCCTCGCGAAATCAATCAGCGAATTTCTTGAAGAAAGGGAAATGATCTCGTCCGAAATAAAGAAGGCCGGCGGCTCCGCCGGCCTCTTTGGTGGTTATTCTGTCGTGAGGGCACGAACCATCATGCCCGCTATTCATCTGAGGCGACGTTCTCAGCAGTAGCTGCAAGCCTCTTCGCCCATCATTCCGGCAGATTTGGGGCTGCGTCCGGTGACGTCATCCTGGATGCGGCGCAGACGGCGCCCAAGCCGCTCCGCCAATTGATGACGCGCGCGCCACAGCCGCGCCTTCAGTGTGTTTTCTGTAACGCCGAGTTTCTTCGCGGCTTCCCCGGTGGAATAACCCTCCACCTCGCGCAAGAGGAATGCCGTGCGCAGAAGCGGCGAGAGCTCCTCGAGATTTTCGCTGATCATCTCGCGCAGCTCCGTCCCGGCGAAAACCTGCTCCGGATTCGGGCCGTCATCGGCGAAACGCTCCGATGCGGGCAGCTCTTCCTCGCGCGGCGTTTCATCGAGCGATACCGCCGGCCGTGCCTTGGCTCTGCGTCGGCGCATTAGCGCTGCATTGATGACGATGCGCGTCAGCCAGGTCGAAAACTGCGAACGCCCTTCGAACCGCCGCAGGTTGCGATAGGCCGAGAGCAGTCCATCCTGCAGAGCGTCTTCGGCATCTTCTGCATTGCCGAGGACGCGCAGCGCCGTCTGGAAGAGCTGGCGCTGGTAACGGCGGAAAAGAGTTTCCACCGCTTGCCGGTCGCCCTGCTGGCCGGCGCGAATCAGCCTCTCTTCACTCCACTGTGTTGCCGTTGCCACTTGTGTTGCCACTGCAGCTTGTGTTGCCATCGTTAGCCCCCATTGACTTCGAAACTCTCTTGGTGCATTTCTGCCGCGGAAAATATTCCACGCTCAGTGCACCGGCACTCCTCCGGCCGGCGCCCTGGGCTTCCTCATCAGCAGCAAAACGGGAATCACCGCGAAAAAGACGATGCCGAGAAACTTGAAATTGTCCAAAAAAGCAAGCATAGCGGCCTGGCGCTGCACCATGTTGTAGATCATGCCGTGCGATTGCGTGGCCGCCACGGTGGCGTTCGAGCCACGCGATATTAGACGCAGCGTCGTGCTATTTGTCATCGTGCGCACCGCGGAGCTCATGTTACTGACGTGATCGATCAGGCGCGTCTGGTGAAATTGGGTGCGCCGCGCAAGCATCGCCGTCACCGTGGCAATCCCCACACTCGCGCCGATGTTGCGCGCCAGATTAATGATGCCCGTCCCCATGTTGGTTTTTTCTTTCGGCACATAGGCGAATGCCGCGACGTTGATGGGGATAAACAAAAACGCCAGCCCGAAAGTCTGCAGCATGCGCGCGCGCACGGCGTGGCCGAAATCCAGGCCGAGATCCCAGCCCGCCATCACAAAAAGAGCTACAGCGGATACCACGCAGCCGAAGCTGATCAGGATGCGCGTATCCAGTTTCGACACCAGGACCCCCACCACCGGCATCATGCACATAATCACCGCGCCGCCCGGGGACAACGCCAGCCCCGCAAGTTCTGCCGTGTAACCCATCAACTGCTGCAACAATTGCGGGATCAGCACTGTGCTGGAATACATCACGAAGCCGAGGAAAAACATCGCCACGGTGGCGATCGCGAAATTGCGCTCCTTCAACATGCGCAGATCGACGACCGGTTCCTTTTCGCGCAGCTCCCAGATGATTCCCGCCACAATGCCGATGATCATCAGCACGAAGAAGATGCGAATGAAATCGGACGATAGCCAATCTTCACGCTGCCCCTTGTCCAAGATAATCTGCATGCTGCCCAGGCCAAGGCTGATCAGCCCGATGCCAATGTAGTCGATGCGAAAGCCGCTCTTCAGGCTCGCGCGCTTCATATACGGCGGATCCTTGATGAGCAGCGAGGTCAACAGGAGCGAAATGATCCCCACCGGCACGTTGATGTAAAAAATCCATCTCCAGGAAAAATTGTCCGTGATCCAGCCGCCCAGCCAGGGGCCAATGGTGGGAGCTACGACGACCGCTATTCCGTACACTGCAAACGCCATGCCACGCTTCTCGAGTGAAAAGGTATCGTTCAGGATGGCCTGCTCGCTTGGTTGCAATCCGCCTCCGCCGGCGCCTTGCAGAATGCGGAAGAGCACCAGCACGCCAAGGCTCGGCGCCAGGCCACATAGGAACGAGCTGACCGTAAACAACACTACGCACGACATGTAAAAGCGCTTTCGCCCGATCATCCCGGAGAACCAGCCCGAAAGCGGCAGCACGATGGCGTTTGACACCAGGTACGACGTCAGCACCCAGGTCGATTCATCCGCGCCCGCCGACAAATTCCCGGCAATGTGCGGCAACGCCACGTTGGCAATGGAGGTGTCCAGCACTTCCATGAACGTCGCGAGGGTTACCGTGACCGCGATCACCCAGGGGTTGATCGTCCCGTCTGGCATCCGCAGCTTGGCTAAGATCCTGTTCCGCATGGCCCGTTCTTTTCTGTCCTCTTCCCTCTGATCCGTACTACGCTTCGCAACACGCGCCTATTTCACGCTGCCCCCGCTTTCCAACAAAATTCAGTTGGTCACCACCGTCGCGTCCACGTTCATCCCCGGCCGGAGGATCGCTTTCTCCGGCGGAATCGGGTCCAGCACGATCTTCACGGGAATGCGCTGCACCACTTTCACGTAATTGCCCGTTGCGTTTTCCGGCGGCAGGAGGCTCAACACCGCGCCGGTTGCTCCGGCGATCGAGTCCACGTGTCCGGGAAACGTCTTCCCGTACGTGTCCACGTTGACTTCCGCTTTCTGTCCGGGCTTCATGTTCTTCAATTGGGTTTCCTTGAAATTCGCCGTGACCCACACGTCCTGCAGGGGCACGACCACAAGCAAGCCTTGTCCCGCCTGCACGATCTGTCCGGCTTCCACCTGCTTGTGCGTGGATACACCGGCCACGGGCGCGACAATTTCCGTATAACTCAGATTGAGCTGCGCCGCTTCCAGCGCCGCGCGGGCCTGCTGTACTTTCGCGAGCTTTGCTTGCGCGTCCGCGGAGCGCATCTTCACCTGCATCACCTCCGCATGCGCCGAACTCACCGTCGCGTGCGCCTGATCGATCCGCGCCTTCGCGGCGTTCAATTGCGCTCTTGTAATGTCCACGCTGCGCTCGGCTTGCGCCAATTTTTCCTGATCGGCTTTCAGCGCGCTCGCCGTGGCGTCCGCGTTCGCCTTCGCCGCGTCATATTGCTGTTTCGAAATTTCACCCTTTGCCAACAGCGGCGAGTATCGCGCCAGATCGGCTTGCGCAAGCTGAGCGTTGGCCCGGCTCTTATCCACGTTCGCCCGCGCCCACGCCAGGTCAGCCGTTCGCGCCTGGTCATGCGTCGCTTCCGCGCGTGCCATGTCGGCTTCCGCGCCGGCTAGCTGGGCATCCGCGCTGGACGTGCCACTCGCTACGTTTTCTCGCGTGCGCGGAACATCCACTCCCGCGGACTGCGCTTCGCTTTCCGCTAGCGCCAGCGCCGCTTTTGCCTGATCGAGGCTTGCTTGATAGTCCCGCGGATCAATCTTCACCAGCACCTGCCCGGCTTTCACTTGCTCGTTGTCCTGCACCAGCACTTCCGCGACCCGCCCGTAAATCTTCGACGCCACCGGCGTAATGTGCCCGTCGACCTGGGCGTCATCCGTGCTTTCACGGTTGTGGAAGTAGAAGAAAAGGCCCGCCGCCGCCGCGACCAGCACCGCTCCACCAAGCAGAAAGAGCCCTCGTACTTTCGAATTCAACGATGCCTTTGGAGCTTCTTCCTCCAGAGGCAACTCCCCGGTTGGCTTTACTTTCGCCGCGTTTTCTAGTCCAACTTCGATCTCGATGCTCATCGTCTCCTCACTTGGTGTAAACCTTTTCCATCTGCCCGATCGCGCGGGCCAGGTCGGCGCGTGCTTGGTTGAAGCGGTACAGCGCCGCAATCTGGTTGTCATTCGCGCGCGCCAGCGCATCCTGCGCCTGAATCACTTCAATGTTGTTTGCTACGCCCTCCTTGAAGCGATCGCGCGCCTGGTCCACCTCTTCTTTCGAGAGATGCACACCGAGGTTGGCCACCTGTACTTCACTGCGCGCCGAACTCAGATTTAACAACGCCGTCTTCACGTCCAGCGCAATCTGGTTCCGCAAATCATCTTTCTGTTGCGCCAGCTTCCGAATCTCCAGGTCGGCGCGGACAATCTCCGCGCGGATCCGGCCACCGGTGAAGAGCGGCATGTTCACCGAGGCCGCGTAGGTGTAAGTCGGGATCCCCTTCACCGACGAAGTTCCCAGATACGCCCAGTTCCCATCAAAACGGAGTGACGGCAGCCGCGAATACTGCGAAGCCTTTTTATCCGCTCCCGCGGCTTTGATCTGCTCTTCCAGCCCCTTCCACTCCTGCCGTTCGGCAAGCGCTGCATCGATGGTCGGTTCTACTTCCGGCTGCGGCGTGTCGAAAAAGCTCAGGGAATCCGCCAGTTCGATCGCCTGCCGCGGATCAAGGTTCAGCAGCTTGCTCAAGGCATAGAGCGAGCTCTCGCGGTCGTTTTCTGCTTCGAGCAATCGCTGCTTTTCGTTTTGCAGCTCGACGTTCGCGCGCAACGTGTCGATCCCCGTGCCTACGCCTTCTTTTTGCAAATCCGCGGCTTGATCGTAGAGCGCTTGCGCGAGAGTGACTCGCGATTGCGAAGCTTGCACGTTCGCGATAGCGCGCAAAGATCCGATGTATTGGGACACAACGAGCAAAATCACCTGTTCGCGTGTGGAGAGGCTCGTGGCCTTGCTGCTGTTCGCGGTGTCGCGCGCCGCCTGATATCGCTCCCAGAGCGTCAAATCAAAAACTGGCCCGCCAAAAGTTGGTCCTGCGGAAAAAATCTGATACGGCCCGACGTGCTGAGGAAATCCTGGAATTTTCCTACCGCCAAACTGCGCCTGGACATTCACGCGCTGCGCCTGATCCTGCACGCTCAGGTCGGCTTCGGGAAGCAGTGCCGCGCGCGAGATGTTCTTATCTTCTCGACTCTGCGCATATGTGAGCACCGCAATCTGCGCCGTAGTGTTCTGCTTCACCGCCAGCGCGACCGCCTGATCCAGCGTGAGCCGCAATACTTGTTCCGGCACATTTGCAGGCAACGCGCTGGGTTTCGGCGCCTCTTGCGCGCGACTCACACGTGGGGTCGCCAACAGGCTGAAAAACGCCAAATAAAAAATGATGTGCGAACCCTTTCCCCGGCCGCCGTTCGCCTCGCGGTCCCGCCCGATTTCCTTCCCGATGATTTCACGCACAATGGCTTGGTTAAGGCACCCCTCGGCAACGAGTTGCCCGCCCTGGCGATGGATCTCCTTCAGCAGTACTTTTCCCGCCGCGTCGATGAAGCTGACGCCGCAAAGATTTACGCTGAACTTCTCGTTGGTTGAAGCGGCACGCAGCTCTCGCCAGCACTGCTCGAGCGTCCCCACCGAAGGTCCCGCCAGCTTGCCTTCGACACTCAGGGTGACCTTGCGGCGCTTTTTCACCGTAGTAATTCTCAACATATGTGCCACCCCGCTGGAACCTAATGGATGCACGAATGCCGCCAATGGATTCCGAAATTGATGTTTTGTAATGTGTTTATAAGAAGGGGCTTAATGTGAATCGAAGCTCTCTATGCTTTTGAGATATGCTTGCATATGGGCAGACGCCCATATTTGGACCTATATTAAATGCCCATATATGGCCGTATCCTGCGAGACCTAGGCTCTGATTTTGCTATGGCTACCGCATTCAGGTGGCCGCCAGGTCCTCTTGCTTCTGGCTTTTTCTGACTCCGGTCTATCTGCGGACCGCAATCGCTTGCAGTTCAAAATGCCCACCGCGCAGGAGCGATCCAGCGCCGATGAATTCACGCGCTGGCAGGTCCTTCGTCGTGAAGTAGCTTCGGTAGGCAGCGTTGAATTTGTCGTAGAGCGAAAGGTCGGTGCAGGCGATCTGTACGTAGACAAGGTCATCCATGTTCATCCCGGCCTGAGCCAGCGTAGCTTTCACGCGGTCGAGCAGAAGCTTGAGTTCCTCGTCAATCTCCGAGGGAGCCTTGCCGGTCTTGGGATCGACCCCGATCCGGCCGGAGAGGTAGAGCGTATTCCCGGTCAGGATCGCGCCACTGAACGGCAGTTGGGGGTTATCGTCGGAGAGATTAATGGCACGCCGCGCGGGCTGCGGCGCTTGTGAAAATGCGCTGTGGACGGTGTACATCCCCGCAAAGAGCAGCGTAACAAATAGCAAGCTGATTCGGCGATTCACGGCTCACCTCCCAAGGAGAACTGTTTCGAGTCGAAGCGTGGTGGAATCCGGCCGTGAGTCTATTCTGTGCGGGGTTGGTCTGCAAGCACCGTGAGAGGCTAGAGCGCTGCGCTCTATCTCATGTAGCCATGGCAATTAAGCTGAGGTCTTCGTTGGCGTGGGGGCGATGTGTATGTCCTAGAACACGATGATGCCCCCGCGGATAAGATAAAGCGTGGCGATCCCTACCGCCATCCACAGAACCACACCCTGTAGCATCGGGCGCCAACCCACTTCGCGAAGAGTGGAGCGTGAGATGCCCGTTCCGATCAGGAAAAGCGTGGCGGTTAAGCCGAGCTTGCCTAGACGGAGGAATGCTTGAGTCACGCCGCTGAAGGCCGGGAGATAGGTATTCGCGAGAGCCGCGAGGCAAAAAAGAAGGATGAACCAGGGAAGTTGAATTGAGGCGCGGCTAGGCGAAGATTCGGAATCGCCGTTTTGGTCTCGGAATCGCCTGCGCGTGAGCGCTACGGTGGCCAGGGCGAGAGGAACGATCCACAGAGCGCGAGCGAGCTTTACAGTCGTGCCAATGACGAGCGCCCGCGTGCCGTAACGCGCGGAGGCGCCAACGACCGAGCTGGTGTCATGAATTGAGAGCGCCGCCCATAAACCGAACTGCGATTGCGAGAGATGGAGCAGGCCGCCAATCGGCGGGAAAATCAGAAGGGCGACGGAATTCAGAACAAAAATAGTACCGAGGGATACGGCCATCTCTTCTTCATTGGCGCGTAGGATGGGACCGACGGCAGCGATGGCGCTGCCCCCGCAAATCGCCGTCCCGGCAGTGATCAGATAGGACGCGTTGCCACGAACTTCGAGCAATTTGCCGAGAGCGAGTCCTGCGGCCAGCGCAAAGCAAATTCCCAGCGCCGTATACAGAAAACCGCTGCGCCCGGCATTGATCACATCATGGAGATTCATGCCGAAGCCCAGAGCCACGACGGCCGCCTGCAAAAGAATTCTCGCAGAGATCCTGCTCCCAGAAGAATACGGATGAGCGAAGCTCAGCCCAAACACAATGCCGGCGGTGAGAGCCACAGGTGGAGAAACGAGCCCACTGCCGGAGACAAGAACTGCAAGGATAAATAAAACTTTCGAAATGGCGGGCATCGACTAGGAAGAGAATATCAGGCGGACGGCACGGGAGCCAGAGAATATCCAACAATCGCCCACTACCCAGTCAAATTCGATGAGGTGGTCTGATTGTTAAGCAACCGTCGGGGAGGCGCGGCTTTGCAACACCCGCGTATAATAAGCGGCTCAGACCAAGGAGCCTTCCTTCAATGAATTATCGTCGCTTTGGCCGCAGCGGCTGGAAAGTAAGTGAAGTTGGCCACGGAATGTGGGGCATGGCCGGGTGGACCGGCTCGCAAGACACGGAATCTCTCGATTCGCTTCAGCGTTCGATTGATCTCGGCTGCAATTTCTTTGACACCGCTTGGGCCTACGGCAATGGCCACAGCGAGCAGTTGCTGGGGAAAATCCTTCGCGCCAATCCCGGCAAAACGCTCTACGCCGCGACAAAGATTCCCCCGAAGAACCGCCGCTGGCCCAGCCGCCGCGAATTTTCGCTCGACGAATCCTACCCGCCGGATTACATCGAAGAATACCTTAACAAGAGCCTTAAAAATATCGGCGTCGAAACGCTCGACCTCATCCAGTTTCATACCTGGGAAGACGGTTGGCTCGACGATGTGCGTCTTCCGCGCGCCATTGAAAAGCTTCGCAAGAGCGGCAAAGTTCGCGCCGTGGGCATCAGCATCAACCGCTGGGAACCGTGGAACGGCATTCGGGCCGTGCGCGATGGCGTCGTCGACGCCGTCCAGGTTATTTACAACATCTTCGATCAGAATCCAGAGGACGAGCTATTTCCTGCGTGCCGCGAAAAAGACGTCGCGGTGATCGCGCGCGTCCCATTCGATGAAGGCACGCTTACCGGCACGCTCACGCTCGATAGCAAATGGCCGAAGGGCGACTGGCGCAACACTTATTTTGTGGCGGAAAATTTGAACGCCAGCGTCGCTCACGCCCAAGCGCTCAAGCTGCTCCTTCGCCACGGCCTCACTATGCCGGAGATGGCGCTGCGTTTCATCCTCAACAACAAAGATGTCAGTACCATTATTCCCGGTATGCGCAAGCGTCGTCACGTCGAAGCCAATATCGCCGCTGGCGATCGTGGCCCGCTGGACGCGGCACTCCGCGCCGAACTGCGCAAACACCGCTGGGAACGCACGCCCACGAAGTGGTCTCAATGACGGAGCAGCAGGAATGGGTAATCAGTTTTCAGTGAGGACTCGCGAGGACGGAATTGCCTGCTTTCTTCGCTTGCATGTTCCTCACTGAGAATTTCAGATCGAAGAGCTGACAGCTGACTTACGCGGTTTGTTTCAACGCGCGTTCCACAAGCGTCAGGCAGCGCTCAGCTTGTTCGCGTAACAGTTCTTCCTGATCGCCGCGTTCTTTCTGCGTGTTATGGAGCTCGTCCGCAATCGCCAGCGCCGCAAGCAC
>WNFN01187624.1_pt1 | contig 11377 bp, 12 predicted proteins | sample 5400161 | NCBI WGS metagenome assembly WNFN01 (sample SAMN13153353, study PRJNA577476) | soil metagenome | isolation source: 80 cm saprolite on Douglas fir-dominated hillslope | place: USA:California | collected 2013-09-17
AAGTAGGAGCGACCTGGTATGGTCTGTGGCAGGATCAAACCAGTCGATCTGAAAGCGACCGAAGGTTGAAATGCGTAAAAAGACACCCGTTCTCTCGTCGGGAGAACGCACGAGACTGGTTGATGGTCTCCACATGAAAATCCTCCACACGGTCTTCAAAAGCCCTGGTTCATCGGTTACACCGCTTACAGACTGTCTTTCATCGGATGGGGTTGCTTTACGGTTTTCTCGAAAGCAAGTATAGCAGATGAAGTCTTGGTTTGGCTATATGAGCGAAAACAAAAACAAGTGTAATAATAAAAGAAACATGTATTTTCCTCTTCATCTCGACACCAGGCACCGCACTGAAAGCATCGCCCCGGCATCTGGCCACCGCAAATGCTCGCAATAAAAGCATCATCCCGGCATCTCATCCCATTGCCAATCTCAATAAAAGCCTCGTTGCAACCTTGCATTTTGTACACTTCCCGAAAATGGGTCTTTCGACTTTGAGATAGTAAACGCTGAAGAAGGAGAAAAACAAGCACAGAAGACATTCCACAGAGTGGCCTAGTGTCCTCAGTGGGGCACCGCTGGGAAACAAGCGGGATGAAGAAATACGTATTGAAACGAATGTGATGTCACATTCGGGCATTGTGGAAAGAGGGGGTCTATGATCGATATCGCACAGCCCATTCTTTTGTCTCAAGAGCCATCGCCACATGCGAAAACATTCTTATATCGCTATAACGCGCTCGAATGTCTTTGTGAAGAACGGGGGTGTTTTGGATGCTTGTTCTTCCTCCCACCTGTACGGAGGAGGTGAAGTGTTCCTATCGAGGAGTAACACAACATCGTATTACCTTTCCCGGCAACACCTGGCTTCTTCTTTGTTCCAATATCCATCCACAAACCCATCGAGAGTACCTTGCGATCGTGCTTCCTTTGATGGAATGACCTTTTAACGAGGAAGTTTTCAAAGGTGAGGCAGTGCAAAAAGCATCAATGAGGAATGATGGACCTTCATTCTTAGAAGATAAAAGCACGAAGACGGCTTCAAGGTTGATCCAGACGAGCAAAAAAAGCATGTACGAGAGATTTCCTTCGGTATGCTGGTAGCGACATCTATCGCATAAGCGGGCTGCACGATTCCAGACACGCCCCGGTTTCTTGACTGGCAAGTGAAGCCATACGAGCCATTGCGAGGCGGATTGATGGTACAGATACCATCCCGTTTGTGGAACGAGGCAGCGCGAACAAAGCAATAGAGAGCGAGCAATAGAACACCCATCGAAGATGGTCACGGGGTAGACGCCCTTTCGATCCAGATACAGGCTCGACCAAAAGAGAGGAGACAGAGGTGCGCCAAAGCGCGTGAGCACCCAGCGCCACAAAAGCACAGGTGCAGTGAACGGCAAGAGTACAAGCGCAATGTCTGTCTTCAGGCATACACAACATGGCAAAGGAGCAATTGACGATGCCAGAAGAAATCAACAGAGACAAAACAAGGAGAAAGCGATGACCATCAGGTATCAGATTGATCCGCTTCTTCCACCTTTCAAGAATGGTGCCGTCTTCTATACCCCGAAACGCATGCCATCTACGAAGAATGGCACCACAACCATTTCTCAAGAGCCCCCACCCTTCGAGGTCTTGTTCTTGGGAACCAACGTTTCTCCTCAGTGGGATCAAGAATCGGAACTCGTGCTTCAACGCTTCATGGTCTGCCAGGGAACCACCACACAACGATGCGCCGTATGGGTATGCGAGCAAGAACGATGGCTTCCTGATACGTCCTTGATAAACTATCGCTCGCAGGAACGTGTGCAACAAGGGCTGTCTCCTTTGCAACACATCCCAGAAAGCGAAGCGTTCTCGATACTTACACACATCATCGACCAGGCAATCAGGCACATGATACAAGAAATCACAACGCGAGAAAAAGAGGCTGACGCCGGTCTTTTTTCGCCGCAAACCCTGGCAGGCAAGAGGCGCCTTCTGTCCCTGTTACAGATGACAAAAGATCGGCTGGCGCAAAGAGGAGAAAACCACCATCAGGTGTGATGACATGCCAAGGAAAGAGAGGAACTATGTCTGTCCAACCGAACCCTTTGCCGTTCCAAGGATCGGGCTATTCGCGAGCCCAAATGGATCATTTTTATCGCGCCTTTGCCACCGGGAACATCAAGCCAACCAGCGTCATGAATTATCTCCAGCACCTGGTGATTGCTCACCACTGTCATCCCGGAGACTGGGTGCTCGATGTCTGTTGCGGGCGAGCCCTGCAAATCCCGCTACTCAAACAGCTTGTGCCCAATCTGGGTGGCTATATCGGCATGGATATTGCCCAGGAAAATCTACAAGAAGCCAAAGAACTGCTCCTGACCGGAGATGATCGCCCTCCTGCGTTTCCCTGTGAACTCGTCCAGGGTGATGTAACGACCGATTTGACCACGCTCCGGCGCCGTTTCGAGGTAGTTCTTTATACCTCTGCATTAGAGCATATGGAAAAAGAGGCGGGAATCGCCAGTCTCTCCCAGGTGGCACACGTGCTCTCTGGCTCTTGATCACACTTGGGGTTTTCTGCTCGCTTGCTTTGCTGAGAAAAGAAGGCTAACAAGATCTTCCCAAAGTGGACATCAGCTCTTATTTGACCTCGACGGTATAAACGGTTCCTGGTGCTGCTTCTCCACATAACCAGAGGCGCAATGGCTCACAATCGTAGCCAGGGTCAGTCCCCAAGTGCTCCAAGGCTGTTGGTTCCTCTACCCAGTGAGCTGAGAGAATCAAGCCATCAGGATCTTGCGGGTTGAGTCTTCCAGCCACTTCGCAAGCAAAATGATACACGAGCCATTCCTGGATACTCTCCTGTGTCTTGCGAAGCACCTGGAGAACGAAAGCAATCGTTGGCGTTCCAACAAGGGTCAGTCCCGTTTCCTCAAGCAACTCGCGTTGGAAACCAGCAAGAAGCTCTTCTCCTGGCTCAACTTGTCCACCTGGGAGTCCCCAGTAAGGGTGCGGATCGCCTGGATAAGACTGTTGCACGAGCAGTAGATCTCCATGAAGTCGCGCTACTCCCGAAGCAATCAGCTTGCAGTGGTGATATGACATAGTAACTCCTGTCTCATTTAGGGTGAAAAGATGATTGAAACCAGTGCGTGAGCATAGCCTCGATCGTATTGTAACAAATGAGCAGATGATCTTTCCCAGAGGATATATCCGTCCCGCAGAGGGACGAACAGGAGAGAGTAGGGAAAACACTACATTGCATGGAGCACACGTTGACGGAGCAGGGGAAAGCCAGCTCTGCCATACATCGTCCGCTTGATGAGTTTTAACTTCGTGACATGGACGCGCAACCATTCCGTTGTTGATTGGCCAGGTTAATCCAGCTTGTACGGCATCTTTATCCTTTTCTACCCCAGCGAGCCGTGGACTGGAGTTCTGGCAGTCCGCTCTCTGCCGCTCTGGCCAGCCAGGCATCTAACCGCTGCCCACGCGCGTTTGTGGACCATGGATAAAAAATCTTGAAGGAGGTCATGCGCCTTTTTCAGGGGAGCGCTTGCCTCACAGAAAGCAGCCAGATCCTCCCGCTCGATCTCATCAAGCTTTTCTGGATCACGTACAAACAGCCAGATGGCGGCGTTGACAGTCCATTTTTGCAGACGATGCACGTCGATTGAAGCTCTCACCTCAGCCTGTTTGAGTGGTTCCAGATAGCGGTAGACGGTGCGCTCCGAGCCATCGTAGCCTTGCTCCTTTAAAAATATCCCATTATTGCATCCAGTGCATATGAAAAGGAGAAAGGGCCAGACATGCAAGTCATAAGTACCACGAGTGCCAAAGAGCGGTTTACACAGAATAGACGTATTTTTGAAATGTTTCACGCAGAAGGAACAACTCTTCCTTGATCGCAGTTCCGGTTCCTTTGGGATCCATACTTTGTGGGAGCCTATACCTTGCGCCGTTTCGAGGCAGGTGCCTCAAAAACCGGATAGTATCACAACCAACGGGCTTATCCCGCTATCACAGTTGAGGCCGACAACGAGACGTTTGCTGCGACCGCAAGGTCGCTCTAGACAATGAGCGCCAACAAGCCAAAGCATTTGCGGTCACCGTGCTTCCTCCCTATGAAGGTTATCAATAGAAAACAGCCCGCCACACCCTAGTGTTTCTGCTCGAACGGCGGGCAAACGCGTACGACAACGAAAGGGAAGCCGATGACATCAACCAGACAGATCACGGTTGAACATACGGTCATTGCCTCGAACCAATCGTATGAGAAGGTCCTGCAGGAGCTTGAGGACCGACTCGGCGCGGACGGAAGGCTGGCGGAAAACTGAACAGGATCTCCAGACCCTGGCTGCCACTCAGGCACCGTGGGCGCAAGTCGCGGAGACGATTGAAAAGCAGCTCGGGACCAGCGATTTGACGATCTTTAAGACGGTAGAGCATACCTCTCTGCACCGTCTCACAGGCAAAAGCAGTCGAGCCATTCAGTATGTGGTTGGCAATCCGCTACTTGCCATTCAAATGAGCAAGCTCCTGCCAGAAGTAGCCTTATATGCTCCCTTGCACTTCGTCGTGTACGAGGATGAGGCAGGCAACACCTTCGTGGCCTACGACGCCTTTGCCTCCTTGCTCGCCCAGTACCAGCGCGAGGACATCACCCAGGTGGCACAGATGGTGGAGCAGAAGGTGGAAGCGCTCCTCGCTGCGGTGACCCGGTGAGAAGGATGCGAAGAAGGATGACCTCTCAGAAGAAAGGAGTGAAACCAATGAAAGCTATTCATTTCGAGCACTATGGGGAGCCAGCCCAGGTGCTGGCGGTCCAGGAGTGTCCTCTGCTCGAACCCGGAAAGGGGGAGGTGCGTGTGCGGATGCTCGCCAGCCCGGTCAACCCCTCGGATCTGCTCTTTGTGCGCGTACAGTGCCCTCTCCCAGGACATCGTCGCGCTCATGCGCGAGGGAATTCTGGGCACTGCAAGCGCACACACCTTCTCCCTCGAAGAGATTGGCGCCGCTGTCAAGCAAGCGGAGTCACCCGGCAGAAAGGGCAAGGTGCTGCTCGTGCTTGCAAAGCCGTAGAAGCGGGCGGGAGACCCATGCTATTGACATGCTGTTGAGAAGCAAGAAACAGACGATGCCTTTCTCACCAGCAGAGGAAGTGATCGACCAGGCGCATGACAGGGGAAAAGCACCACGGGTTTTGACAGGTATATGTGTGCGTGATACATTGGGCCAGGCCACATGCTTGGATTTGCTATCTCTCTTCATCAAGCAATCAGCAGGTACTGGCCCGAAGAACGATGAAAGGAAACGCCATGAAATTGAATGCGAACGGCTTGAGTCATCTTGCCCTTGCCGTCGAAGACCCAGGCGCCTTAGAGGACCTGAAGCAGGAGTTAGATGCGGCGAGGATACCCAACCATGGGGTTGAGGAAGATTCAGAGACCCATGACCGCTACATCAGCTTCTCTGATCCGGATGGCATTGCGTGGGAGCTCTATGCGGTTGCGACTCGCCCCGATGGGTAACCCGTGGCAGGGTGTGTGCTTATGTGGCGAGAGGCAAGGTCAACCAGAAGGTTGTCCCCTGACCAGGAGCACTCTGCACCCCGACACGGCCCTGATGCCGCTCAATGAACGCCCGGCACAGATACAGACCTAGAGCGCGGTTCAGAAATCTTGACCCGTCTGCTACAATGAGAAAGGTGCTGGGTGGGCGATCTGAGCCGCGCGGGCTTTTTCCTCCCTTCTCGTAAGGGATCATCCGTTGAGGATACTGCAATAAGCCTAAGCTCAAGTCCAACTTATGCTGAATGGAGCTCCCTTTGCCGCGATAGAAGCGGTCCCAGAGATGTGCCTGCTCTTCGGCAGGGATGCCCGGCCCCTCATCATGCTCCGAGACTCGGGCGACCGCATCCTCCACGGTCAATCCCACCGTCACGGGCCGCGTTCCAGGAGCGGCGCGCAGGGCATTCGCCAGGTAGGTGGTGAGAACCTGGATGATCCGCTGCGCATCGGCGAGGATGGGCACGGCGGGCTCTGTGGGTTTCTCCTTCAACACGATTGTGCGCTCTGGCGCATCGTGTTGCTGTCTGGTCACTGCTTCTTTCAGCAAGGTGAGCAAATCACCAGGTTGCAGGGACAACGCCAGTTGGTTGGTCTGGATGCGCGCATCGTCAATCAGGTCATTGATCATGCGCTGCAGAAGCCGGGTACTCTGCGAGGCAGAGGCTAAGGGCTGCTGAGCATACGTAAGGCGCTCACGCACGTGCTCGGCTTGCGCCGCGACCTGACGCTTCAAGGTCTCTAAGCGATGCTGCGCTAATTGCAGGTTGCCCATGATGCCCGTCAGCGGCGTGCGCAGTTCATGACTGGCCAGCGTCAGGAAGTCATTGCTCAGGCGCTGAACTTCGTGCAGCACCAGGGCTCTGGTCTGCGTCTCGGCCCTGGCGTGCAAGCAGCGGAGACACTCCATGATCAGCACGGCCTGTGCTGCGACGGCTTTCACCACCTCCACCTCTTCTGGCGAGTACTCCCTCTCTCTTCCCGCCTTGACGACAGCCAGTATCCCGGCCCATTGCTGTTCCAGAAACAGGGGGGATCATCAGAAAGTTCTCAGGCCCTCCGTCTGCCGGATCCACAAGCCGTCGGCGCAGGCAATCAGACGTGAGAATCGCCTCCTGGTTAGCGGAGAGGCGAGCGATCACGGTTTCATTGATCACCTCTGAGGGCAAGAATCCTCCCTGCTCCCGGAGAAGCTGCTCTTGCTCAGCAGTGAGGCCACTTCCCGCCACATAATACAGAGACCCTGCTGGAGGTCGAGAGGCGAGCAGAGAAACCCGCCGACAATCCAGGGCGTGATGAATGACCTCCACCAGCTGTTGGGCCACTAAGACGACCGGAGGCGGCAGAAGGAGGGCGTTTTCTGGCCAGGCCAGCTCGAGTTGCTCAGGAAGCTGTGCAATGGCCGTCGTCAGGGCCAACACCGCCTCGTGGACGCGTTGGAGCTGGAGGGCTTTCTGATGGCAATGGGTGAGGTTATGGAATGTATAGGCGGTTCCCATCGGGCGCTGGTGTGCATCACCTATGGGGACGCCCCAGCGGGTGACAGCAACTTCGCACCCGGAGGGTAGATGCAGGAGGAGCGGGTTTTCTGGCGAACTGGAGGCTGTTTCCTTATTCAGCACGAGGTTCATCAGCCATTGTTCTCTCGAAGCACACTGCTGCTGATCAGAGTGTGTGTAGCGCTCAAGAAACTGCTGATAGTCTGTTCCTTGACAGGACGCGTGTTCGAGCACGTCAAAGAGCGAGCGGGCGGCGGCATTGATCCAGAGGATCTTCCCGTCCCGATCACAGGCGATGATGCTCTCTGGGAAAGCCTCTAAGATCGCTTCTGCCTGGTTGAACGGCATCCCGTCCTTCTGGCTTGTTTTCCCGGAAAGAGAGCGAGGAGCGTGTTTCTTTGACTGAACAGGCTCTGAAGGCGTCGTTGCGCGAGCTGGACCGTTCCTTGGAGAGCCGTGAGTGGCGTTTTTAACTCGTGGGTCGTCATGCTCAGAAACGTTTCTCGTTGCCGGTCCAGCTCCTTTTGCTCGGTAATATCGAGCACGGTGCCAATATACCCCAGAAATGTTCCCTGTTGATCCAGATAGGCAGCGCCATGGGCTACGACCTCGCGATAGACGCCATCCGCTCGCTGGAAGCGCAGCTCGGGATGGAAAGGATGGAAAGGAGGAGTAAGCGTCTGCTTCCACTGTTCCAGAACCCTTGCCCTGTCATCGAGATGAACCGCCTCGATCCACCCAAAGTTCAGGCCGTCTTGTTCCGAGAGGCCGGTAAACGTGCACCAGGTTGCATTGAGAAACGTGGTCGCCCCACTCGCGTTCGCCTCCCAGATCATGATCAGGGCCTGATCGGCCAGCGTGCGAAAGCGCTCCTCACTCTCCAGCAACCGTTCCGTCACGTTCTGCCGCTCAGCTATTTCGAGACGAAGCGCGATCTCGGTGGTCACAAAACTGGCCAGTTCCCGCACAATCCCGATTTCCCGCTCTGACCACACGCGCGGCTGGTGATCAATCACACAAAAGCTCCCCAACGTCTGCTTTTCCACCACTAAAGGAAATCCCAGATAGGCAATAATTCCCAACTCGGGGATCGCCAGATTCTGCGCAAGCTCCGCCTCTTCGCGCGCATCTGTCACAATCAACGGCTGGTTGGAAGAAACGACATATTGACAAAAGGAATGCGATAACGGCGTTTGCTGTTGTGACGCCCACGGTTCTGGCAGGCCATAAGAACTCTTGAAATACTGTCGATCTTTATCCACTAAGGAAACCAGGGAGATCGGGCTATTCAAAAGCATGGCAGCTAGCTTCGTAAACCGATCAAACATCTCTTCGCTGGGGCTATCCAGCAGCTTGCTCCTGGCAAGGACCCGCAATCGCTCAGCGTCAGTTCTATCCAAAGAAGGTTCGCCTTTCTCTCTCAGATGACAGTGGTCTTCTATTATACATTATGAAGACTTCAATTTGTCTGATTTTTACAGTATAAATAAAATAAGAGGGCGCATTGAATCTGCAGAGCCAAGTTTCCTTGGTCCAACATCGCACGCGACAAGAGCTTGTTCGCAGTGGAAGAAGACCAAAGAGGCGGCGCGTCGGGTCACTGACGCCATCGTTTCCATGGGGCGCCAGCGACCCGACGCGCTGTCAGGACAGCGTCCGAAAGGGGCTCCCTTGCTGCCCCAGACCGATTGGTTCTGGCGATCAAGAGACTGCTGGCAAGTGAGACCTTTCGGATCTGGTTCTGTGTCAAGCAATGAAAGGCGCTGATGCCAACTGATGACTAGTGCTTGCCAGTATACTACTTCCAAGAGATCCCCCTCACGCGGGTTCATACCTGGCTCAGGTAGGGTTGAGGCAACAGCAGAGAATCGTCTCCCTTCCTGCAACTTCTCTGTCTCTCCGAGGACAGGCAGGCCAGGGACAAGTCCTGCGTTGCCATCAAGCTGGCCGTGTAACCATTCGGGGAGAGATGGAGGAGGTTTGATTGATGCTGCAACCGCGTTCTTTTTTCTCTGCGCACGACGTTTCTGGTGGTCATCGCGAAGGCTCAGACCCATCTGAACGCCAACCAGAGCCAGAACCTCACCTGTATGCCTGGGCCACGGCTTTGATTGGCTGGGTCTTGCAAGGTGGGGTCTTGCTCAGCGCCGCGGTCATGCTGGTTGGGATTGTGCTGCTTCCTACCCGACCCGGTGGGCTTTCTCCCGAGTGCTTGCTGGTCTTTCCGTTCACCTGGTCCCAGCTGATCTCCGACCTGGCTCAGTTTCACCCACAAGCGATTATCACGCTGGGCCTCCTCTTGTTGATCGCCACGCCGGTTTTGCGCGTCGCGGTTTCGATCGTGACCTTTGTGGTGGAACACGATCGCATCTATATCGTCATTACCTGCCTGGTGCTGGCCATTCTGCTGCTCAGCATCTTTGGCGTTGGCACCTGGAGCTCCGGGCAACACGCTGCGTTCATTTCCGGGATCCACTTCTCCGCGCTGGTTCCGGTGCTGATTTTCCTGGCGTCGATTGTGGCGGGCTTGCTTGGCTCACTGGTGGGCCTCGGTGGTGGCGTGCTGATCGTGCCGCTGCTGACCCTGGTCTTCAAACTGCCCATCGCGTTTGCCATTGGCGCGAGCATCATCTCGGTCATCGCAACCTCCAGCGGCGCGGCAGCAGCGTATGTGCGCGATCGCCTGACCAATCTGCGCATTGGGATGTTTCTGGAGATCGCTACCACGATCGGAGCGATCAGCGGGGCGTTTCTCGCGGGGGTGCTGGCTCCCAATGTGCTGAACATCATCTTCGGGGTCATTCTCCTGGTTTCTGCCGCGCCGCTGGTGGTCGAAATCGGCGAGGACACGCCGCAAGGAGTCACCAATGATCGCCTGGCCAATCGGTTGCATCTTGACGGCTCCTATCCCGATCAGCACCTGGGCAGAGAGGTGGCGTATCAGGTGACGCGTACGCCCTGGGGGCTGGCCATGATGTACGTCGCTGGCCTGATCTCTGGACTACTGGGCATCGGGAGCGGAACCTTTAAGGTCATCGCACTCGACTCCTTGATGCGGCTTCCAATCAAGGTCAGTACGACGACCTCCAATTTTATGATTGGGGTCACGGCGGCGACCAGTGCGGGCATCTATTTCGCGCGGGGAGACATCCCTCCACTGGTTGCGGCCCCGGTCGCGCTGGGCATTCTGGTCGGCGCGCTGGTCGGAGCACGCCTGTTCGCGCACATCAGCAACACCCTACTGCGTCTGATCTTCTTGCTGGTGTTGCTTGTGAGCGCCATCGAGATGATCTTGCATGGAGTCGGATGGGGAATGTTCTAGACGAAGAAACCGAAACTGCCGGTTAGTCTCACCGGACGGGAAGCCAGGGGAACCCTCTGCGGCATCGCCAGCCGTGACTGATGCCGGGGAGCGACCTGGCGGTGCTCCCTGTCTGACACGTTGTGAGAGGAGGAAAGGAAAAGAAAGATGCATACTGCTCAGCCCACTTCACAGTTAAAAGTCTATCAAGAAGACCCGTTGAATGCAGGAACGCCACTCGAATGTGTGCCCGAGGCTTTTGTCACGCCGTCCGACCTGTTTTTTATCCGTGGGCACGGCCCGATCCCTCAGGTGGATCGAGACACCTATCGTCTCGTGGTCCAGGGGATGGTTGAGCATCCCCTGGAACTCTCGATGGCGGATCTGCTCACCCGCTTTCCCCAGCACGCCCTGACCGCGACGCTCGTCTGTGCCGGCAGCAGGCGCGACGAACTAGCGGCCATTCACCCTCTGCCTGGCGAAATCCTCTGGGATGCCGATCCCATTAGCACCGCCCGGTGGCGAGGCGTACGTCTTGGCGATCTGCTGCGGGCGGCAGCAGTCGCAGAGGAGGCTCGCTATGTGGCCTTTCGCGGACTCGACCAGGCCCGAATCGCGGGCGAATTGGTTCATTTTGGCAGTTCGATTCGTCTGGAAAAAGCACTGGAGCCCGAAGTCTTGCTGGTCCACGAAATGAATGGTGCTCCCCTGCCGCGGGAACATGGGTTTCCGTTGCGCGTGCTCGTTCCCGGCTATGTCGGGGCGAGATCCGTCAAGTGGCTGCAGGACATCACACTCCAGAGCCAGCCATCAACCAACTCCTTCCAGGCTCGCGATTACAAGACCTTTCCTCCGACCGTGACCGCGCAAACCGCCGATTGGGAGCAGGGGAAGACCCTGGAAGAGATGGCCTTGAACGCGGTCATCTGTACCCCGAAGTCAGGAGAGACGCTTCAGGCAGGTCCCGTCCTGGTACAAGGGTACGCGCTGACTGGGGAAGAAGCATCAGTCGAGCGCGTACCCTT
>WNFN01039399.1_pt1 | contig 11376 bp, 9 predicted proteins | sample 5400161 | NCBI WGS metagenome assembly WNFN01 (sample SAMN13153353, study PRJNA577476) | soil metagenome | isolation source: 80 cm saprolite on Douglas fir-dominated hillslope | place: USA:California | collected 2013-09-17
TCCTGGCCCTTGATGTCCGCAGAGCGGACGATCAGCGCGAGACGTTCCAGTCCCGGCGCTTGAAGGTGGTAATCCTCAATGATCGCCTCGAAAGAACAGCGTACCCCGCGATGATTCAATTTCACTTCTGGAAGCCGCGGTGCGTCGAACGGAATTGCATTTTCACGTGTGGCCGTTTCGAGGAGTTGCCTCTCGCTGACGAACAGGAACTGAGCTTCAGGATCAACGAAGCGGCGGATCAACCACGGGCAGGCGACACGATCCACTTTGATATTTTCACGAGTAATCCATTTCATAATCGCCCCCGAATCTATCGACGGGTGCTAGGGACCAGTTACGGGCTCGTACACCACCATCCGAGCAACGGGCTTTCCGTCCTCTTCTTGCTCCGGCGTGTAAACCCGATGAGTCTTGGAATCCACGGCGAGGCTATGGACCGCGTGCTGGACGCGAAAGTCTTCCAGTTTGCGGTAGTGGTCTGGATCATCCTGATGGAAAACGGAAATGGCGCCGCTGTAACACGCGACATAAATACGACCAAGGCCAAGATCAAACTTGATCACATCGGGTCCATCGGCGACAGGCAGAAAGGCGATTGCAGCGTGCTTGTCCAGATCAAAGACTGCCATCAGGTTGTTCTCTTCGCACGCGAGAAACGCGCGGTGGTGTTGCGGGTCAAGCACCATTCCGTGATTGCCCTTGCATCGCCCCACGGGATATCTCCCTACCACTTTGTCCGTTAAGGGATCGATCACGGCAAAGATGTTCTGGTCTTGCAGATTGACATATACCTTGCGGGCGATGGGATCGTATTGCGGCATCCCGGTTTCACTGTCGAAATGTAACGTGCCTACAATCTCATCCTTCTGCACGTCAACGATGGAAGGAGCGGCGTAGGTGCTGCCGTCCGGCTTGGATTCAGTCTTGAGTTTCTTGATGACCTTCATCAGTTTGAGGTCAACCACTCCGATCGTGTCGTCGTGTGCGTTCGATGTGTAGAACTTCTTGAGTTCCGGAACGTATTCCACTCCTTCGACGCCTGGTGTATCGGTTACGACCGCGACGACTCGGTTGGTCCGCAGGTCGATCACATAAGTCTGCCCCGCGGCAAGGTGCGCCGAGATCAGGTACTGGTCGTCTTCATCAATCGTCAGGTAGTCAAACCGCTTTCCAGCGGGGCCTGGCAAATCAAACGCGGTGATCTTCTTCAACGTCGGCCCCGTCTGGCCGAGTCCGGTTGCGCCAATTCCCAGAAGGAAAGCAGCAGTGAACAACAAGACACTCCTTCGCATCACGCACCTCAGCGCTTCATTTTGCTATTTCACCGCTACATGGCTCAATGCTGCCTTGATTCCGGCGTCAACTGATTCCGTGCTACCCACAGTCCAGAAGTGCATGAAGAACAGGCGAGGTTGCTCCGTCAGCATGTGGCTGTGCAGTGCCGTGACTTGTATGTCGTGTTCTTCGAGTGCTGAGATCACAGGATTGACTTCCTCCGCCGTCAACACGAAATCTCCGGTTGTCGCAACTTTGCCGGCACCAGCTTCCTGGAAGTTGATGGCCTCGGCTACGCCTTGCGCCGTGGTCAGTGTCATCCCGTGATCGGTGATCGCCGCGGAACGAGGAATCCCGAAGGAGAGCACGCCTCCGGCAAAGCGGCCTTTCGTCCCCAAGGTGTCTTCGATTGTTTTTACAAATGCAGGAGATTCTGCGGTGGGTGTCGGCGGCGTGGGCTTTTCGAGCGGAGTCTTCGACTCCGCCAGCCCAGCGTGTAGGGACTTCGCCAGCTCAACGGCCTTTCCATGCCCCATGTAGTGCATGTAGATGACACGTGGGGTTTCGTTCAGAACATGATTATGAACGGCGGTGATGTCGAATCCCGAGGCGCGCAACTTCTTCATGACCGGTGTGAGTTCGTTCTCCAGGAGAACCAGGTCGCCCATGACCATTGCTTCGTTGTCGTTTCCAGCGAACGCCGCCCAAGAGCCGAGTGCCAATCCGGGCTTAATCTCAACCCCGGCAACTGAGACGTGGAGATCTGTTCGGGGAAAACCCAGCCGGTAGACCTCACCAGTCTTTTGTCCAGAGCGACCCATGGCTTCGTCAATTTTGGCCGTGTCCAAGCCCTGAGCCACGAGCATTACCGGACAGGACAGCAAAAGAGAAAGAATCATCGTTCTTATTTTCATAAAAGTAACCTTCCTTCGCATTTGATTTTGCGCTCCGGCCAGTAAGCGCAGTCCTTCCATCGAAAAATCAGTGGAGCGATTTGTAGAGGCCCTCAGCTAATTGCATTCCACGCTTGAGCAGTTCTCGCTCACTCAGACCCTCTCGGGCCCAACCCTTCATCACTCGCGAATATGAAACACCTTGAGCAGCGTCTCAAAAGTGCAGTCCTCTCCACGGTGCCCAAATCCACCTTCGTACATGTCGAACGGGACGGCCTTGGCTGGTTTTTTGTCCTCGGGGGCAAAAGCGAATTTCGCCTTCTGGTCAATAAACTTGCGAATCAGCCATGCAGAGGTCACTCGATCCACACCCGGACGGGGTCGTGTGACCCACACGCGGTTTCGATATTCGCCAGGCGAGACTTTGTCAATTTCGGGGGCGGCTGATTTTGTTCTGGATGTTTGCATGGCATTCAATGCGCGTTCGACCTGTTCACGAAGCGGGCTGGCGAAGAAGTCGATGGAGACGATGTCCTGGAAACGCTGCCGGAGACGGGTGATCCGCGGTGATTTATTTGCGGAAGCCGGACTTCGAAGCTCCTTAAGCAATTTGCGATAGTCTTCGGCACGGGCATTGGAAAACTGTTGCTTCATCTGCTCGAAGGAACAATTGTCGATGGCCTGCACTTCAAGGACAGAAGCCTCACCACCCTCGGTGCGGACCGCGGTTGCCAGCCATTCGAATCGTTCACGGTTCTCCTCAGTGTTCGGGAGAAAGTAGCCAGAGTTCCCGAGCGGCAAGGCTCCATGGCGCTGAAGCTTGCGCCAAACCGTCACTCTGAGGCTGGCTCCCTTTCTTGGCAAACTGAACACCAGCAATAACCAGGGAGGTTTGGCGTTGTTCTGCTTGGTAACCGTCATTCCCACCAGTTATACTCATAACAGAAATGCCCGGGATCCTTCAATGGGCAGAGCAAGAACTGAGGTTCTCCTCGAAATATCGGCAAAACGATTGACTCGGTTCGCTATGGTTTCATGAACAGGAATTAAGCTTAACTTCATTCGATCTTCATACTGCGAAGGTACGATTGAATGTCTGTTCGCGACGGCGCGCTTCGATGGGGCACACTAACGGGTGTCGTGTGAAACCACCAGATTCATTCGAGAACGTTCGAGCTAGCGGATCTGGCACGGCGCAAGTTGTCCGGATGAACCGGACGCGAAAGTCAGTCTCCGTCTCGGTCTCCCTTGTTTTTCTGATCGGGATTCTAGGATGCATTGAAGTCGAGGCGCAACCTGGTGGAGACAGAATTCTCTCCGGACGCGTTACGTCCTCATCCGGCACGCCGGTTGCCAATGCGCGGCTGACCCTAAAGAACATCACAACTTCTTCCGTGAGATCGATAACGGTGAACAGTGATGGCAGCTATCTTGTAGCCAACCTTGTACCGGGCATATACGAAATCACTGCTTCAGCACAGGGCTTTGCGGATGCACACACCAGGGTGGAGATAAGTGCCGACGGCAAGCCGGTAGTGAATTTCGTAATGCAGGCAGGGACCGCGGTTGAAGCAGGTAAGAGCTCTCCAAGAGCGAAAGGAGCCGTCACAACAAGCGTGAGTGAACTCCCGCTGAATGGGCGTTCCGCCTCTGATGTTGCGGCTTTGGAGCCGGGAATAGCCACCGCACGCACTCAGACATCGGGTCAAGCGCAGCGAGGATTTGGGACGCAAATGACAATATCGGGAGGGCGTCCCCGGCAGAACGACTCCCGACTGGATGGTATCAGCGTCAACGACTACGCGAACGGCCCACCCGGCAGCGCCCTTGGCGTCAATCTGGGTGTAGACGCCGTCGAGCAATTCTCGGTTCTGACCAGCAACTACCCCGCGCAGCACGGCCGTTCGTCCGGCGGCATCATCAGCGCCTCAACGCGTTCAGGGACGAGCGGGTTTCACGGGTCGGTCTATGAATTCTTTCGGAACAGCGCGCTCGACGCCCGGAATTTCTTTGACACTAAAAAGCCACCCTTCCGCCGCAATCAATTTGGAGCTTCGCTAGGAGGGCCGATTCAAAAAGACCGCACATTTATTTTTGGTGATTACGAGGGCCTGCGCTCTTCCTTGGGTACGACGCAGGTGGACAGCGTGCCCTCGGCGGATGCGCGGGTCGGCAACCTCGCCTCCGGGCAGATCACGGTTGATCCGAATGTTCTCAGCTTTGTGAACGCTTTTTACCCTCTGCCAAACGGCCCACCGCTGGGAGCAGGGGATACGGGGATTTTTACATTTTCGGGTCAGCAGGTGACCCCGGAGAATTACTTCACGATCAAAGTCGACCATAAACTGTCGGAACAGGACGCACTTTCCGGCACCTACATGTTCGATACCGGTACGGTCAGGCAGCCCGACGAGCTCAACGACAAGCGGACTGGATATGATTCGCGACGGCAGGTGTTCACCCTCAACGAGACGCATACCTTCAACCCCCATTTTCTGAGCTCCTTCCGTTTCGGAGTTAACCGGGTTGTCGCGCTAACAGGTCTGACTTTCCCGAGCGGAAACTCGCAGGTGTCTGATCCAACTTTTGGCACAGTGCCGGGAAAGAACGCAGCTGAGGTATCGGTGACGGGACTTACCTTGTTTTCAGGGGGATTGGGAACGCCGTCAAACTATCACTTTCACTGGACCTCAATCCAAGCCTACGAAGATCTTTCGTTAAACAGAGTGAAACATTCTCTCAAGTTTGGTTTTGGAGTAGAGAGGATTCGTGACAACATCCTGGGTGTATCGGATCCGGGAGGTACATTCTCCTTTAACTCGCTCTCTGATTTCCTGACCAACGTTCCGTTCTTCCTGAGCGCCGCGATTCCCAGCGCCGTAACTGAGCGTGGTTTTCGCCAGACTATCCTGGCGGCTTACATTCAGGACGATTGGCACTGGCGACCGAACGTGACGGTCACTCTTGGTCTGCGCTACGAAATGGCGACGGTGCCGACAGAGGTGCAGGGTAAGCTGACTGTACTTCGCCACATCACGGACGCAACGCCTCACCTCGGTGATCCATTATTTTCCAATCCTACGCGACGTAACTTCGAGCCACGCGTGGGGTTTTCCTGGGACCCTTTCAGCAGTGGCAAAACGGAGATTAGTGCAGGGTTTGGGATGTTCGACGTTTTGCCGCTTCCCTATCTCATCCAGACCAACGAGCTCTTTTCGGCGCCGTTTTTTCAATTGGGAAGCTCCACTGACTTGCCTGTCGGATCTTTCCCGAGCGCGGCGTTTGCCGTTGTGGCCGGTAATTCCAACACGTTTCGGCAGGCCTATTTCGATCCCCATCCGCGCCGGGACTACGTCATGCAGTGGAACCTCATGATTCAGCGCGAACTTGCGAAGGACCTGAGCGCGATGGTCGGCTATGTGGGTTCAAGAGGAGTGCATCAACCCTTTCGAGTGGAAGACGTTGACATTGTGCTGCCGACACTAACTCCCCAGGGCTATCTCTGGCCGTCACCTGCCGGTAGTGGAACCCGGCTGAATCAGAGTGCTGGACGGATTACCACTGCATTCTGGGCCAGCGACTCCTATTACGACGCATTGGAGGTCCAGGTCAAGAAAAAGATCGGACGAGGGTCCCTGGCAGGCTCTTACACCTGGGGCAGGTCCATAGACACTTCTTCGGGGAGCATGGTAGGGGATGAGTACTCCAATTCGATCTCCAGTCCGCTATTTTTTACCCCGAGGTTGAATCGCGGACTCTCCGACTTTAATGTTGCACAGAACCTGGAGGTCAACTACACCTGGGAAATCGGCACGCCGAAGTGGGCGTCTGGAAGCAAAGGGTGGGTGCTGGGAGGATGGCAAATAGGAGGAGTGTTTGAAGCCAGCACGGGCGTGCCCTTCACTCCTGGCATTGGGGGAGACGCGCTCGGAGTGAAAAGCACAGACCCAAGCATCGATGTGCCGAACCTGATTGCTGGCCCCGGTTGCGGTTCGCTGGTGAATCCGGGTAATCCCGTCAGCTACATCAAGACGCAGTGTTTCGAGGTCCCGAACCCCATTACCCTCCGCGGGAATCTGGGCCGAAATACACTCATCGGGCCGGGATTGGTGAACTTTGATTTCTCGTTGTTTAAGAACAACTACATCAAAAGGATCTCCGATCGCTTCAATGCACAATTCCGGGCCGAGTTTTTCAACGTTTTGAATCACGCGAATTTTGCCCCGCCCTTGGACAACCGAAACATATTCAATGCGACAGGAAGCCGTGTAGATAGCGCAGGGCTTATTACTTCAACCCAAACTCCGTCGAGGCAGATCCAGTTTGCGCTGAAGTTGATTTGGTGAATGCTCCTTCGGATTTGAATAGACGCGATGAGGTGCGACATATGAACAAATTGGCAACGCTCTTTGTAACGTTATTGATTTTCGGATCTGTTGCACCTTCACAGGATCAGCCCGGCACGCCTGACCGGGCGCCTTTACTTTTGGTCCAACAAATTCCATTGCCGAACGTGGGAGGGCGTATCGATCATTTCACGTTCGACGGTAAGCGGAAACGTGTCATCGGAGCCGCTCTCGGCAACAACACGGTCGAAATTGTAGACACGTTTGCAGGCCGCGACGTACACAGCATTACAGGGGCCGCCGACCCTCAGGGCGTGGTTTACGTAGGCGAGTTCGATAAGCTCTTTGTCGCAAATGGCACAGATGGAAAGCTCAGAATCTACGATGGAGATTCTTTCAAACTCCTGAATACCGTGGACATCGGAGAGGACGCCGACAATGTGCGATACGATCCAGCCGAAAAGAAAGTCTATGTAGCCTACGGCGGAGACGAAGGCGGCGGTATTGCCGTGCTGGATGCAGCCAGCGGGAAGCGCTTAGAGGACGTCGCTAAGCTCGATGCTCACCCTGAATCGTTTCAGATTGCTACTTCAAAGCCCGTGATCTACGCGAATATCGCTACCAAAGCGAAAGTTGTGCTGATTGATCGGAATACACATAAGGTTACCGATTGGCCATTGAAGAATGGGAAAGCCAACTACCCGATGGCGCTCGACGAAGCTGATCACCGGATCTTCGTAGTGACGCGAAGGCCGGCACAACTCGTAGCAATCGACGCAGACAGCGGAGCCACGGTTGCGAGCGTCCCTTGTGTGAACGACGCCGATGATCTGTACTATGACGCTGGGCGAAAACGGATTTATGTTCCCGGGGGCGAGGGCTTCATCAGCGTTATCCAGCAAACGGATGCAGATCACTACCAGGCACTGGCAAAAATTCCAACAACAATTGGGGCGCGCACGGGCTTGTGGTATGAGAAAAGAGATCGATTCTATTTGGCTGTGCCCGCAAGTTCCAAAGAAGGAGCCGCCTTATGGGTCTACGCGCCCGAAGACTAGGAAACAGTATGACCAGGTGCTCTAAGATATGGTTAGTTGCTGCCAGCTTGCTCATTGCTAACAGCGGCCTTGCTTTTTCGCAAGAAGGCGGAAAGCAGCCGCTTCGGCTCGTTCAGACGATCCCCTTGCCGAATGTCAAGGGCCGTCTCGACCACATGGATGTTGATGTCAAGGGCAAGCGCTTATTCGTTGCAGGCCTGGAGAACGGCACGTTTGAGGTTGTAGACCTAAACGCCGGCAAGTGGGTGCGCAGCATCCCCGGATTTAAGAAAGCACAAGGAGCATTGTTCGTCCCGGAGTTAAACAAGCTGTTTCTGGCAAGTGGCGATGACGGGATGCTCCGCGTCTTTCGAGGCGACACGCTGGAACTTCTCGACTCAATCCATCTTGAACCGGGACCGAACCGCGTGGTCTATGAACCGAAGTCAAAGCTCGTTTATGTCGGCTATGGCGGCAAGGACGCTGGAAAGGACTACGGGGAAATCGGAATCATCGATGCCCAGAACGACAAGGCCGTCGGGGACATAAAGGTCGTGGCTCATCCCTCTGAGCTTTTGCTGGACAAAGATGGGAAGACACTATTTGTTTTTGTTTCCATCGCCAACAAACTCCAAGTAATCGACACCAAAAAACGAGAGGTTCTATCCACTTGGCCGGTAACCAGCCAGCGCCCCGGCGATGCAGCGTTCGATGAGTCCACGTCGCGGCTGTTCATTGGGACTCGGACACCTGCTGAAATGATCGTCATGGACTCAAAGTCGGGCAAGGAGATCGCTCACTTGCCGACCCCCGAAAGTATGGACGGTGTTTACTTTGACGGGACACGAAAGCGGATATACGTTTCGGGCGGGCGAGATTTGCAGGTTGGTTTTGCATACGTTTACCAACAAAGGGATGCTGACCACTACGACACTATCGGGAAGGTCCCCACGCGGGGAGGGGCTGGAACGTCCTTCTGGTCGCTTGAGCTCGATCGGTACTACGTCGCTGCACCGGCCAATGACAAGGAAGAGGCGGCGATTCTGGTCTATGCACCGCAGGATTGACCATTCCAGGCTACCACTGCAATCTCGTCAGAACTCAAAGTCAGTTGAAAACTGCAATTGCCTTGGAATGCCCGCCTTATTGGTGGGTTGCGTGAATGCTGGAATCGCTGAATTCTCCGGACCATAAAACTGGTTCAGAGCGACGGCATTTGTCTACTTGAGAACGTTAAACGACTCTGCCACGAAGTCCAGTTTTCCCGGTGCATCTTAAAGTTTTTTACCCTGGCGCAGATGCCGAAGTCGGCCCTGAAGCTTCTCCTGATGGTATCGAATGCTAAGACTCAGCAGCGTGGACTCCGATGCTGTGGCGCGTCGGTTCAAGCGAACGGGTTTTCATCAGCAGCCAATCTGGGACATAGGACACAGCCTGTACTGATCTGAATTCGCTCTGCTACAATTCAATCACAGAGCAGGGACAGATGTTCTGGATCGCGGCTAGACGCGGGCGGTATGGAAGCAAGTTTGACGTGCTGTCCATGCTGTCCATTTCTCCCGGAATTTAGATAGATCCGGTGGAAACAGTTGAAACCGGCGAAACGGTTGACAGCAAGAATGGACAGCAAACATGCGGGTTTGGCGATAACCGTATGAAAAGCAAGTGGGGACGTAGTTCAGTTGGTTAGAACGCTGCCCTGTCACGGCAGAGGTCGCGAGTTCGAGTCTCGTCGTCCCCGCCATTCTTTTGAATGGTTTACTAAGAACCCCGAAGACCAATTTGGGTCCGTTTGGGTCTAAGCGTTTCCGCGTCTGCCGATTCGCCGTTTCTCCCGTCCAGATAATCAGGGAAAACTACTTCTCGGGCTAGTGGATTGGGTTTGATTTGCTTCCCGACAACACAAAGAGCAAACGCTTAGTGCAAGGGAAGCTCGTGGTTGCGGACTGGAGATACTTGTTGGTTACGTGTAGATCGCTGTGACGCAAGTAGTCGCGGATCATCAGTGGTGTTCGCCCATCTCTGTCAGCATGATTCCACCGTGTGCCGAAAAGTGTGCCAGCCCGCGCCGGTGATTCCAATTTTCTTGAAGGCCGGTTGTATCTTCTTCTTCAACACCGAAGCCAGGTCGAGCGGTTTGCTTCCCTTCAGTCTTTCCGAAGGGAAGACGAAATCGCCCGTCAGGTTGTAGAGACTTAGTGGCCTCCGCTCCAGCAGGGCCTGCTTCAAACTCGGATGCATCGGCAATAACTTTGCAGACGCTTCCGTTTTTGTGGTCTTCAGGTGCCCACCCCGACGCCAGTAGTAGGAATGTTGCACACTGAAGTTCATATTGTTGAAATCGCAGTCCAGTCAATGCAATGCCCCGAGTTCCCCTTGACGGATTCCTAAGGCACCGTCCAGAAACACGAGAATCTGGTCGCAAAATTCCAGTTCTGCTAGATCGAGTTTGACTTCTTCCGGTGACAAGACTAAGGGAGACTTCTGACGCTTCGCACTGACGCGCACGCCTGTGCTTGGCCCTCTCTGCCCCCGTTCCAACTGGCATTCCCGATGAAATTGGATTGTGGCCACAGAACTCCCAGCTCCGAGCAGACCAGGAGTGACCGGAGGTTCATATGGCGATAGTAATGATGGCAGAACCGAGGCCTAAAGCCGCCCGGGTTACGGATGTAATGCAGACGAGGGCTGACTAAGGTTCATACAGCGCTGTTGCTGTTGGTGGTAACTTCCCAATCTTGTGCATTCCCCATTTGGTTAATTCACGACTTACGTTGGTAACTTGTCTGGCAAGGATCTCTTTGCCAACATGAATCGACGTTAACCTATTTGACTCAAGAGGGCGTCAGAGCCTCGCCCTTTGAGCAATGCATCGCTGTCAGTCGTCCGACTCACCCCAAAAGTCAGGCGTGCGTAACGTATTCGCAGTACGAGCGTGTACCCGGAGCTAACATGTCGCAGGACGCGCAGGATCGGCGAACATTGAACAGCTTGCCACAGCTGTCGAGCGTGTATGCCACTTATGGCGTCGAGGTGAATGCTCTATCCGTCGACCAAGTCTTTGCGCTGTACGAACGAACAGGTTTTCTTTATCCGGAAAAGGGCGCCCGCCTTCGTCCGAACCTCGAGCTCGTCCTGGACAACTGGAGACGGATGTTGCTGGCTGGACAATCTCTGCTCTACGTCCTTACCGCTGGTGACGAAAAACGAGGTTTGGCGTCACTGGCAGTCTGGCGAACGGCGTCCCACGCCTGGATGCCGCAACATCTGGTTAGCGATAACAATCCTTTTGCATCCCGCGCGGTAATGCTGGCTGCAGCAGCGGGGACAATTCTAAGTGGAACTGACGACGCCCAGAACTGGTTTCGGCCAGAGAACCGGTTTCCGGCGCGGGTATTCGGGTCCATGGTACAGACCATTGGGGAGTCTCTCTGCTCGGTCCAGCGCCACTGCTATTTCGCATTACCAAGACGTTTGTCACTGCCCTTGAGCTGCAAGATTCGCGCGGTGCCTTACGATCCCTCTCAAAAGCAGGCTCTCTCTGCTATCGCGTCCGCAACGCGAGGCAATGTATACATGACTGGGGAGGACTTGCTAGGAGACGTTGAGCTTCAAACGGTTAATGAAATGTACCGTTCGGTTGGCCTGCGACGCACTCGCTCCGTGTGGCTGGCATACAAGGGATCGAGGCGAGAACCGGTGGGAGCAGCGATCGCCTATCGCGGCCCCTTAGGAGTTAATTTTAGTTACCTCGAGAACCGTTGCGATCTGCTGCTCCATCCGACGCTTCCTGCGTCGGAGGTTCCGGACACCATAGCTACCCTT
>WNFN01191254.1_pt1 | contig 11375 bp, 12 predicted proteins | sample 5400161 | NCBI WGS metagenome assembly WNFN01 (sample SAMN13153353, study PRJNA577476) | soil metagenome | isolation source: 80 cm saprolite on Douglas fir-dominated hillslope | place: USA:California | collected 2013-09-17
CGTTGTTGATCTTGTCATTCGCCCGGATCGAGGAGTACTTAGCCAGACGGTAGTCTCCCTGGGGCTCGAAGAATTGCTGTTGTACGGAAATGCCCCGTTGAAGGTCGATCCAGAGCATAATGCGCGCAAAAGTATTTTTAAGCTTTTGCGATTTAGGAATAAGTTGCAGCTTGGCGGTTGCGATGTTGTTAACAGTTTCGGGTCCCTGATACGTGACGTCGAATGCCTTGGTCAGGTCCTGCCCGCTGCCTCCGAAACCGAGGACCAGGTAGCTTTCAATTTCGGCGCGGTTCTTTCCCGCCGGGTGAACCATGACCTGCTCGATCTTGGGCTGATACACTTCAAGTTTGCTGTCCCTGTAAAGCACGAACTTGCGATCGGGTTTCTTGATTTCCGCCATCATTTCGATCTCTTTGCCCGACCGTCGGTAATAGACAGTTCCCTCCTGAGTATCAGTTTCATCCACCACCTTCTGATACTGCTCCCAGACGAAGTCGGCCTGCGTGGTGCGGAAACTGGCGGCGGCCGCGTCCATTTTCTTGAGGACGGCGTCGAGACTGTCGGAGTCGGCGGGTTGCTGCAGGGCTGGCGCGAAGCCGCAGGCGAGAGCGGCAAGAATCGCGATGGAAAAGATTCGGCAGAGAAGTTTCATTCAGGACTTTCCGATTCCTGGATCAGTTGCTTTCGACTGCGGACTGCCTGCTGCGAAACATCGACTACGAATCATGGACTACAAAACTTGCTACTCTCGCTGTACCAGGACTTTGTAGCTTTGCACGTGGCCCTTGCCGTCGGCCACAGTATCGTCGCTGCCGTCAATCTGATAAACGAGGCGGCCCTGCGCATCGGGCGTAACCACTACTCCAGTCGGATGCGGATTCCGCGCGATGGGTTTGTCGTTGAAGTTGATCCAATAGGGCGAGAACAGGACGAAAATCAGGATCAGCGTGACCATGATGTCGTAGTGTAATGTTCCGCGCTCATGCTGCCAGAGGATGTAGCTGCGAATTGTGCGCCAGATGGCGTTCATCGGCAGGGGCAGCGAGTGGGCCGCGGTCGTATTAGTTTCGGCTCTCTGCAAGTCTAGTGACCGCTCCTTGTCTTGGCAATGCGCAAACAGCTCTTGGCCCATCACCGAGCTAGAGCGCATGCCAATGCTGACTGTCATCCCGAGCAAAGCGAGGGACCTGGGTTTCTGCCCGTTCTCGAAGCTGTGGCGATGCAAGCAAGAACCCAGGTCCCTCGCTACGCTCGGGATGACAATTGTTACTCCTTCAATTCAATTCTTACGCCCACACTTTAGCTAAAAACTCTTCCGGGTGATGCGTTCTGCTCCAATGTAAGGTCGCAGCACCTCGGGAATAATGACACTTCCGTCGGCCTGCTGATAGTTTTCAATGATTGCAACCCAGGTTCGACCGACGGCCAATCCACTGCCGTTCAGTGTGTGTACGAACTCGGTCTTATTCTTGCCTTCGGGGCGATAGCGTATGTTGGCGCGCCGTGCCTGGTACGACTCGAAATTCGAGCACGACGAAATCTCGCGGAACAACTGCTGCCCGGGCAGCCAGACTTCAATGTCGTATGTCTTGGCAGAAGAAGGCCCCATATCGCCGGTGGATAGAGCCATCGTGCGATAGTGTAATCCAAGCTTCTGCAGAACCTGTTCCGCGTCACGGGTGAGCTTTTCATGCTCCTCGTAGGAATTGTCCGGGCGCGAAAATTTCACCAGCTCAACCTTTTGAAACTGATGCTGACGGATGATGCCGCGCACATCTTTTCCATAAGACCCTGCCTCACTGCGGAAGCACGGCGTATAGGCCGTGAGCGAAATCGGCAGCCGCGCGGGGTCGAGGATCTCGTTGCGGTACAGATTCGTTACCGGCACTTCGGCCGTGGGAATCAGCCAGAGATCTTTCTCGCCGTGCGGCACGCGAAACAGATCGGCGGCGAATTTTGGCAACTGGCCGGCGCCATACATGGAGTCGGAGTTCACCAGATAAGGTGGGAGAACTTCCGTGTATCCGTGCTCGCTAGTGTGCAGATCAAGCATGAAGTTGGCCAGTGCACGTTCGAGCTTTGCGCCCAAGTCCCAATATACGGCGAAGCGCGCGCCGGTAAGCTTTACCGCCCTTTCGAGATCGAGAATGCCGAGTTGTTCACCCAGTTCCCAATGAGGCTTGGGAGTGAAATCGAACTGCGGAGCATGGCCCCAGCGGCGGACTTCAACGTTCTCCTCGGCGCTGTGGCCGACGGGCACGCTCGCGTGCGGGAGGTTCGGAATGCCGGCGAGAATCTCCTGCAGGCGGGCATCGAGGTCGGCGGCAGTTTTTTCCCGTGTCTGGATTTGTTCGCGCAGGTCTTTGGTTTCGGCCATGGCCGCCGTGGCATCCTGGCCGGTCTTCTTCAATTTGGCGATGTCTTCAGAGGCCTTGTTGCGGCGTGCCTTGAGCGTCTCAGCCTCGGTGATCGCGTGGCGCCGCTGGGAGTCGACCTCGCGGAAATCCCGGAGAACAGCGGCCGGATCCAGGCCGCGCTGGCGCAGCTTTTCCTCCACCAAAGGCACGTTGTCACGGACAAAGTTCAGATCAAGCATGGAATTAGATACTGTATCGGAAACCCAGCGGGGAATGCACGCTGGCCCATGTTCGCTTTGGCTTAAAAGCGTTGCCTGTGTAAACTACCATCGCGATGAGATCCCTCCCCCGATCGGCCGGCGTTCGCGTGTTCTCTACGCTGGCCGCGATGGCGGCTGTGGTCAGTCTGTCGATTGCGAGTTTCGCCTCCGCCTACAACGGACATCCCAGGCTGGTCGTGGTTATCGTGATCGATCAGTTTCGCGGGGACTATTTAGAACGCTACCGCGACCAGTTCGGCGACGGCGGCTTTCGCCTTCTGCTCGATCATGGTGCTTATTTCACCGACTGCAACTACGACTACGCAAATACGCGTACGGCGCCGGGACACTCCACACTGTTTACCGGGGCCTATACCAACGGCCACGGCCTGGTCGCGAACGAGTGGTGGGATTTCAAGAACAAGCGCGCGGTTCCTTTTGTTGAAGATGACAAGACGAAGCTTGTGGGTGCTTCGGCAGATAAGGCTGGAGCGTCCCCGCGCAACCTGTTAGCCGATACGGTCGGGGATGAGCTCAAGCTGGCCACGCAGGGCAAGTCTCGCGTGTTTGGGATCTCGTTGAAGGACCGAGCCGCCGTTCTACCCGCTGGCTATGCCGGAGACGCGGCCTATTGGATTGAGCCTAAGAGCGGTCTGTGGGTTACGTCGACGTACTACAAGAGCGAGCTTCCGAAGTGGGCGCAGGATTTCAACTCCAGCAATCGGGCAGCGAAGTACTGGGATCGAGACTGGAAAGATGCGCAGGGAAGCGTCTTGCGTTCCACGGCGCACCGTAAAGGGAAAGACGGTTCCGATGCCGGCTTCTATGAAGTAATCGGTGCGACGCCCTTTGGCAACGATTACGAATTCGAATTCGCCAAGGAGCTCATGGTCTATGAGAATCTAGGGAACGGCCCGGCCACGGACTTGCTGGCCATCAGCCTCTCACCCAACGATATTCTCGGCCATCAGGGCGGCCCGGATGCTCCCGAAATGCAGGCAATGGCACTGGCTCTGGATCGGGAACTGGCGGATTTCTTCAATTTCCTCGGTCATCAGATCGGGCTGGCCAATGTATGGATCGCGCTTTCGGCCGATCACGGGATCTCGGCCACCCCGGAGACGGCCGCAAAGATGCGCATTCGGCCGATCGGCATGGATGGCGCGAAGCTCAACGCCGAAATCAATGATGCCCTGACCGCGAGGTTCTCTCCCGGACATCCCGCCGCTTACATCAAGCTGGACTACCCCATGGCTTGGCTCAATGAGGAGGCCTTTATTGCGGTACAAGTGAAAGAGCGCGACGCCGAAACGGCGGCTGGCGAGGCGATGAAGCACGCTGGCCTGCGCGACTATCACGCCAAGTGGCAATTGGCCGAGGGTACTGTCCCCAATACGCCGTGGGGACGGAAATATCTGAACAGCTATTCTCCCGAAGGAGGTTGGTGGGTCATGGGTGTTCCCGAACCGTACACCATTGGCCAGGTTCATGGGTCCGATCACACTTCACCCTACACCTACGACACGCACGTGCCACTGGCGTTGTATGGGCTACCCTTTCAGCCGGGGACCTATCGCACGCACTCCGAACCCATCGACCTTGCGCCCACTTTGGCATCGTTGCTCGGCATCAACGCGCCCACACATTCGGTTGGGAGGGTGTTGACCGAGGCCCTAGCTGGCCCGAAACGCTCGTCGATCCCAGTTGGGGCGGGCCAGCAATGACGGCTTCCCCAGCCAGCCCCGGACACGCGACTCCTGATCTCAGCGTGAGCTTTGCGGGCATTCAACTCAAAAACCCGGTGATTGCAGCCAGCGGCACGTTTGGTTACGGGGTTGAGTTCGAGGATGTGGTGCATCTCAGCAAGCTCGGCGGTTTCGTGGTGAAGGGGCTCTCCCGGGAACCGATGATCGGGAATCCGCCGCCGCGTTTGTGGGAGACCGCGGCGGGCATGCTGAATGCGATCGGCTTGCAGAACATCGGCGCGGGAGCATTCCTCGAAGAGAAGCTTCCACACCTGCGGCAACTCAAAAACATCGTGGTCTTTGCCAACGTGTTCGGTTACACGCGCGAGGACTATGAACGAACGATCGAGATCCTGAACGAAGGCGAGGGGATCGCGGCCTACGAGTTGAATGTTTCATGTCCCAACACGCAGCATGGCGGACTTCAATTCGGCAGCGATCCGCGATCGCTCGATGAAGTGGTGACCACAGCCAAACGCGTGGCGCGGCGGCCCCTGATCGTCAAGCTTTCGCCCAACGTGACCAGCATCGCTCAAATGGCGTATGTGGCACAGGAATCGGGGGCTGATGCCGTGTCTTTAGTGAATACATTCGTGGCCATCGCGATCGACGCAGAAACGCGCAGGCCGCGCATGCGGTGAGGATTCCGGTCATCGGCATGGGCGGGATTTCAACCGCCGCTGACGTAGTGGAGTTCATGCTGGCGGGCGCGACTGCGGTACAGATCGGTACCGCCAGCTACTGGGATCCGTGCGCTACTGAAAAGATCGTGGATGAGCTGCAGGCGTGGTGTGCGGAGCACGAAGTCGTACGACTGGCCGACCTGACCGGCGGCATGATGCTGGAATAGTGCTTGGGGAGTCAGTACCGGTGAGTCAGTGAGTCTTGCTACCGGCCGCGACTGTACCAGATCGAACCCGGCGATTTATAGTTCTGCCCTTCGCCCCACACCGCGTGGGTGACTTCCTGATTGTCGATCGCAAGACCGAAATAGTCACCAAAAGGAAAGCGGAAACCGCCGGGAAGAATGTAGTCGTAGCCCCGGGCAGGGCCGGAAAGTTGCGCTTCGGGAGACCAGGTGGCGCCGCCGTTGGTGGAACTGCGGTAGAAGGTGTTCCACACAGGAGCATTATGCGCGTCCGAAAGTCTCGTATCCGACATCCGCGTATCCATCCAGGCGATGCGAACATCGCCGGACACGCCTGCCACGATTGCCGGGAAGCAGCTTTCAACATTGCCACTGGCTGTGGAAACATCGGCCCGGGAGGACCAGCTCTCACCAGCGGTGGTCGACGAAGAGAAGTAGACCCGTTCGGGGCCTCCGTTCGTTGTGCCCGCGTTCCATAACGCGTAGATGGTGCCAGCAGCATCCGACGCCAAAGAGACCTGTGCGCCCAGATAGCCGGTCTCGCAGGCTTGAGCTGCGCAATCTGGAGGCGCGCTTGAGACGTCGAGCAGACTCGTAGTCCAGTTGTGTCCCGCATCGGATGAACGGCTGACGTAAACACTGACGGGACGGGTGGGCGCCTCGCGCCGCGCGTAGCTAGTCCAGCCGAAATAGATGTTGCCTGCCGGATCAACCGTGGCGCCACCGGCCAACGACCAACCGGGGCCTGCCCCGGGATTGACGTTTACCGAACTGAATGTCTGGCCAGCGTCATGCGACGCCGCCACGAAGAATTCTTCTTCATGATTGAACCCGACGTAAACATCCGGCCCGCGCACAGCCAGCACGGGTTTGTCCGTGTCTTCCAGGGAGCGATCGGCCACCGAAAACGACCAGGTGCGCCCAAAATCCAATGATCTGGCAACGACCGTGTCGCGCTTGTTGTTCTGCAGCCACGAAGCGTAGACGACTTGCCGGTCCGCCGGATCAACTACGATCTGGGGGTCAAACTGGCCGGTCGGGAATGGAAGGAGCGGGTGCGGCGGCTCCCACGAGATCCCATTGTCATTGCTTACGAGCAGCGATATCGACGGTGCTGTGCAGCCCGGACAATCTGGCACAGCGCCATACTGCGGGTAGAGGATATACACGTGTCCATGGCCGTCGGCAGCAATAGCCGGCTCCCACTGGTCACCGGTGATGTGGCCAACCCGCCGCTGAGGCGTGAAGCCGGGAACTGCTAGGGCGGCCTCGGCGGCCATCAGGACGGCAAGGAAGACAGCAAAATTTTGCACAGCCCTGATGCGGCTGGTCTTAGACCCCACAGAACAATCTCCTGGGACAACGCTGCCCGGACTTTACCCTGAAATCCGGGGAGGCGTCAATTGGCCAAACGGATGGCAGCCGGCCTCGACGTGACTTTCCCGCCGCTTCGTCATCTAATACATAATGAAACCAGGCGTGAAGACGAAACAGGGTTTCCAAAACGTAGTTTCTTGAGGGGAGAACTAAAAATGGCGAAGGCCACATTTGCGGCAGGATGTTTCTGGGGGGTGGAAGCGACCTTTCGGCAGATTCCCGGTGTGATCTCAACCCGGGTGGGCTACATCGGCGGACACACGGAGAATCCGACCTATAAAGATGTCTGCACCGATGGCACTGGCCACGCCGAGGCCGTGGAGGTGGAATTTGATCCGGCGGTCGCTCGCTACGATGAGCTACTGAGAACTTTCTGGGAGAACCATGATCCCACGCAATTGAATCGCCAGGGACCGGATCGGGGGTCGCAATATCGTTCGGCCATCTATTTCCATACTCCCGAACAGGAGGCCGCCGCCCGCGCATCGAAGGACGCGTTGGAGAAGGCGCATCGCTATTCGAACCCGGTCGTGACGCAAATCGTTCCCGCCGTCACGTTTTATCCCGCGGAAGAGTACCACCAGCAATACCTGGAAAAGCGCGGTCTGGCGAGCTGCCACGTCAAAGCGTAAGGCATTCGCTCAGCGAAGTCCGCGAGTTAGGCTGCCGTCAGAAGGATTGGCGGACCTTTCGTGATTACCAGAGTGTGGTCAGTGCGCGGGAGTAGCTGGCTTCCGCGGTCCGAAGAATAAAAGGAGCACAAGACCACCGACATAGAACGGCAGGCTTTGCTGGAAGGTGAAGCCTATGAAGCGCAGCACAATACCAAATACGGCGAGAGCTTCGCATAGAGCGTATGTAGCAACGTAGCCGGTCTTCCAGTGACTCAGAGTCAGTGAATCATCGGGATTGGAAGCCAAGGTCTCGGCAGAGCGCAGGACCAAGGTGCGCCGCACCACGAAGATGATGCCTACGATCGCCACACCCATGGTCGTGAAGACGTAACTAAGCGAGGGATTGACGGCTCTTGCTCCTGGGCCCACGAGTTCTCCGACCACAGCATAAAGCAAGATGCTCCCCAGCATCGCCAGCTGCACTACGCGCAGCGTCCTAAGAGTACGGCTCATTACGCAAACATCTTCCCGCAGTTTGCACGAGAATGGTAGAGAGGAATGCGGCGAGCGGAATCCTCCTAAGCAATACTGCGTCTCTAGTGGGCGTGATCATGGTGAGACAGTCCGGGACGCAGCCGCAGAAAAATCTGGAATGAGACTGGGTGGGCTCCGTACACGGGGTTCAGAGCGGACGGTTTCGAGTAGAAGATCACGTCTGCGCCCAGACCCAGCTGCCAGGCATGATTCTGAACCAGATCACGTACGCCCCCGAATGTGTAGGCGCCGATGCGGTACGCCGGATGGATGGGCGCCAGCGGGAACAGTTCGTCTTTGTCCACCAGTTCCAGTCGGGTGAAGGCGTAATTGCGTTCCAGGAAATTCAAAGTTGACTCCAGCATGTAGCTGTTAAGATTTGTGCCGGTCGTGATTTTGTGGACACGGCCCCAGATCAGCGAACTCGCCCGGTTTCCGCGAGCGAGAGGCCGGTTGTATTCCACCGAAGCAGTCTGCCGCCACTGGCTGCCGGGCTCGAGAGCTTCGGGATGCTCCAGCCGTCCAATGCTGTACTGCGCGGTCCAGTTGCGGGAGGGCGCAACGCTCACACGTCCAGACCAGGAATCCAGCGCCGCCAGTTGAATGCTCCAGCGCTCTTCATTCGGCTCTCGGCCATTGAAGGCCGAGGCTTCGAGCCGCACGCGGTCGATTATAAATCCGGTGGTAATTACTCCGAAGCTGGTGTGGGTTGAATCCTGCAAGTGGTGACTGAGAGGCGCCAAAGGCAGTTCGGCGGCCGAAGCGCGATGGATATAAGCCACTGGTCCCAGCGCCGGCTCAGCCGAGGGGCCGCCGTAGAACTCCCACGAAAGTCTTTTCGTGAGCGGCAGCGTGTACAGAAGCGAGAGCTCCGCGAACACGTTGTGCGGGTGCTGATGGTCGACGAGGGCCTGACCGTGGTACGTCTCGCCGGTCTGAAACAGGTCCGGGAAGCCAGGGTGCGGGGAGGTCAAGGATTCGGCGGAGAACATCTGACGAAACAGAATCGTGCCTGACCCCAACTTGTGTTGCTCCATCAGCATCCCCCAGTTGACAGACTCGGCCTTGCCCGCCCCGCGCGGTCCGCCCTGTTGGTTGTAATCGGTGAAGATCACGCCGTGGGCCATCAGGTCCCACCCGCCGCGCATAAGCATCCACTCGTGCGATGGCAGGGAAGCCGGCTCCCAACCCGTGCCTGCGCCCGCGTGTGGCGAGGGCAATGCTTGCTGCTCTTCCATGTTCATGCCGCTCATGTCCATGCCGCCCATGGGAGCTTCCTGACTGGAGACTGTCGTTGACGGTGCCTTCTCAGAGTATGGCTGCTGTACGGGCTCGCGTGAGTGTGAGCTATCATCCCGATTCTGGGCTACAGCCAGCAATATCCCAGCTAGAAGCCACACTAAACAGATTTTGGACACAAACTCTCCTCTCGAAAGTGGCAGGGGAAACGTGTGCTTGTTATCTCCAAGCGCAGGTACTCCGCTGTGAAAACTGTTCTGAAAAAAATGAAGAGAGAATGCGTCGAGGTTAAATTCGCAGAAGGCTACTGCCAGGTGAACCCGGAGAGAATGGGATCAGAATCTGACGACTGCTGGTTCCGGTGTAGACGCGCGCGGCTTGTTCGACTTGCTTTGCTGGGCAGAGATAGGAAAGCGGGATCGAGGCGGAAAGCGACATGCCTGGGATCGCGTACTGGTGCCCGGTTGCACAGCACTTGTAGCTTACGGGTGTTGGAGGAGGAACTCTCGTGCCATGGCCATGGCAGCCGGCAGTAGCCGCATCTGGAGCGGCAGTGAGCCCGAAGGCCATTGTCCCAAGCGAGGGAGTGGCCAACATCATCCCCAACAACAAGACCGCAATGATCCGTGAGATTGGCCGCAGCATGACGATTGCCCTCGTGTCCTTGACTGGGTTCCTGACTACGTCCCTGTAATTTTGATGCGAAGTTCTTCGGGCAGGCGCTGGCGGATTTCTTCGGGCAGACGGTCGTGCACGCGCTTTGCCCCCTGCTTGGCCGCGTCCAACACTGTGACCGGGGCAGGCGTAGCCACCGCGACGCCCAGCCATATCAGGGCGGAGAGAGCGAAGCCCGCCAGGGCTGCAATCTCAAGCCAGAAAGCATGGCGCGGACCGAAGTGGCGGATCACTCCAAAAGCAAGCAGAAATATTCCGGCGGAAACCGAAGCCAGCGCAATCAGAGATACGTCAATGATGCGGTGTAGTTGCTGGCGGCTGCGGCAGCGCTCGCAATCCTGGAAGTGGCTTTCGTAGTCGCCGCGCATCTCTGGTGCCAAGCCCGAGATGTCGTACCGCCATCCCGCCAGGATCTTACCTACGATTGGATCGATGCACTGCTGACTCATGGGTAACACTAACAAACAAGCCGAATAATTCCAGCTACAGGCGGATGGGCTCTAACGCCTCAGACTGGCCTGCCAACAGTACCCGGTTGTGGAATAGGCCGCCCCGTGCAGCCAGCGCCTTTTCCGCCTCTCTCCGAGCTATCTCTGGGTTATTATTCTGCTCAGAAAGATGCGCCAGCACCACAAACGTCGCACTATTATCATAGTCGTTTGTGAGGAAATCCGCGAGGGCTCCGTTGGACAGATGGCCAACCCGGCTCATCACCCGTTGTTTGACCGACCAGGGATAGGGCCCGCCCCGCAACATTTCCAAATCGTGGTTTGATTCCATCACCAGCACATCGCAGCCGCGCAGGTGGTCGCGAACGCTGACCGGAAGATAGCCCAGGTCGGTGGCAATGCCGATCTTGATGCCTTCCGCGCGGAAGGTGAAGCCGACGGGGTCCGCCGCATCGTGCGGAATGGTGAAGGGCTTTACCGCAATGTCGCCGACCTGGAAGCCGTGGCCGGATTCGAATTTTTCCAGCCGTTCGAGCTGTGGGCGCTCGCCGCTTTGATCGCGGATGGTTCGCGCCCAGGCCTGGTGAGTCGCCCCCGTCATGAAGATTGGGACACGCAGCTTCTTGGCCAGCGTGGCCAGGCCGTAGACGTGGTCGGAATGCTCGTGCGTGATCAGAATGGCCGAGAGAGAGTGGGTGTCTTCTCCCAGAGTCTTCATGCGCTTGAAAGTCTCGCGGCAGGAGATGCCGGCGTCGACCAGAATCTTAGTGCAGCTGCTGGCCACAATGGCGCAATTTCCCCGGCTGCCGCTGGCCAGCATGGAAACGGACAGACTCATGATGGCAGCATACGCGTGCAGGCTGTGAATCGCGAGTAACTTTTTGGGAGCCGATACCTTGGAGTTTCCGGCTTCCGGCGTCCGGTTGCCGCTTTCCGGTTTTGGTTTGATGTCCTAAAGAGTGACAAGCACGAGAGTGGCAAGCGCGACCGGAGGCCGGGAGCCGGACGCCGGCGTCACTTCCCTTGCCGCAGATTGTTTACCACTCCGCGCATGAATGAACCGCCATAGGCGCCGGCAATTCCCGGCAACGATGCCAGGAATGATCCGTAGATCTGCGCGTGCGTTGGTTTTACGGCCCGAAGCATGTACGCGGCGAATTCGGTGAGCGGGACGAATACTCCTACCGTTACGACCCACCGCCAAGGCCGCAGCGGTCGCATCAGCCCTAGCAACATGCAGGCGGCCAGTACCAGAAG
>WNFN01007958.1_pt1 | contig 11372 bp, 10 predicted proteins | sample 5400161 | NCBI WGS metagenome assembly WNFN01 (sample SAMN13153353, study PRJNA577476) | soil metagenome | isolation source: 80 cm saprolite on Douglas fir-dominated hillslope | place: USA:California | collected 2013-09-17
CGGTCCTGTTGAACGAGGTGAGGTTCACCCTCGGCTTCATCCGCTGCCTGGTGATGGACTGCGGCCTGGTGAACTCCCGCAGGCCGTCGGCACCGTGAATCCGGCCGAAACCCGACTCGCCCACGCCGCCGAACGGGAGCGACGGCACGCTCAGCACGGTCAATGCCGAGTTGACCGACACCATGCCGGTGCGCAGCGACCGAGCCGCCCGCATCGCGGCCCTCCTGTTCTTGGAGTAGACGCTGCCGCCCAGCCCGTACCGGCCGGCGTTCGCCAGCCGAACGCCCTCCGCGAGATCGGCGACCGGCTTGACGGTCATGGTCGGCCCGAAGGTCTCCTCGGTGACGGCGGCGCTGGTCTCCGGGACATCAGCGAGGATGACCGGCCCGACGTAGGGCTTGCGGATGCTGCCGAGCCCGCCGACGACGGCGCGCCCGCCGCAGGCCATCGCGTCGGCGATGTGCTGTTCGATCACCTCAAGCTGGCTGGGCATCGTCATCGGGCCGTAGTCGGCCTCCCGGTCGTCGCCAGGCCGCAGCCCGCTGACCCGGTCGGCCAGTTTCTCGATGAACGTGTGGTACACGTCCTGCGCCACGTAGATCCGTTCTACGCCGACGCAGGTCTGGCCGGCATTAGACAGCGCCCCCCAGACGGCAGCGTCTGCCGCGGAATCCAGGTCCGCGTCGGCTGCGACCAGCATCGCGTCCTTGCCGCCGCACTCGGCGACCATCGGCGTGAGGTTCTCCGCGCAGGCCGCCATGACCTTCTTCGCGGTTCTGGTCGAGCCGGTGAAGGCGATCTTGTCGACGCCGCTGCGCGCGAGATGACTGCCGGTCTCGCCGAAGCCGGTCACCAGTTGAAGCACCGGAAACTCGGGCACGACCTCGGCGAACGAGCTGACCAGCCAGCCGCCCACAGCGGGCGTGAACTCGCTCGGCTTGAACACGACCGCGTTCCCGGCGGCCAGCGCGTAGACGATCGAGCCGATCGGGGTGAATACGGGGTAGTTCCACGGCCCGATCACGCCCACGACGCCAAGCGGGTGGTACTCAACGGTGGATGCGTGGTTAAACGCCACGATGCCGCTGCGCACCTTGTGCGGTCCGAGCACCTTGCGCGCGTGCTTGGCGGCCCAGTCGATGTGCACGATAGCCAGCAGGATCTCCAGTTGGGCATCGGCTACCGGCTTGCCGGTCTCGGCATGCACGACCTCGGCGAGCCGCATGATGTACCTGGTCAGATACGACTTCCAGGCAAGCAGCTTGAGTCTGCGTTCCTTCCAGGAGAGCGCCGACCACCAGGCGGCCGCCTCGCGGGCCCTGGCAACGGTATCGTCGACATCGTCTTCGCTGAAGATCGGGAAGGTGCCGACCGGCTCATCGGTCGCCGGATTGAGCGAATCAAAGGTCTTGACAGTCTTGGCCAGGCCAGACTGAGCAGGCTCGCGCGCTGTCGCTACCATCGCCTCACGCACCATCCTCAGGGCTTTATCAGGGTGTATCCCAAATCGCTGGTTGCCAGTAAATCATTGTCTGGCCTGCCGAAGATACGGTCAGGGAGAGGAGTGCGCGATGGCTCAGCCGGAGGGTCGGCAACTGCCTTCTCGGTCGGCGCGCTGCTGGTCGCTGCGTCTGGCGAGCTGATCGCGACCGGCTACTCGCGCGAGGTCGATCCCGTCGACCATGCCGAAGAGATCGCCCTGCGCCGGGCGGCAGGAGCCGACCTTGGCGCGGCAACGCTGTACAGCTCGCTCGAGCCATGCCTGCGCCGGGCGTCGCGGCCCGATTCCTGCGCGTCACTCATCAGCGCCGCCGGGCTGCGCCGGGTCGTGATTGCCTGGCGCGAGCCGCCGCTGTTCGTCCCTGGGGGCGGTGCGGCGTGGCTGGTAACCCACGGCATCAAGGTCATTGTGCTGCCCGAGCTGGCCGCCGCCGCGAAGGCGGTCAATCAGCATCTGCTGAACGCCTAGCGGGGCTGCGCTCGAGGCGCTGCGCCGGGCGCTCAGCTACTGTCGCGCTCATCGATCGCCGCAAGCAGAGAATCGGCGCGGACGTGGCGGGGATCGGCCGGACTGTCGGCCAGGTTAATGCTGACCAGGGCGGCGGCGGCCCTGGCTGCGGCCCGGGTCAGCAGGCCTGCCGCCATGGCGTCGCCGCGCAGCGCGGGATTGCCTTCCAAGACCAGTACGGCAGCCAGGGAGGCCACGGGAACGGCCAGCTCGACCGTGCGCATCGGCACGTCTGCGGCAGCCGACAGGGCGGCCGCCAGTTCAGCCGAACGCCCGGCAGCGCTGCGCTCCGCGCCGCTCTCGCCGCGAAGACGACGGCGCTGCTCGATGACCGCCTGGTAGGCGCGCGGATCCTCGTCGATGAGCGAAGCGGCCGCGGAGCGTATTTGTTCTGCCTCCGCAGTGAGCTCAGCGGCCCGGCCGGCGGTCAGCTGGCGCGCCGACAGCCGCGCGGACTTGGCGCACAGGGCCGCTGCCTGGGCCAGGACCATCGCAGCTGCGGAGCCTCCGGCGGGCGCGGCGGCCCCGGCGGCCAGCGCGTCGAGAAAGGCGCCGACGGAGAGCCCGGCGTAACTGTTCTCGATGCCCGGCATCCCGGCCGCCCGGTCAGGAGACGCGGGTGGACTAGGCACCGAACCCGGGCGCCGGGTAGACGATCGTCTTCGGCTCGGTGAACGTCTCCATCGGGTAGCGCCCGCCGACCCGGCCCCGGCCGCTGACACTGCCGGCCCGGCCGCCGAAGGGCAGGTGCGACTCCCACAGGTTGGTCGAGGCGTTGATGTTGACCCAGCCGGCCCTTGCCCGCTCGGCGAAGGCCAATCCGCGTTCCAGATCCCTGGTGAACACGGCCGTGGTCAGGCCGAACGGCGACGCGTTGGTCAGCCGGAGCGCCTCGGCCGCCGACCGGACCTCGACGATGGGTACGACGGGCCCGAACGTCCCCTCCCGTTCGATCGCCATCCCCGGTGTCACCCGGTCGAGCACGGTCGGCTCGGCGAACAGGTCCGTCGCGAAGCCTGGTGCCCGCCGCCCGCCGCAGCACACTCGCGCGCCGCCGGTGACCGCGTCCGCGACGTGCCGGTCGAACTTGGCCGCCGTCGCCGCGTTGTTCAGCGGCCCCATGGTCGTCTCAGGGTCGAACGGGTCGCCGAGCCGCACCCGCGCCTTCGTGGCCGCGACCACCCGCTCGGTGAACTCGGCCGCCACGCCCGACTGGACCAGGAACCGCTCGCCGGCCGTGCAGCTCTGACCGGCGCACAGGTAGGCGGCCTCGAGCGCGGCGTCGGTCGCGAGATCCAGATCGGCATCGTCCAGAATCACCATCGGGCCGTTGCCGCCGAGCTCGAGCAGCTGGGTCTTCCCGGCTGCCCGCGCGGCTACCTTGCCGCCTGTCTCGACCGAGCCGACGAACCCGACGCCTGTGACCAGCGGATGACCGACCACGGCGTCACCGACCACCGGACCCGGACCCGAGACGAAGTTGAACAGACCGCTTGGCAGACTCGCCTCGGCCAGGATCTCGGCCAGCAGGGCGCAACATGCCGTCGTCGTCGGCGCCGGCACCCAGACGACGGTGTTGCCGGCCGCGAGCGCGGGCGCGAAGATCTCCGCGCCCATCGTGTACGGCCAGTTCCACGGGCTGACGACGCCGATCACGCCGAGCGGCACCCGCGCGGTGAGTACCCGGCGGTCCGCCGAGGTCGAGGCCGGCAGCGAGCCAGCCATCCGCTTGGCGTCCTCGGCGGCCATCGTGAAGTACACGGCAAGCTCGTCGACCTCGTCGTATGCCTCCGCCAGCGGCTTGCCCTGGTCCTGCGTCAGCGCCCTGGCCAGCTCCTCGCGCCCGGCCTGGACGCCCGCTGCGATCCGCCCGCAGGCGGCGGCCCGGTCGAACGCGGACGTCGCGGCCCACTCGCCGAAAGCGGAGGCGGCCGCGACGACCGCCGCGTTTACGTCAGCCTGATCGGCGACCGCGACCGTGGCGAACATCTCGCCGGTGGACGGGCTGACTGCCTCGGCGGTGCCGCCGCCGCCTGATCGCCAGCTGCCGCCGACGTAGAGCCGATGTTCCCGCACGGTCATGATCCCCGATCGCCGGGCGAACAGGCTGGGTAAGCCCTATCGCAGCGTTTCCGGTCGAAGCCTAGGTAAATGCTGCCATGCCTGGCAAGCTCGGGCCCAGGGACCAGCGGGAACGATGGTGCAGCTGCCGACAGCCCCCGTCGGCCAGCGGTGTGGATTGGTACTACTGTCGCGCTATGACACGACTCCCATACCTGCGCCACGATGATCTGGATGCCCGGGGTCAGGAGGTGTGGGACGGCGTAGTCGGCTCACGCGGCGGCGAGCTCGTCAACGAGGAGGGCGGCCTGATCGGCCCGTTTAACGCCTTCGTCCACGCCCCTGGCGTGGGCCGGCACCTGAGCGCGCTCGGCGGCAGGCTGCGCTTCAGGACCTCTATCGAGCGCCGCTTGAGCGAGCTGGCGATCATCACCGTGGGCGCCGCCTGGAAGGCCGAATTCGAGTGGTGGGCGCACGCTCGGATGGCCCGCGAGCATGGGGTGCGCGACGCCGTCGTCGATGCTATCGGCCGAGGGGATGACCCAGCCTTCGATGCCGACGACGAGCGCGCCATCTACACGGTGGCGCGCCAGCTCACCGGAACTGGCCAGCTCGATCAGGAGGCATACGACGCCGCCCAGCGGCTGCTGGGTGACGAGGGCATGGTCGAGCTCGTGGCGCTCTGCGGCTACTACACGCTCGTCTCGTACCTGCTCAACGCCTTCGCGGTGCCGCTGCCGACTGGCGCGGTGCCGCAGTGGGGCAGCGCGTGAATCGCTCAGAACAACCGGAGCTCTCCGTCGTCCGTGCCGCGCATGGCTTCGTAGTCCAGCGTGACGCAGCGGATCCCTCGATCCACAGCCAGCACTCGGGCCTGTGGCTTGATCTCCTGGGCGGCGAAGATGCCGTGCACGGGCGCGAGCAGCGGATCCCGGTTCAGCAGGTCCAGGTACCTGGTGAGCTGCTCGACGCCATCGATCTCGCCGCGCCGCTTCACCTCGATAGCGACGCTGGTCCCGATGGCGTCCCGGCACATCAGGTCGACCGGCCCGATCGCCGTGGGATACTCGCGGCGGATCAGCCGCCAGCCGTCGCCAAGCAGGTGTAGCTGTACCGCGAGCAGTTCCTGCAAGTGCGACTCGACGCCGTCCTTGACCAGCCCGGGATCGTCGCCGAGCGCGAACGAGGTGTCGCTGACGACCTCTTCGATGTGCACGGTCAGCGTCTCGCCTGACTTTCCGGTCACGACCCACTCGGTGGCCGATTCCGCGAGCCGGCATGGCGGTGACATCCAGTTCAGCGGCTTGTAGGAGCCCGTGTCACTGTGCACCGATATCGAGCCATCGGCCTTGATCATGATCAGCCTCGTCGCCATCGGCAGGTGGGCGGACAGCCTCCCCGCGTAGTCCACGCTGCACCGGGCGATCACGATCCGCACGAGAAGCACTATATGGAGTGCCGCCCTTTACGCGCGCAGGTTGGCGGCCGGGTGGTGGCGAGAAACCGCCTCCACGGTCGGCTTGTCACGAAAAAACTGCTGGGTTCACTGGTCGTGAGAGTTTCTGCGGCGGCCGATGCAAGGCGGTCCTACGGCGCGTCATGTCCGTTGATCACCGCGTGTCGCCTTGATCATGAGGGGGCCTCTGCGAGAGATAGCGGTTATCCAAGACTGTTGCCCCGCGTGCGCCGGCGGCCCAGAGTGCCAGCACGCCGAGTCCGGCCCATGGCGTGATCGCGAGGCTGCGCAGGCCGGTGGTGTCCTGGATGGTCAGTCCCGCGACGGTGGGCGTCCATCGTTCGAGCCGGTGCTGCCAGTGCGCGTTCCCGATGAACGCCAGGAGGATCGGGAACAGGTACAGCAGCGCGAGCACGGTCCCGATGGCGACGGCCGAGTCCCGGACGATGGCCGCCACGCCAAGGCTCAGCAGCGAGATCAGGGCTAGGTACAGCACCGACCCGGAAGCCGCGCGCAGCGCGGGCCCGTAACTCAGCCAGACCGGGTGGAAGCCGCGGGCGGCAGTGAACCCGTGGCCGGGCAGGATGAGGTGCCCGGCCAGCACCGATCCGAACACGGCCACCGCCCCGGTGACCAGCACCAGCGCGGTAACGAGGATCGCCTTGGCGGCCAGCACGGCGTGGCGTCGCGGCATCGCGGCGAGCGTGACGCGGATCATGCCGGTGCTGTACTCGTTGCTGATCACCAGCACGGCCAGGATCGCGATCACGGCCTGGCCGGACTGGACCCCGGTCAGGCTGAGCTTCGTGGTGTCGACCGGGCACATCACGCCCCGCGGGCAGCGGGTCGCCCCGACGGCCGCGGTGCTGACCGCGATGGTCAGCGCCGCGGCCCCGATGAGCAGCCAGGCGGGTCCCGATACCGTGCGCAGCTTGGTCCATTCGGCATGCAGCGCGTACCCAAGTCTCGTCCCGCCCCGCGCACCCGTGGCCAGTGTTGCCGCGGGCTGTGTCTGCGTTGCCGTGCTCATGCGTCTCGCCTCCGGAGCAGGACGAGTGCAAACCCGAGCGCGGCGGCCGCCCAGAGGCACAGCACGGCGAACCCGGCGTACGGAGACAGCGGGTAATAGCCCCGCACGGGCGACAGGACGCTGGTGACCTGCGGGTACCGCGGGATGCTCTGCTGGATCGCCAGCCCGGCGGTCGGGGTCAGCCGGAGCAGCCAGGCGCCGACGCCTGACGGGACGATGTTGAGGCCTGCCAGCAGGAACGGCAGGACGACCGTCACGACCGCGACCGTGATGGCCGCAGCGCTGCGGCGCAGCACGGCACCGAGCGCGACGGCGAAGACGGCGGCCACGGCCAGCACCGCCGCTGTGCCGACGATGACCCGCGCCTCGGTCAGCGCGGGCACGGTCAGCACCACCTGGCCTTGGTTCTGTTCCTTCGGGACACCGAGCGCTATCGAGATCACCGAGGCGATCAGCCCGGTGACGAATGCCACTGCGCCGATCACTACGGCCTTGGCGGCCAGTACCGCGCCCCGGCGCGGAGTGGCGGCCAGCGTGGTGCGGATCAGCCCGCGACGGTACTCGGCGGTGAAGAACATGGCCGCCACGACCACGATGGCCGGAGCCGGTCACGGTGAACGTGCCGCCTGCCCGGCTGAACGGCGTACGGCTCGGTCCGCCGCCCCCGGCACCGAGCGGGCCGCCACCGCCTATCGCCGTGCCGGTCCACGTGCCGCCCGCGGTCGCAGCGGTGAGGCTGACGTGGTCCAAGACACCTGTCGCCTGGCTCGGGCCGGCCTGGTTGCTTGATCCGCCGAACGAGTTCTGCGTCACAACGTAGTTGGGCGAGGTCGCGAACATGCCAACCTGGACCGTCGCCGGCAGCCCGGTCAGGTGCGCGGTCCCAACCCGAGTCCAGTGCGCTCCGTCAGCGGAGTCATAGCCGGTGACCGTGTCGCCGGAGCGAGTCAGCCGCAGCCACCGCGGGTGGGCGGCCGAGACGTTGCCCGGCAGGCCGGCAGTGTCCCGGGTGTAGTTGTACTGCATCCGCACGCCGTTACTGCCGGTTACCATCATCGCGGCGTAGGCCGAGCCCGGCCTGGTGTTCTGCTTGATGATGATCCCGGCCTTGGACCACGGCGCGAGGCCAGGCACCAGGCCCGGTCCGTTGCCAGCCTGCACCGGCTGCCCGGTGAGGTCCGCGTGCTCGCCGGTGAGCGAGGTGACGCGCGCGGTGATACTGCCGTTATCGGTCAGCGGCTGGTGCACGAAATAGAAGTTATCGCTGACAACCTCGCCACTCGGCCCGTGCGGGATCTGCGGAAGGCAGGCCTTTCCGGATTTGGGGCGTCCGCCATTGATCTGGCACCCGATGTTGGAGTTCGCTGCCGCGAACACGCCGATGAACGCCATCAGCAGGGCGGCCAGGATCATGCCGATCACCCAGCCGCGTACGCTGCGGAACTTGATCCACTCAGCGCGCAGGAGCCCGCCAAAGCTGGTCCAGCTAGTAACTCCGCCAAGGTCGGCGCCTGGCCGACCCTGAGCGGTCCTCTGCGAGGTCATCGCCCGGCCTCCTCGGCTTCAGCGGCGTCGAAGCCAGTCGGACGGAACTCGACCGCATCCCTGGTCAGTTCCATGTAGGCCTGCTCCAAGGTGGCCCGGTGCGCGGACACCTCGGAGAACGGCACGGCATTCTCGCTCAACACCGCGACCACCCGCTCCGCGGGCAGCCCCGAGATCGTGAGCGCGTCCCCGCCGGTGGCGGCGACGGCGGCCCCCGCGTTCTCCAGGACCTTCGTCGCCTCCGCCTGCGCGGAGGTGCGCAACGCAACCCGGTCGCCGGATGCGACCGCGAGCAGGCTCGCCACCGTCGTGTCTGCGATGATCCTGCCGCGGCCGACCACGACCAGGTGGCCGGCGGTGTCCTGGAGTTCGCTCATCAGGTGGCTGGACACCAGCACAGCGCGGCCCTCGGCGGCCAGCGCGCGCAGGAAGCCGCGCATCCACACGATGCCCTCGGGGTCCATGCCGTTGAACGGCTCGTCCACCATGATCGCTGCCGGGTTTCCCAGCATCGCCGCGGCGATCCCCAGCCGCTGGCGCATGCCAAGCGAGTAGCCTCCTGCCCGGCGGCGGGCGACGCCGTCGAGTCCGGCCTGCGCGATGACCTCATCGACCCGCTTTGCCTTGAGGCCCTGCGAGCGGGCCAGCCAGAGCAGGTGGTTACGGGCACTGCGGCCGGGCTGCAGCGCACTCGCGTCCAGGAGCGAGCCGATCACGCGCATCGGGTGCCGCAGGCTCGCGTACGACTGGCCGTTCACCAGCGCCTGGCCCTCCGCGGGCGCGTCCAGGCCGAGTATGACCCGCATGGTGGTGGACTTGCCTGCGCCGTTGGGGCCGACGAAGCCGGTCACCTGGCCCGGCTGGACGGTGAACGACATGCCGTCCAGCGCCAGCGTCGGCCCGAACCGCTTGCGCAGCCCGGTCACTTCGATCGTGGCGTGCATCACGAGATCCTTCTTGGTCGGGTTGGAAACTTGCTGACCTGGTTCTACTGGAGCGGACATAACATGGGCCGCACGCGAGCTGTTATCCCGTTGTTAGGCGCGCCAGGGCATGCTGAAGCGGGATGGCAGGGCCGAAGCCCGCGATCGTGCCATGTCGAGGCGAAGGGGAGGCGGATGAGGCTGCCGGGCTGGATGAAGCCGTCGGCCCGGCTCCGGTTGCCTGGCCGTACTGTCCGGGTGCGCCTGACGGCGCTCTACGGGGTCATGTTCGTCGTGTCCGGTGCGTTGCTGCTGGCCATCGCTAGCGGCGTGGCCGTCGTGCGCTCATCTTCCGTTTCGGTGGCGACGCCGGGTACAGCCACCCCCGTACCCGGGACTGCGCTCGACCGGGCCTTGGCCCGCATCCACCAGTTGCAGGCTCAGGTCCAGAATCTGCAGGCGCAGGTCAACGGGCAGCCGGGCCAGGGGCAGCTGTCACGCGACCTGCTGATCGCCTCGCTGTTCGCGCTGGCCGTCATGACCGTGGTGTCGGTCGCGCTTGGGTGGCTGGTAGCCGGGCGCGCGCTTCGCCCGGTGCGCCAGATGACCGCTGCGGCGCACCGCATCTCCGAGCACAACCTGGACGAGCGGCTGGCCGTTCAAGGCCCGAGGGACGAGCTGAAGGAGCTTGGCGACACCATCGACGGCCTGCTGGAGCGGCTGGAGATCGCGTTCAAAGCACAGCGCCGGTTCGTCGCCAATGCCTCGCACGAGCTGCGCACGCCGCTGACCACGATGCGGGCCGCGCTGGACGTGGCGCTGGCCAAGCCCGAGCCGCCTCCGGCGCAGACCGTGGCGCTGGCCGTCCGATTGCGCACGGAGCTGGACAGGATCGACCGGCTGCTCGAGGCCTTCCTGGTCCTGGCCCGCGCGCAGCACCGCGGCCTGCCCGGTCAGGAGGTCCTGCCGCTCGACTACATCACTGCCAATGCGCTGACCGGCCAGGCAACCGCTATCAGCGCGCGCAAGCTGACCGTCCAGGAGACCAGCGAGCCCGGTGGCGCGTGGGTGACCGGAAGCGCGGCGCTGATATCACGGATGGTGGAGAACGTCATCGATAACGCGGTCTGCCATAACACCGACGGCGGCTGGATCCGCATCACCTCCGGTACCGCCGGCGGGCGGGCCAGCCTGGTGGTCGAGAACGCCGGACCCTTGCTCGAGCAGGAACAGGTGCGCGAGCTGTCCCAGCCCTTCCGGCGGATCGGGGCCGAGCGGACGGGCTCGGACAACGGATCGGGCCTCGGGCTCTCGATCGTCGCCGCGATCGCCGAGGCGCACGGCGGCTCGCTGGACCTCCAGGCGCGGCCGGGAGGCGGCCTGCGGGTCAGCATCCTGTTGCCCGCCGTGGCGGGCGTGCCGGCCGGAGCGCGAGGGTGAGAGTCCTGGTGGTCGAGGACTCGCGGTCTCTCGCCGAGGTGCTGGCGGAGGGCCTGCGGGATCAGGGCATGGCCGTCGATGCTGCGCACGACGGGCTGGAAGCGGCCGCAAAGCTGGACCTCAACGCCTACGACGTCGTGGTCCTGGACCGCGACCTGCCCGGCATCCACGGCGACGCGCTGTGCCAGATGATCACCGACCGGGAAGACCGGTCCATGGTGCTCATGCTGACCGCAGCGGGCGCGCCGGGCGACCGGGTCTCAGGCCTGGGCCTGGGCGCCGACGACTATCTCGGCAAGCCATTCCACTTCGCTGAGCTGGTGCTGCGCATCCGCGCGCTGGCCCGGCGGCAGCCAGCGGCAAAGGGCCGGATCCTGCGCGCAGCCGGGATCGAGCTGGACCAGATCCGGCGCACCGTCAGCCGTGATGGGCGCCAGCTAGATCTCTCGGTCAAGGAGTTCGGCGTGCTTGAGGCGCTGCTGCTGGCCACGCCCGCCTTCCTGCGTGCGGAAGATCTGCTGGAGCGGGTCTGGGACGAGCAGGCCGATCCGTTCACCAACACCGTCACAGTCACCATCGGCAGGCTCCGCCGCAAGCTCGGCGATCCGCCGGTCATCGCGACCTCCCCCGGCGTCGGCTACCGGATCATCCCGGCAGCCGGCTGATCAGCCGCTCCCGGAGCCTCCACCGCGACTTCCGGGTTGGTTCCCATCGCTTCCGGACCGCGTGCTGAGGCCACTGACCATGCGGATGCTCAGACCCGCGGCCTGGCAGAGTCCAAGCTGGCTAAGCCCGGCGCTGGTCCGCAGCTGCCGTAAGAGCTGCCGGAATAACACATGCATCTCCCGGCGAGGGTCGACGCGCGATCCAGTCCGCCAGGCCGTCGGCCGCGCGAAGGCGCGCGTAAAA
>WNFN01044760.1_pt1 | contig 11371 bp, 10 predicted proteins | sample 5400161 | NCBI WGS metagenome assembly WNFN01 (sample SAMN13153353, study PRJNA577476) | soil metagenome | isolation source: 80 cm saprolite on Douglas fir-dominated hillslope | place: USA:California | collected 2013-09-17
GACCCGTTCTGGGCTTAGTCCTCCTCGTTCTATCCGCATGTTCGCCCGACGCGCAGACTGGGGCGTTTGGCTTAAGAACCGTTGATCTTAACGTTGGGGAAACTCATTTAAAGGCCGAAGTAGCTGATACCCCGGAATCCCTCTCCAATGGATTGATGTACAGAAGCGCTCTCCCGGAGGAGCAGGGCATGCTCTTCATTTTGGGCCCGGCGGAGCAAGCCAGTTTTTGGATGAAGAACACTAAAATTCCGCTCTCGATCGGCTTTATCGACCGCGATGCGATCCTGCGAGAAGAGCATGATATGCAGCCCTTCGACGAGCGCACCACACGTAGCGCGACGAACGATATCTGTTATGCGCTCGAGGTAAATCTGGGTTGGTTCCAAAAGCATCACATTGATCCCGGCGCCAAGATCAGCGGAATTCCCAGGTGAACAACGCCGAGATCGCTCCGGCGACTGCCGGACCGTGAACGGAAAAACGCCGCTATGATGCCCCGCCCGCGTTGATGTATGTTGGCTTCTTGCGCTCCGATCGGCCTGTCAGTTCCCGGCGTTGTCGGCGATCTCGGCGATCGCGGCGTTGTCTAACATGGTTACGAAGGAACAAACGATCGCTCTACTGGAATCGATTTCGCGCTTGCTTGAATTGAAAGGCGAAAACCCATTCAAGATTCGCGCCTACACAAATGCCGCCCGAGCTTTGGAGACCTTCTCTGGCAACTTTCCTAGCTTGGTGGAGGAGAAGCGGCTCGAAGAGCTCGAAGGCATCGGTTCAGCGATCGCCAAGAAGATCGAGGAATTCGCCACCACGGGAGCCCTGGGATACTATCAAGAGCTTCGCAGTAGCTTCCCCGACACTTTGTCTGAACTGTTTGAGCTTCAAGGATTGGGCGCCAAGAAGATCAAAGTTCTGTGGGAAACCCTAAAGGTGAAAAGCATCGCCGATTTAGAGGCTGCCTGTCGCGACGGTCGGGTTGCTGAATTGCCGGGCTTCGGCGAAAAGACAGCGCAAAATTTTCTTCGCGCGATCGAACGGCGGGAGAAGCATTCCGCCCGGCATCTGCTTTCCGACGCGACAACCGTAATGGAGCAGATGATGGAACATTTCCGAGATCATCCGGATGTTTCTCAGATCAGCTCAGCCGGCAGCCTGAGAAGAGCTAAAGAGACGATCGGTGATCTGGACGTCTTGGTCGCAACCAAGAACCCGAAAAGTATTACTGAACATTTTGTGACTTTTCCGCTGATCGACCGTGTGCTGGCCAAAGGCGAGACTAAAACCAGCGTGCTTTTGAAGAATGGCATGCAATCCGATCTTCGGGTTGTCGCCAACCATGAGTTTCCGTTTGCGTTGGCTTATTTTACCGGCAGCAAGGAGCACAATGTCGCGCTGCGAGGACGGGCCTTACGCAATGGCTGGACGCTTAACGAGTATCGGCTCGGACCAGAACCGGCTGCGAAGCAGCCTCCTAAGCCGATTCCTGCGATCAATACCGAACAGGATCTCTATGCGGCTCTTGGCCTTGATTTTGTTGTGCCTGAACTGAGAGAAGAGACCGGAGAAATCGAGGCGGCTGAAGCCGGCAAACTGCCGAAGCTGATTGAGTTGAGTAATCTTCGGGGGACATTCCATGCTCACACCAGCGCCACCGATGGTAGAAATACTTTGGAGGAGATGGCAGCGGCAGCGCGGCATCTAGGCATGCAATACCTGGGGATGTCCGATCACAGCAAGAGCTCATTTCAAGCGCATGGATTAACTGAAGAAAAACTGCTTCAGCAGGTGAAAGCGATTCAGCAGCTGAACGCGGGGTTTAACGGTGAGTTTTGGATTTTTGCTGGTGTCGAATGCGATATTTTGCGCGACGGGACGCTCGACTTTTCGGATGAGATCCTAGGGCAACTCGATTTTGTCGTGGCCAGCGTCCATAACGCTCTATCGATTACTGAAAAAGCGATGACCGATCGCATGATCAAAGCGATGGAGAACCGGTATGTCACCATGCTTGGTCATCCGACAGGCCGGTTGTTGCTTTCTCGTGAACCGTACAAGGTTGACCTTAACGAGATCGTTAAAGCGGCTGCCGCCACCAAAACGATTATCGAACTGAACGCGAATCCACGGCGGCTAGATATGGATTGGCGCCTCTGGCGGCACGCTAAAGAACTGGGTGTTCTCTGTTCTATCAATCCTGATGCCCATTCGACCGCCGGTTTTCAAGATCTCTGGTTCGGTGTGCAAGCTGCTCGCAAAGGATGGTTATCCCGAGAGGACGTGGTCAATTGCCTTCCCCGGGCCGAAGTAGCGAAAGTACTGAAGCGAAAACTTGGATAATGGGGCGCGTCTTGGCGCCGCCGGATTCGAGGACGAGGACAGCGGCTCGACTGAGCTCGCCGAAGTCCTGCCCGTCGCCGCTTCTCTCTCCGCTCAAACCAGATGCTTCGGTGCGTGTACGACTCCGGCTTCAGCGCTTGCCTTTCGCTCCGCTAAGGTGCGGTCTACGATTTCGCGCACCATTTCCTCCAAGAGAAGACGTAAGTGGCTGTTGCGCCGATAGTCAGCCGGCGCGATGTGCCGGACCCTTTCTGCCCGGGTGGCTAGGTCGAAACATTTTCGAAAGCCCGCTCTTTCCGGATCGTCCGGGTTGTAAACAGCGATGGCGTGTCCGCCATTTTTCTTCATAATCGTGAAACAAGGAACATCGGTCGGGCCGTCGCCGATGTAGATCATGTTGCGGAAAGGGATGGGGCGAACATCATCCGGCATGTGATCATTTACGTCCTGCGACATATCCAGCAGGCCCTTGTTGATTCGAAAAAGGTACTGGGTCTTCTGAGTGTGGCTGATCACCCTTTTCGGAAAAGTAATCCGGCCTTCCGCATCTTCTGCGTATTCACAGCCGAATGCCGCCCGGAGGTAGGGACGGATTCTGCTCCCCTCAATCAACATCTTTAGACCCGAAGAAACCACGTAATGCTCAACTCGAATCCCGGCCTCGATTTGTTCCGGCGCCAGTAATCCGTCCTGAAACTCTTCAAACATCTCCGGTAGGCCGCGGTACAAGCTCATGTTGGCGCCGAGCTGTTGCAGCTGCTTGTTTGTCGGGCGATCCACCGCCAGGTAATCTAGCAGAGATTTCATATACGCGAGTTCCTGGTCATACCCTTGTTCTTGGACCAGCTCTGCACACCGGCGCCAGAACTTCTCCGCATTGATGCCAAACGCCGGAAAAATCACATCATCCTGCATGTACGCCGGACTTAAGGTCTGGTCATAGTCGTACACGATCCCGATCGTGTTCTGGATAGCAGCCATTTTCTTAAAATACTGTACGCCTTCAGGAACTCACGTGCGAGATATGCGAGACTTCAGGGCGCTCCAATTAAGAAAAAGAGAACGCGCCTTCCAGTGGCAATTTTGCGGGCCGAAGCGGCCCATTCTGAACTCCTGAACTCCAGGACTTCTGAACTCCTACAGATTTGTGCCTTAGTGCCTTTGTGTGAGATTGGTCAACCGTGTCATCACCGAGGCCTTTGGTCGCCAGCTTTTGCACCTTCTTTCTCAAGCCGGAAATGCTGCACATCTATCGCCAGCTCACCGGGCTGCAAGCGTTCCAAACCTTCGTCCTTACGAAGTATCGGCAAAATTCGGATCGTTTCCCTTTCGATGATGTGGAACCGTTGGTGACACCACAACGGCATCTACTACGCCGAGGTTATCTTAAATACATTGCCAGAAAGCCCGCGCTAATTTATCGCGGCGAGTACGATGCGATTCGCCGGATCTTGATCCGGCGCGACCCTGAACTGATCCATGTCTATTTTGGAAACACGGGAGTCCACGAGAGACGCTATGACCAGAAACTACGCCAACTGCTGCAGCTTGCGCCTTTGGTATTAGTTCGGAGCCAATCTTTAGCGGCCCGGCTGCAGGACCTCGGATGTGCTGCTGATAAAATCCGGTTAAATCGAACTGGTATACCGCTACAAAATTTTCCCTGGGTCGAGCGCCCGTTTCCTAAAGATGGACCGTGGCAGCTCGTCCAGGCGTGCCGCTTAGTGGAAAAGAAGGGCTTGCTGAGCACCTTGAGCGCATTTCGTAGGTTTCTCAGTGACTATCCAAAATCTCGGTTAGTGATTGCCGGTGAAGGTCCGTTGCGGGATGGCTTAATGCAGAAGATCAATGAGCTCTCGCTTGGAAATCAAGTGACCCTGACCGGCTTTCTCAGCCAGGATGACCTGCGCAAAATCTATAACCAGAGCCACATTTTTATTCATCCCAGCGAACTCGCCGCTGACTCCAACCAAGAGGGAGTTCCAAATTCCATGTTGGAAGCGATGGCCAGCGGTCTCCCGGTGGTGGCTACTCGGCACGGTGGCATCCCCGAGGCGGTGCGAGAGGGGGTGGATGGGATCTTAGTTCCGGAGCGGGACGAGACGGCATTGTATGAAGCGTTGCTCCAGCTCGCGCGTCAGCCCGATCTCTGGCGGCAACTCGGGAAACAAGCCAGTCAATCGGTTGCTCAGAACTTCGAGCAACAGCAGCAGATCAAAAACTTGGAAGCTGTTTATGCGGAAGCGATTGAATCTGGGCGTGGGCCCCGGTAGGGATGAGCTCCCGCTCATCCGCGTTCGTTCGTGCTCTTCCGTGTTTCTCTTGTACGTGTGGCAACACCCGAATTATTGTCTCTACATATGCAGGTGCTATCGACCTATCGATTTACCGTCGAGGAGTACCATCGATTGGGTGAAGCCGGAATTCTTGGCGAAGACGACAGAGTCGAACTTCTTAACGGGGACTTGATTACGATGGCGCCGATTGGGGGAGGACACCGCACTTTGGTCGATTCTTTGACCTCACTTTTCGCAAACCGAATTGGCAACGATCGGTACCGGCTTGGGATCCAGAATCCAATCTCGTTGGATCCCAATAGCGAGCCACAACCCGATCTGGTCCTATACGCTTCAACCGTGCGCGGCAGGCATCCGCGACCCGACGAAATCTTTCTTCTAGTTGAAGTAGCGGATACTTCTCTCGCTTATGACCAAGGCCCGAAATTGGAGGCATACGCGCGCGGAGGTGTCCGCGAAGTTTGGGTCATTGACGCTGTGCGTAGCCGGGCCTTTATCTACCGAAGCCCGGATCAAGGACGTTACCAATTCACCTTGGAAACAAAAGGTGATGATCTCCTAGCGGTAGAGATCTTCCCGGATATTACTTTCCCGGTTAGCGCTATTCTGGACAGATGATCCGGCCGTTCGGTACGATGAATTCCGTTTCTGTTGGCTCATCCAGCCGGTGCGGTTACTTCGACACTCGTTATCAATAGGGCCGAAAGATTGTGCTGGCTGCCGTTGGCTTCCTCAATCGTGATCCGCGGGACCTCGCTGTCGGCGGCCAACACAAAATCCGGATGCTCGATCCGATACTCACGTCCATCCGCCATGCGAATGATAAACGGTTGAAATGGTATCGCGTGAAGCAGCTCACGAATTCTTCGTTTCATACCCGGTTCTCCTATACGACGTGTCGACGCTTTTGCTAACACAATATTTAAATGTTTTATAGTGTGGCGGGGACTACTTTGGAGATCCCGAGTCGATCGATCGTGATTCTGAATTTTGGACGTCGCATTGTTGTCGATCCAATCGCTGGGCCACAAACTGCACCAGGTACGGTCCAATGACCAAGACGCTGATTAAGCGCAGTGAATGAACCGCGAGGATGAGAGTGGCGTCTGCTTAACAGATCAATCTTAAGCAGGGGCATCAAGCAAATGGCTAGGAGCGCTGAGATCCCAAGCAGAAACAGATTGCTCACCAAGATAAACCAACCCAAACGGCGGAGTTGAGCTACCACCGCAGCGTCAAAGTTGCCGCCGATTTGTAGGCCCAGGACTAGATAGGCGCTCGCCATAATAAAGGGAGGCCAGGGGGCGGCCGGTATTCCCAGGATACCCGCGAGAGCTGCCAGAATCGCCGGTATGAGCATAGTACCGGCGGGGATTCGGAAACGCACGCCCACCAAAGCACCGGTTATCGCGATAATGGTTGAGACCAGGTAATTCAGCGGTTCTGCCCGAAATAAGGGAGCCAGATGCGAAGCATGCTGTCCGCTTCCGGTCTGGGCGCCGGCAAAGTGGCCCACCACCGAGATGGTCGCCAGGATGGCTAACAACCGGCCATACTGCATCACTGTAACCAAACGAACGTCAGCCCCGAGTGAATCGCTCATTGCGATCATCTCACCGGCGCCACCCGGCAGCGCGCCCAGCAACGCAGTTCCAGGTGGCAAGTTAGCGAACCGGCGCACACCGATCCCGATCAGAGTGGTTAACACTAACATCGTGATCACCAGCGTCGCGATGGGGACCCAGTTTGACCCAATCGCTTGCAACGACTTCCCGGTGATGGTGAAACTCAGCATCACTCCAATCACCGATTGAGCCAGACGATACCCGAATAAAGGAAAGCGGACGACCGGGCGATTGGTGACCGCAAAGATCGCCGCCACCAGTAACGGTCCGGTCAGAAACGAGGCCGGCAAACCGAGCTGAGCCAAGATAAATCCGGCCAAAATGGCGATTAGGATCAGAACCGCCTTCATTTCCCTTCGCCTAGTGCTTGCAAAATCTCTTGTGTGGAACGGACGCGACCTAACCTCGGAAAGATATTTTGGATCGCGAATTCGTGATTAACTCGAGTAAAAGCTCCCATGGCGTCTTCCGCAAAAACCAAGTGATACCCGAACTCGTAAGCGTTGCGGGCGGTAGATTCTACACCGAAGTTTGTAGCGATACCGCCAAGCACGACGGTCTCAATGTGCCGGCGCCTCAGTTGCAAGTCGAGCTCGGTGCCGTAGAAGGCGCCCCAGTGCCGTTTCAAAATCAGCACATCCTGGGGTTGCGGTTCAATGGCGAATTCGAGCCAGCCTTCGGGTTCGCTCGCGGGGAGTGGGGGCTGGGCGTCGGTAATCAGTTTTAGGGCCGCCTCTCCGCTGGGAAATGCGACTCGTACGAGAAAAACCGGAGCGCCGAGATCACGAAACCGCTTAGCCAGGTTCGTCGCATTATGAACTACCTCGGTACTACTGCGAGGTTCAACGGAGAAGTTGGTGATTCCTTTCTGCAAATCGATCAATACCAGAGCTGTGGATTTGGGCAGCCGAGCGAATGATTGCATGATAATTTTCCTGATGGGGCCGCAAATTGTGATTAATATATGACTGCTAATATGAAATGACTGTTAATATGACGCCACCCTCATATTTACTTTAAATATGATGGAACCCTCACATTTGTCAAATCTTCAACCTAAGCAGCCTCGGCAGAAACGGGGCGAGCGCCGAGTAGCCGAGCTCCTGGCTGCTGCGGCCGAGGTATTTGCTCAAACCGGTTATCGGGCCGCCGCCATGAGCGCAATTGCGGAGAAAGCCGGCGCACCCATCGGTTCTCTTTACCAGTTTTTCCCGAGCAAAGAAGCGGTCGCCGAAGCGTTGCTTACCCGGTACCTGAACGAGATGTCAGCGGAGTGGGAAGAACTCGATGACCGGGTAGGGGCCATAGATCTCAAAATGTTTGTCCATGATCTCATTCGGCGTCACATCGATTTTACCCGGCAACGGCCAGCTTTTTCCGAATTAATCGAAGCATCTGGGTTGTTCTCGCGTCCGAGTGTTCGTTTGGAAGCTCGAGCGATTTTCACCAGAAACGTGCAGCGTTCTTTGTCCGTGCTGGCTCCGGCTCTGCCCGCCGATCGGCTCCGGCAGATTGCCGATGTGACCGTGCAACTCGTCAAAGCGGCGAACGCATTGAATAAGCATGTCGCTCGGCGAGACGCCAAAGCGGTAATGGAGGAAATGGAGTTCGTTATTTCCAGTTATCTGGAGACTCGACTGAACTTCCCGAGTGTTGCGCCAAGTCCGAATTGACCGCGTGCGCGGAGTTGGGAGTGCTTTCAGGGCTTTCTCTCGGGACCTGCGACCCAGGGTTGAAACCTGGGCTATGATCTATTACCGCTTCGCGGTAAACCAATCACCAATCACCAATCGACGCGCTTAACGCTTGCTCAGGGCAGGCCTCTCCACCAATCACTTCTGACTCCCCGGACTCGGCTCAACCCGGAAAATCTTCTCTTCCGGTTTTTTCAGATCAAGCTTATCTCTGGCTAGCAACTCGAGATAGTTGGGATCATTCTGGATCCACGCCAGCTTCTTCTGCTCCCGTTTATAGACCAGTTTTTCTTGAGCTAATTGTTGTTCGAGCGACTGGAGAGCTAACTGTTGCTTCTGCCGCTCTTTTAACAACGGCAGAAACCAGTCTGTGTGTGAATCATTGAAGCTATCGTAAGCCGACCGCACTCACCGCAATTTACCGCCATACCGCGCATTGTCACCTAGTTCTTCCTCGATGCGCAGCAGTTGGTTGTATTTGGCGATTCGGTCTGTCCGTGAAAGCGAGCCGGTCTTGATTTGGCCGGCATTGGTCGCTACCGCGATATCGGCGATCGTCGTGTCTTCGGTTTCACCGGAACGATGGCTGATTACCGCCGTATAGCTATTCTCTTTGGCTAGCTCAATCGCGTCGAGGGTCTCGGTTAGTGAGCCGATTTGATTGACCTTCACCAAGATGGAGTTGCCTACCCCCTGTTCGATCCCTTTCCGCAGAAACTCGACGTTCGTTACAAAAAGGTCATCTCCGACCAACTGCACTTTCTGCGCGAGTGCATCGGTCAGCTTTTTCCAACCTTTCCAATCATTCTCAGCACAGCCATCTTCGATGGAGATAATGGGATATTTGGAGCAGAGATCCTGGTAGAACGCGATCAAGTCGTCGGCAGATCTCTCGGATTTGTCGGACTTTTTGAAGACGTAAACACCGCGATGAGAATCGTAGAACTCGCTGGAAGCAACGTCCAAGGCGAAGGCAATATCGTCGCCAAGCTTGTACCCTGCTTTCTCGACCGCTTTGGCGATCGTATCCAAGGCATCCTCCACGCTATTGAGATTCGGAGCGAAACCGCCTTCATCACCGACAGCGGTCGATAGACCCCTCTCTTTCAAGACACTTTTGAGAGCATGGAAAACCTCTGTCCCGTACCGCAATGCCTCCGCGAACGTCGGGGCGCCTTTGGGCATGATCATGAACTCCTGGAAATCGATAGGAGCGTCCGAGTGTGCTCCTCCGTTGATGATGTTCATCATCGGTACGGGTAACACTTTCGCGTTCGGGCCGCCCAAATAACGAAAAAGCGGTAGATCGAGTTGGCCGGCCGCGGCGTGCGCGGTAGCTAGCGAGACGCCAAGGATGGCATTTGCGCCTAGTTGTTTCTTGTTCGGTGTTCCATCGAGCGCGATCATGGTGCTGTCGATGGTCAGCTGATCCAGCGCATCGAGTCCCACCACCGCATCCGCAATCTCAGTCTCAACATTTTGTACGGCTCGAGATACACCTTTTCCTAAGTAATGTTCCTTATCGCCGTCGCGTAGCTCCCACGCCTCGTGTTCTCCGGTACTTGCTCCGCTGGGAACGATGGCTCGGCCGACTGCGCCCCCGGTTAATTCAACATCGACTTCAACAGTTGGGTTGCCCCGAGAGTCGAGGACTTGGCGGGCTCGGATATCTGAGATGACGGTTAGTGACATAAAGAAGAGTGTTTAAGGGTTGGATTTTGCGAATCGGCGTAACGGTGTTTCGACGTGCGAGTTGTTTATCCGCTCTTCGGCTTAGCAGAATTTTCACGTCATGGCATCAGCGGACCTGGAAAGGCAATCTGCGAAATCTGTGGATGATTTCCTCTGCGCTCTCTGTAGTGAAAGTCTTATTCGGTCACAGCGACGGCTTCGTTCGCCGTGTCTTGCCAAGCCGTGATCTCGACGACCTCTACTTTTTTGACTGAAGTCTCGCCGGGCAGTTCCGCTGTATCACCGGCGGTTTTTCCTATCAGCGCCTGACCGATGGCGGTTTGATAGGAGACGATCCCTTTGGCCGGATCGCTGTCCCAGGCGCCCAGGATATGGTAGGTCGATAGCTGGCCGCTCTCCATGTCTCGAGTCACAACGGATGTCCCGATTGCTACCTGGCTACTTTCCACATTCTCGAATGCAGTGCCGCGAGCGCGTGACAACATTTGTTCAAGCTCGGCCTTTCTGCGCATCAAGACGGTTTGCATTTCTTTGGCGGCTTTGTACTCGAAATTTTCCCGTAGATCACCGTAGGAGCGGGCGATACCGATCTCTTTGGTATTCTCCGGAATCTTCTTTGAAATCAGGTCGTCGTACTCTGCTTTTCGCTTTTCCAAGCTCGCCCAAGACACGACCAGCGCTTCTTCCTTTTCTTCCGATTCGCCGCTGACCATCTGCTGCAAGTCGCCATGAACCTTAATCATTCGAGCCATCAACGAGCGCTTGTTCAGCTCTTCAAAGACCGGGGTTAGCATTAACCGGCGCATTAAATCGCGGGCCTGGCTTACTGATGCGCTCACGATCAAGTCGTGAATAAGGTCTTTGTCATCGATCAATAGATCATGAAGCTTAGATCCGCGACGGGCTTCAGCGAATTGGTCGCGCTCCAAAGCACCAAGCATCGCCGCTAATACGTCCGGCTCGAGCAGGTCGGCAAATTCAGTCGTGGCCCGGTCCTTGGCCAGCCAATAGAGGATATCGGAAGACGCGGAATGATCTCGGATAGCGCGGATAAGATATTGCCGTACATCGTCCGCCCGATTGTTCTCGCCAAAAATTTTGGCGATCTCAGCCACAACTCGATAGCCCGCGTCTTGAAAAAGACTCAGCAACCGCCGGTCCCAATCTTGAGGGAAAGCAAGGAGAAACTCACAGAGGACACTTCGTTGCCGGGCGACGGCTACTTGAGCCACAATTTGCCCCAGTTTGATCTCATGTTCTTGCAACAACTGAGCCAGGCTGATTGCACCCGCCGATAATCCTGGCGCCTCTTTCAAGAGCTCGTCCCGTTCGATCAGGAGCTCCACTGCCTGGGCTGGATGCAGGCGACGGTTACGACTGACACTCTCTTCCGCTTGAGCTACGACCGCTTGCAGTCCCTCGGCCTTGTCTTTGAAAATTCCAGCATTCTTTACGATCTGATCTAGCCGGTTAATCTGATCCTTTAGCTGCCTGGCCTTCTGAAACGCTTCGATCAACTCGTCATTATAGCTGAGGGCCTGTTCCCTTACGCTAATCGGTTCGGTCTTCTTGGACGGAAGCGCAAACCGGCCATCCTTGCGTAAAATCTTCTTGGCGTTATCCCACCATTTTTTGAAATCGGCTTCCGGGACAATCTCCGGAGCTACGGCTTTTTGGATCTGATCCTGGGTCAGCTTACCTCCGAATCCGCCGAGGAGCTGCGCGA
>WNFN01001338.1_pt1 | contig 11370 bp, 10 predicted proteins | sample 5400161 | NCBI WGS metagenome assembly WNFN01 (sample SAMN13153353, study PRJNA577476) | soil metagenome | isolation source: 80 cm saprolite on Douglas fir-dominated hillslope | place: USA:California | collected 2013-09-17
AAAAGGAAGGGGAGGCGAAGCAGAACTCCACTGGACGATCCAACACTTCTTCGACGGCAGGCGCTTCGCTGGCGAATCAGAAGAAGCCGGCGGGACAGCCGGAGCCTTCCGAGATGCGGGCCCGCTCAGATGAGGGTGAACTCTTCCTCACGGGCGAACAGAATCAACTGGAAAAGGCGATCTTGACCGGCAACGTCCAAGTCGAGCGAATTGGATTTCAGCCCATGCAGGGCAACGCCGGACGCGCGGTCCTGGATTTCGCGGGACAGAACCAGCTTCACCAGAACCAGGTTCAGAAGGTGCACGCTTCCGAAGGCGTCCGGCTGGCCCAGCAAGCGGTGACGAAGGAGGCGGTGAAGACGGAAGGTTCAGGGCGGCAGGACTTCGAAGTGACTGCGCCGGTCATTGACTTCTTCGTTCTCGACGGTCAGCGGCTTGACCGGGCTGTGACTTCAGGGGCGGCGCAGATCATGATCTATCCCCATCAAGAATCGCCGCAGAGCGCACCGCCCGTGTTGCCGCCGCAGAGAACAGTGATCCAAGCGGAAAAATTTGACGCGAACTTCGAGCCCACCACAAACGGTGGCAGCCGTCTGGCTAGAATTCACGGCGCTCCCAACGCGAAAATCACAAGTATCACTCCTGAAGAACCGGACCGGATCAGTACGAGTGACACAGCCGACGCCGTTTTTCTTCCGCTAGGAGGCATCGAATCGGTCACCCAGCAGGGCCGTGTAGCTTATACCGATGGCCAGCCTCCCGAAAAGCGAACGCAAGCTTGGTCGGATAGAGCGCATTACCCCCCTGCCGACCAGGTAATCACCCTGGTAGGGAATCCGCGGGTTATCAACGGAGGTATGGCAACCACCGCCAGGACCATTCGAATCAACCGCCAGACTAACGAGGCCCATGCCGAGGGCGACGTCAAAAGCACTTATAGCGAACTGAAAGAGCAGCCCAACGGAGCCTTGCTGGCTTCTTCGTCCCCGATTCACGTCACCTCTCGAAGCATGACGGCGCACAATAATCCCAACGTCGCACTCTACACCGGAGACGCGCGCCTCTGGCAGGATGCCAACGTGATCGAAGCCCCGTCCATCCAGTTTGATCGCGAAAACCGCTTTGTGACGGCACAGGGCACACCAGCTCAATCGGTGTCCACACTTCTGGAGCAGCGGAGCACTCCTGCGGACGGGCCCTCCAATGGGAAAGAGCACGCGGTCAAGCCTGCGAGCAGCAATCAGTCTGGGCCAGTGGCCATTACCAGCAGGCACCTCACCTACAGCGATCCTGATCGAAAGGCTCACTACGAAGGCGGGGTGGTCGCCAAAGGAACAGATTTCACCGCCTCTGCCCGGGAGATGGACGCTTACCTCCTGCCGCGGAGCGAGACCGCGACCACGCAAGCACCCGTCGGTTCAGGACAGTTGGATCATCTGGTCGGCCAAGGCAACGTGGTAATCCAGCAGCCGACCCGTCGGGCTGACGGGCAGAACTTGGTCTATACGGCGGCGGACGACAAATTCGTCCTGACAGGCGGACCGCCCAGCATTTTTGATGCCGAACGAGGCAGAACCACCGGCGTTTCGTTGACTTTCTTTAGACGCGATGATATGGGGCTCGTAGAAGGCGAAGCAAGTTCTCCTGTGGTAACACAGACGCGAGTGGCACGATAAATGCGTACCCTGGCCACTGATGAAATTGGCAAAGCTTACCGTGGCCGTCGCGTTGTAAACGGTGTCAGCCTGAGGGTCGAGCAGGGCGAAGTTGTTGGATTGCTTGGACCTAACGGCGCTGGCAAGACTACTACTTTCTACGCCATCGTTGGCCTGATTCCCCCTGATACTGGCCGCGTGTTGTACGACGGTCAGGACATCACCGACGTTCCCATGTACCTGCGGGCGCGTCAGTATGGCATCAGCTATCTCCCACAAGAGGCTTCGGTCTTTCGCAAGCTCACGGTAGAGGAAAACATCCTCGCGGTTTTAGAGGCGCAGCCCGTTTCCTGGCATGAGCGACGCGAGAAGATGGAGAAATTTATCGATGAACTTGGTCTGGAGCACATCCGCCGCAATCGCGGTTATGCTCTGTCGGGGGGCGAGCGCCGGCGCGTCGAAATTGCCCGTTGCCTGTGTATCAACCCCACGTTCATTTTGCTGGACGAACCGTTTTCCGGGATCGATCCCATCGCCGTCCTGGACCTGCAGAAGATCATAAGCGGGCTACGGGCGAGCGGAATCGGAGTGCTGGTCACGGATCACAACGTACGCGAAACGCTATCGGTCACCGACCGGGCTTACATCATCGATGACGGCAGAATCTTCCGTCATGGCGTACCCGGGCAGTTGGCGGCAGATCCGGAAGTACGGCGCGTGTACCTGGGAGAGAGTTTCTCGCTGGTGTGACAAATGAGCTGAAACGAGGAAGCATACGAACGAGCACCAAAAGAATTCCTTCGTGAACCTTCGTGCCCTTCGTGGTTTCTGAGATTTTTCTGTTTACGGAACGAGTAAGAATCGGCCGAACTCATGGTTTTGTTGCAGCACAAACTCAGTGTAAAGCTGTCCCAGCGCCAGATCCTCACTCCGGGCCTGGTGCAGATGGTCTCCGTCCTCGCGCTCAATAAGCTTGAGCTCAAGGACATGATCAACACGGAGATGGTCGAGAATCCAGTTCTCGAGGAACTGGAAGAATCGGTTCCTCTACTCGACGAAGTTGGCCGCAAGGAAGAAGATCGCGAGCGCGCCGCCGCGGCAACTAACGAAGAAAATCCCATCACTGCGATCGAAAAGAAAGATCCCTTCGAAGAAATCGATTTCGGCTCGTTTTTCCAGGATTATCTCGACCCCGGCTACCGCACTCACAGCGAGATGGAAGAGATCGAACGGCCGTCGTTCGAAAATTTCCTCTCCAAGCCCACTAATCTGACCGACCATCTCGCCTGGCAGTTGGGTGCTTTGAGCCTGCGTCCGGGAGTGAGGGAGGCCGCCGACCTCATCATTGGTAATCTCAACGAAGATGGCTACCTCATCGCCAGTGACGACGAATTGCTCGGCGTTGCCCCGCCCGCATCGCCGGAAGCCGACTCTGTCACCGCGAAGACGATTGTCAGCGAGGCCCAGGCTCTGGGCTTGGACGAGGGCTCGATAGAGGCGGAGAGTGTACCGGATGAGGTTCTGCCGGATGAGTTCGTGCCGGATGAGCTTCCGTCCCTTGAAGGCAACTCCATCGATGTTGGTCTCGCCACTGGCGGGAACTCGGATCTTGGCCGCATGTCATCGGCTGACAATGAATCGGCCGACGCGGACAATGAAAAAGCTGACACTGAAACAGCCGACGCTCATCGACAACCTTTGGAAGCGTCTTTTTCCTCGAGATCAGGAGACGCCGCGGCGGCTGTCGCTCCCGCTCCCGATCCCGCTGCACGGCCTCAAGCTCCGGCATACCAGCCGACTTTCTCCGCTGCGGATCTGGTCGAAGCCCTCGAGGCCGTTCGCCAGCTGGATCCTCCCGGCGTAGCCTGCCGTGATCTGCGCGGATGTCTGCTCTACCAGCTTCGTTACCACCAGCAGCAGCTGGCGTTGCACAAGAACGGCAACGGCACGGAGCAGGTTCTGCAGGATGCTACCGCTATCGTCGACCAGCATCTGCGTGGCGTACCGCTCAAGCAGTTCAAGGAAATCGCCAAGGCCATCGGCCGCCCGCTCGAAGCGGTGCAGGTGGCGCTCGACTATATCCGCACGCTCGATCCGCGCCCGGGCTTGCGCTACAACAAAGTTCAGGCGCGGCTTATCGAGCCCGATGTCGCTTTCGTGAAACACGGCGACGAGTGGCTGGTCATCATGAATGATGAAGATCTGCCGCAGCTACGCCTGAACCCGGCCTACAAGAAGCTGGTCACCCGCGAGGGCAACGATAAGAATACGCGCGACTACGTGAAAGAGCGCTACAAGAGCGCTATCCAGCTCATCAAGAATATTGAGCAGCGCAAGCAGACGATCACCAAAGTCTGTTACGTCATCGTAGCCCGCCAGCAGGATTTTCTCGAGCGCGGCATCGACCAGCTCAAACCCATGATGATCAAGGAGGTGGCCGAAGAAATCGGCGTGCATCCTTCCACCGTCAGCCGTGCCGTCGCTAACAAATACGCCCACACCCCGCAGGGCGTGTTCGAGCTGCGATACTTCTTCAGCGAGAGCGTGCAGGGGCCCGAAGGTGGCAACACGTCGTTGCTGATCCTGAAGCGCCGCGTCAAGAAGTTGATCGAAGAAGAAGATTCCAGCCGCCCGTTGACCGACGAGCAGATCACCAGGATTCTTCAATCGCAAGGCATCCAGGTCACGCGCCGCACAGTAGCCAAATACAGGGAAGACATGCGCATCCCCAGCACGCACCAGCGAAGGGTAAAAAAATGAATGAATCGCTCTCACGATTCGTATCGAGATACGACTTCACGGCCTGCAGAAAAACTATGGTGTGATGGCTTTGATTGCTTTGAAAGGCCGCGCACCTGTGATTGGTTCTGAAAGGGAGCAGCTGTGATTGGTTCTGAAAGGCCGCGCGGCTGTAATTGGTTTTGAAAGGGCGCGGCTTCAGCCGCGCCGTAGGTACCACAAAATCAGCGCCGGCTTTAGCCGCTGAGGGCAGCCGTCGCCGGTCCATCGTAAAAAAATTAGGATTTGTATCAGGTGACCTCAGTGATCGAGAACTTAAGATTCGTATCAGGGCACGACTTCAGTCGTGCCGGAACACCGCGTCAACAAACGGGCTTTAGCCCCTGAGGGCGCGATTACGAACTAGAACCAGTTCCAAATGCAGTGCCCAATTTTTCTCAACGAACGAATTCAGGAGGGGCGCTCATGAACGTGGAATACACCGGCAGACACTACACAGTTACCCCCGCCATCCGCCAAGAGGTTGAAACCGGCCTCGCGAAACTCCGCAAAATATTAGGCGACAAATTCGAAACCAAGGTCATCCTCGCCGTCGAGAAGCACCGTCATAAAGCCGAAATCACCATCAGCACGCGTAATGGTCCGCTGGTCGGCCTGGCCCAGGCCAAGGACATGACCATGGCCGTCAACGAAGCCCTCGATCATTTAGAGAAGCAGGCGGTCAAATACAAGACGCGCTGGCAGTCGAAAAAACGCTCCGCGCGAAAGACTGAGGAAGTCAAGAAGTGGAATGGCCACTCCACGGGGAGTGATGCACAGAACGACCTGCTGACAGCCGTCGGCATGTCAGAGAAAACCGCGGTGCCCGTGCTCGTTCACAAATATCCTGCCATAGCGAAAACTACCGACGTACACCTGGTTCGATCCTCCGATGCAGTCGCCATGCGTCCCATGACGCTCGAAGAAGCCATCAAGGAAGCCCACTTCCGTGACCGCGACGTCTTCGTCTTCCGCGATCCCAAAGGCAAAGTGATGATCCTGCACCGCACCCGCGACGGAAAGATGGAGTTGATCGAGGCGCCGTAGGAGCCGAAAGCCGGCTTCGAGCAATCCCCCATACCCGCCCGCAGTAGCCGAGGCTCAAAAAGGAGTTCCTGTTCCAGCCCAGAGCGAACTCGGCAGCACTCCGCAAAAGGGCCGTCCCATCCCGAACCCAAATAGCCATGTCACCCTGAGCGAAGTGGCAGATTCTCGAAGAGAATCAGCCGCGCAGTCGAAGGACCCCTTACCCGCCCGCGGTGCCTGATGCCCAACGAGGAGTTTCTACCACCGAGGAACTGATGCCAGCCTCGATCCTTAGTGTGACGTAGCCTCGAAAATCCTGCCAACCCGCATCCGAACTGCACTAGCGTTCATCCAAATGCCCTGAAAGGAAAACGATATGAACATCGCCTTTCTCATTGGGAGAATCATCTTTTCCGCGTTCTGGCTGATGAGCGCTTCCAACCATTTCACGAAGTTGGACGACATGAGATTCTGCTGATTGTGTTCATGCTCGGCTCAATCTTCCCCATGCACAACTTCTGGGCAGCGAACGACCCGCAGTCGAAGCAGGCCGACATGGTTCATTTTCCTGAAAAACTTGGCGATCGTGGAGTGCTGCTCATGCTGTTGGCCATACCGCAACCCTGGCCGTTTAGCTTGGCCAGCAGATGATAGCAACGATTCAACACTGTGGTGTAAGACACACCCGCAGCCGGACCGGACGCCTCCCCCAATTTCCCCGTTGAGCGTATGATCCTCCCGCTTGTTCAATTACGCCGTGTTGAGGAGATGACCATGAAAAGTTTCTGCCGTCTCGTAGCGTTCCTGCTGTTGCTTGCGCCCGCGGTCTTAGCTCAGGAGCACTACACCGAAGGTCCGATCTGGCGCGTATCGTTGATTCGCGTGAACCCCACCAAAATGGATGCCTACCTCACCAGCCTGCGCCAGTCTTCCAAGCCGTTCCTTGAGGAGCAAAAGCGCCAGGGGACGATTGTGGACTACAAGTACTTCCTCAAGGAAACCAAGAACAGTCCGCAGGATTGGGACGTTTGTTTGGCCATCGAGTACAAGAACCATGCCGCCATGGACGGTCTGGCCGCAAAAGGGGAAGCTCTGCGTGACAAGATTTTGGGTGGCAAGGGCCCGGCTCAACAGATTACCGATAAGCGCGCAGAGATTCGGGAAGTCATCAGCTCCGAGTTGCTGCAAGAGATTCTGCTGAAGTGATCAGTCCACACTCGAATCTGTACGCGGCGATATCATCGTGGCCGGGTCTCTGCCCCGGCCTTTGTTTTGATCAATTCTGCGTATTCATACGTTTTAATGGCAGGCGACGCCGTGCTAGAATTCGCCGCCGAGGGAGATTTCGCTAATGACGACGCAGAGCTGCCGCAAAATTTTCCCCGTCGCGGTGTTCTTACTTGTTTGCGTGACTCTCAGTGCCCAATTCGTGCTGGCTCAAAACGCCTCTTCGCCATCAAAGCTTTCGGTGCATTGGGAAGAACTCACCGCCAGCGACTTCCGCGAAGGCATCCAACGCTCGCAGGGAACGTGCCTACTGCCATTTGGCATCCTCGAGAAGCACGGCCCGCACCTGCCGCTGGGCACCGATCTGCTGGATGTGCGCTACGCCGCGCTGCACGCCGCTGAAGAGGAATATGCTGTCGTCTTTCCCGAATACTATTTCGGACAGATTGCCGAAGCCCGCCACGAACCAGGCACGATGGCGTACAGTCGTGATTTGCAACTAGCGCTGCTGCAGGAAACGACCGATGAGATGGCGCGCAACGGCTGCAAGAAAGTGCTAATCGTCAACGGTCACGGCGGTAACGACAGCCTTCTACCCTACTTCGCCCAGACGCAAATGGATAAGCCGCACGACTACGTCGTCTATGTTTTCGACGAACGCACGCCGCAGACTGGCGGACCCGCGAAGAAGACCTCCATCGATATGCATGCGGGCGAAAGCGAAACTTCCAAAATGATGATCTCCCGCCCTGACACAGTGCACCTCGATCGAGCCACCAACGAATCCGGCGCCGATCAGCGCCGTCAAAAACTTCCGCCGGATGTCTACACAGGAATCTGGTGGTACACGCGCTTTCCCAACCACTATTCCGGCGACGGTTCGGCGGCGACCAAAGAGCTGGGAGAGTTTCAGATGAAGAGGTGGATTGACTCCGTCGTGAAAGCGATCCGCGCCGTAAAAGCAGACGACGTCAGCCTAAAACTGCAGAATGAGTTCTACGAGAAGAGCAAACACCCTCTCGACACGCAGCCGTAACGCAAATTTCGTAGAGACGTAGCTTGCTACGTCTCTTGCGGCGAGGAACTGTCTCAGGAGCTACCGATCAGAACGCCGGTAATGAAAACCAGAACGCCGCCCAAGCCGACTTGCAGGGCGGCGGAGAACCAGGGCGTATCCATATAGCGCTGACGGATCCAGGTAATCACAGCCAGTTCTCCCATCACCACGAATCCGGCGGCCCACAGCGCCAGGCGAAAGTCTTTCAGCAGAAACGGCAGCGTATGCCCAATGCCGCCCAGCGCGGTCATCGCGCCGCAAATCAATCCTCGCACCCATGGGTGTCCGCGTCCCGTCAAACTGCCGTCATCGGAAAGCGCCTCGGCGAACCCCATGCTGATGCCTGCGCCCGCGGAGGCGGCGAGGCCCACGAGGAATGCGTCCCAACTATTCTTTGTGGCAAAGGCTGCCGCAAATACAGGAGCCAGCGTCGAAACCGATCCGTCCATCAGCCCGGCCAACCCGGGCTGCACAATCTGCAGAACAAAAAGGCGGCGCTGGGCGCGCTCTTCGTCCGCCTTCACGTGTGCGGGCAATTTTTCTTCGTTCAGCTCCTGCGCACGCTCTTCGTGCTCACGCTCTTCGTTGATCAGATCGTCGAGTAGCTGTCGGACGCTGGCGTCCTGAGTACGCGCCGCGGCCTTCTCATAGAACCGGCGCGTCTCCACCTCGAGCGTGCTCGCTTCTTTGCGGACAGCATCAATACGGAGCGGGCGGATCAGCCACAGTGCGGGCCGAGCGACGAATCCGCGCACATCCTGCCGCCGGATCAACGGAATGTGCTCGCCGAACTTCTGCTTGAAAAGCTCGATCAGCCGGCGACGGTGTCCCGATTCCTCTTCGCGCATGCCTTCAAACATGGCTGCCGAAGCCGGATAATCCTGCCGCAACCCTTCGGCAAAGTCGGCGTACACGCGCTCGTCTTCTTCCTCCAGGGAGATGGCGAGAGCCAGCACCTCGCGTTCGCTGAGTTCGTGAAACTTCTTCATGGTGCCTTAGCTTACCCGCCCGAGCGGGGCGGAGACAAATCCTCTTGCACGCAACACGAAGGGTAACGACGCTGTGCCGGTCGCGAATCCGCCCGCGCACGTCCCGGCCGGACAACTTGGATGCTACTATCCATTAACCATGACGCCCCGCAAATCCCTAGCCCGCAGCACTCCGAAGCGCAAAGGGAAAAAAGGGTCCCGCCCGACCGCTCACGAAAGCCAGCACTCAGCCGAGCTGGTCATTATTACGGGCATGAGTGGCTCCGGGAAAGCCTCGGTGCTCAAGGCTTTTGAGGACGTCGGATACTACTGCGTTGACAACCTGCCGGTTGAACTCATCCCGCGCTTTGCGGAACTTGCCGTGCAGTCGGTTGAAGTCCGTCGCACGGCGCTGGTCGTCGATGTTCGCGAGGGATCTCAACTCGATCAACTTCCCGGGATTCTAAAGTCTGTACGGAGGATGATTCCCACCAAGGTCGTCTACCTGGAGGCCTCCGATGCTGTACTTTTGCGGCGGTTCAGCGAAACCCGACGTCCCCACCCGCTGGGCACCGACGCGCCAGTAAAATCTGCACTGAAGGCAGAACGGCGCCATCTGAGCGTTTCCGCGAGCAGTCGAGCGAAAAAGGCATCCTCGTCTCGTGCGTGAGTTTCGGCTTTCGTCATGGCGTGCCCGAGGATGCCGACCTGGTCTTTGACGTACGATTCCTGCCCAACCCGCACTTTGTGCCAGAATTTCGCCCGTTGACAGGACGCGACCCGCGAGTGGCGAAGTATATCCGCTCGTTCCCGCAGACCAAGGAATTCATCCAGCGTATCTCCGATTTGCTGGTCTACCTGCTGCCGCACTACATCCATGAAGGCAAGAGCTATCTGACTATTGGTTTCGGTTGCACTGGGGGACAGCATCGTTCGGTCATGATTGCCGAAGATGTCGCCCGGAATCTGCGGAAGCCGGGATACCGGGTGAAGGTGGTCCATCGGGACAGTCCAAAGTAAGTTCGAACTTGGGACGAAGAGGACCATGAAGCTGGGTAGAGGCTAAGTTTGAGATGGAAGCGAGCCAAACGCGCGATTGTTGCGTCGCAAAGAACACGACGCTTCGCGCGGCTCGCCCAGGTTCCCTCGGCAAGCTCGGGACAGGCTCTTCACTGCGCAAAGAACGCTTGTTCGGGATGACAATCAAACTGAGCCACTACCGGGAAACTGAAAGACCATATCCGATAATGACAACTCAAGTAAAATAACGGTTTGCATTCCATACCTATGACACCGGCAGCAAGCGATTGCAGCCAGCCCCGCCTGGGAGTCCCATGCGGCAACTGACGCGGCTCTTGCGCTATGCGCTTCCTTACTGGGGACACATCCTGGCTTCCGTCTTGCTGATGGCGGCCGTTGGTGTACTCGATGCGTTCAAGTATCTGCTGGTTGGGCCAGTGTTTGATCGCGTGCTGAACCCCTCGACGGGTTCGAAAGATATACAACTCTTCACGATTCCCGGGTTGCACCATCCTGTGTATCTCCAGCAATTCGTGCCGTCACATTTTACGAATGCGTGGACACTGGTTGCATTCGCGCTGGTAGCCTCCACGGTGCTGAAGGGGATCTGCGACTATTCGGGAACGTACCTGGTGAATCATGCTGGATTCGGCACAATCACAGACCTGCGGGACGATCTTTACAACGCCATCCTGAGGCGATCGGCCGCGTTTTTCTCCAAACACACGACCGGAACGCTCCTTTCCACCATCATCAACGATGTGGAGCGCATTCAGTACGCCATGTCCACCGTGCTGGCGGAGTTCCTGCAGCAGTTTTTTACATTCCTCTCTGTCGCGGCGGTGGTGGTGGTCCTGGGAGGTAACCTGGCCTGGGTACTCCTGCTGTTCGTCCCGGTGATTGTCTATTCCTCGCGAAAGATCGGCTCCCGAGTGCGCCACACGACTCGGCACGGTCAGGACAAGCTCGCGGAAATCCAGAACATCCTGCACGAAACTATTACGGGCAACCGCATCGTCAAGGCCTTCAATACCGAGAGCTGGGAAATTTCGCGCTTTCGCAACGCCGCCCGGCGCCTCTTTCGGGCCAATCTGCTCTCAGTTGCGGCGACCGCGATCAGTTCGCCGCTGATGGATATTTTTGGGGTTGTCGGTATTGCGCTCCTGCTCCTGCTCGGCCGTGAGCGGATCAAGCATGATCAGATGACGCCCGGGGCTTTCGTCGCCTTCATCACCGCCGTCTTCAGCCTCTACAATCCGGTGCGGAAGTTCGCGCTCTTCAATAACAACTTCCAGCAAGCGCTGGGTGCGTCGTCGGAAATCTTCAAGTTCATGGATTTCGAGGATGAAGTGCGGGAGAAGCCGCGCGCGAAGACGTTGCCCGAGTTCTCCGGCAGCGTGCGCTTCGAGCATGTCAGCTTCGCCTACGCCAACGAGGGCGAAGAGTGCCGCGACGTGCTGCGCAATATTGACCTTGAAGTTCGTCAGGGAGAAGTCCTGGCAATCGTGGGATCAAGCGGCGCAGGCAAGAGCACCCTTGTGCATTTGATTCCCCGTTTTTTTGACGTGACCGGAGGCCGCCTGCTCATCGACGGCAACGACGTCCGCGATGTCACTCTCGCGTCGCTGCGAACGCAGGT
>WNFN01043173.1_pt1 | contig 11367 bp, 10 predicted proteins | sample 5400161 | NCBI WGS metagenome assembly WNFN01 (sample SAMN13153353, study PRJNA577476) | soil metagenome | isolation source: 80 cm saprolite on Douglas fir-dominated hillslope | place: USA:California | collected 2013-09-17
GAAGCAGCGGCAGGCAAGCCAATCCGCGTCAGTCCGCGGCAATCATCGGCGGCGCGGCTTTAATGCCGAGCGCCTTGGCGACCCCGGCGCCGTATTCGAGATCGGCCTTGGAGCAGTGGACGATCCGCCGCTTCATGGTCTCGATCTCCCCATGCGCGGCGACGATGACCAACAATCCTGCTATCCCGGTAACGGCGAGAGTCTTCATGACCGTCCTTCATCACGCGGGACAACGTGAGGTGTTACTTGTCCAACAGAGGATAGAACTGGGTCCAGACCTCGTCTTTCTTGGCACCGCCGAGGTGGCAGGCGTGGCCGCAGTCTGTGACTTTGGCGGTCGGAGCTTTTGGCTCATGATGATTGAAATTGAAGTAGCCCCAGCCGCCCGAAGCGGCAAAGCGCTTGGTATCCTTGACGGTCACATCGGCGCCATTGAAGTTTCCGCCGAAAAAACCGCGCCCGGAAGGCTCGGTGCGCGAACCATCGGGGTTCTGTGCTGGCAATGTGAGCTGCAGTTCCTTGAACAGGATCGTCCCTTCCGGGAATTGCTTCGTCTGTTTGTAGATCTCATAGGAGCCCGGCTCGATGTAAACGTTGTGATATTCCGGGAAGCCGGTGCAAGGGTCGTCAGAGCTCGATTTGGGTTCGGGGCACTTCTTGCCACCATTAAGCGCAATTGGAGTGAGCGGCGATCCGACGTACACCCATTCGTTGAAATTCTTCGGAAGGACCAGATCGCCAGAGGCGGTGTACTCAGGCAGATAACGCGGCCTGGTTTGCGTCTGCGCACTGCTGCTCGAGAGCGACTGCACGAGGAAGGCCGTTGCGATTACGCCGCTCGCAACTAACGCGGTCATTGCCAGAAGTTTTGCGCGCATCGTTGTTCTCCTATAGCTCCTGTGGGCATACGAACTCACCGCCACTAGCAACCAAATCATCGCATGCAGGTAATCCAGTTGACGCGCGAGCGCGCCACATCGCTTGACGCGATTTTGTCTGTCTTGCGGGATTGCGAGCGCGCCTGATCGACATCCGGACGGATTTGCGTCAATTACAAATCGCGCGGCGCGCAAGCTCGCCGCCGCGCGGTCTCATGCGAAAACTGCTGGATGCACGTTATGATGCCCCTTCCTTCCCAGCCGCCCTTCCCGCAGGCGCAATTACTGCTGCACGAGCTGAACCACAGAATCGGCAACGAGTTTTGCTGCGCTATCAGCGTCGTGTCTCTCGCCGCTGCACGTTCCAGCAGTAAGGAGGTCAAGGCCGCGCTGACCGACGTGGCGGAGGTTCTCCACCATTATGCGGAGATCCATCACGCTCTGCAGATGCCGGAACATGGGATCCGCACGGACGCGGCGGCCTATCTTCGCAAGCTGTGCCTGTCGATGAGGCGATCCAAGCTGAATCAGATGAAAATAGACCTAGTCCTCGCGGCCCGTCGTGTATGGCTGCCATCGGATCGATGTTGGCTACTGGGGATGATTGTGTTCGAGCTCATAACAAATGCGGCGCGGCATGCATTTGCCAGCGGGAATGGATCGATCCGGGTCGAGTTATCGCGCGCAGTCGCGCTTGTCGAATGTAGGGTGCTGGATAACGGATCGGCACCAGTAAGCTTCCGACCGGGACGCGGGCTCAAAATCGTGCACGAGCTTGCTAAAGCTCTCGATGGGCGATTCGACCAAAGGTTTGCAACCGGGGGATCGACGTCCATCGTGGTGTTCCCTTCCAGCAGCGCGCCGCAAGTCGCCGCAGACAGAAGGACCAGGGCACGATCGCAGAACCGCTGCGGCGCCCTCGCTGCGGAATCGACAGCCAAAAACAGTTGGGACTATCGCGAGGATGGCCACGCGCAACAGCGCGAACTTTTCGTATGAGCGGGCAGGTCCCCAAGGAAAGGCATGATCTCGATGGACGGAACCACAATCGCTCGCGGCTTCAGGTCAAAGCGGCACGAGCAAGCTCCGAAAGACCGACTGCCGCCTGGACAGCATGTGACGACGGATTTTCCGGTTCTTTCCGCGGGGCCTACGCCGCAAATGAAACTTGGAGACTGGACTTTCGCTCTTCAGCTGGGCGTGTCGCTGCTCGGCAAATGGAACTGGACAGAGTTCGAGGCGCTCCCTCAGACGACGATCAAGACTGACATTCATTGCGTCACCAAATGGTCGAAACTTGATACGACGTGGCAAGGCGTGACTTTCGACGATTTGTTGAAGGCAGTAGGCCTCACGGAGCCGCCCGCACCCCACATCATGGCCCATTGCGACGGCGGTTACACAACAAATGTCCCTGTCGCGGATCTCATTGGGGGTCAGGGGATGATCGCGACCCGGTATGAGGGCTTACCGATTCCACCAGCGCATGGCGGTCCAGCTCGGCTGCTCGTGCCGCATCTCTATTTTTGGAAGAGTGCCAAATGGGTCCGCAGACTCCGCTTCATGGAAAAGGATCAGCCCGGCTTCTGGGAGTCGTTTGGCTACCACAATTATGGCGACCCCTGGAAAGAGCAGCGATATGACGGTGACTGAGGCAGCAGCCCGGCCCGTGCGGCGACTTCAGTGGCAGCTGGCTCAAGTGCGGGAAATCGTCGTCGAAACGTATCGGGTGAAGAGCCTTCTGCTACACGTCGCGAATTGGCAGGGGCACCTGTCCGGCCAGCATGTCGATATTCGCCTCACGGCCGAAGACGGCTACCAGGCGCAGCGCAGCTATTCGATCGCTTCGCCTCCCGAAGACCAATTGCTCACTTTGACTGTGGAGCGCGTCGATAATGGCGAGGTGTCTCCATATCTCGTTGACGATCTTCGTGTCGGTGATCAATTCGACTTGCGGGGGCCCATCGGCGGCTATTTCGTCTGGACCACCGCCATGGGCGGGCCGCTATCCCTCATCGCGGGTGGATCGGGCGTCGTTCCCCTGATGGCGATGCTCCGTCATCGCGACAGGCAGAACATTGGCGTCGCCACTTCACTCTTGTACTCATCCAGAAGTCTGGAAGACGTCATCTATCGAGCGGAGCTTGATGCAATGGCGCGCTGCGATCCCCATTTGCGTGTTGTCAACACGTTGACCCGCAAACAGCCGGACGGATGGATGGGCCGTCGGGGAAGAATTGACAAAGCACTGCTTGCGGAGGAGTGCTTCCCACCCGAGCGAAGCCCGAAAATTTTTGTCTGCGGGTCCACTCCTTTCGTGGAGGACGTCTCAAGGTTTCTGGTGGAACTTGGATATGACCCGCTCACGATCAAGACGGAACGCTTCGGACCTTCAGGAGGACAAGCGCCATGACTGAGAACGTCTCCGACCTCGTGCTCGAAGGCAATGCTGCCGTAACGCTTCTTCAGGAGCTTTTTGCTTGCGATATAACTGTCGCACGAACGGAATGCGAGGCATGCGGTTCCATAGAAGGTGTAGGCGCTTTGCGTCCGTACGCGGCTCCAATGGGAGCAGTTCTGAGATGTACCCATTGCGATGGCATTCTCATGCGGGCAGTCCATACACCGCATGGCCGGTGGCTCGAGATGAAGGGCGCGCGCTACCTAAGATTTTAGTCGTCTATCTGACACACTCTTGCTACGATGACCGCAGCCTACTTGAACTGGGATAGGAAAGTCACAATGGGAAACGGGAAATCGCCCCATGAAAGAAGGCGTGCGTCCTACCTCCCCGGTCTCAGCTGCGGAAGAGCCGATCGTATTCGTCATCGACGATGATCCGCTCATGCTCGGCGGGCTGAGCAGCCTGTTTCGTTCGATCGGGCTGCGCGTCGAGGCATTCACGTCTGCAACCGAGTTGCTGGAACATCCGCTCCCCGCCGTCCCAAGCTGCCTCGTCCTGGACATCAGACTGCCGCGGTTGAGCGGTTTCGATCTGCAAGCCGAGTTCAACCGTTTAGGCATCAAAATACCGATCATCTTTATCACCGGTCACGGTGATGTTCCGATGTCGGTCAAGGCCATGAAGGCAGGCGCGATCGACTTTTTGATCAAGCCAGTTCGCGAGCAGGAGATGCTCGATGCGGTGACCGGGGCGCTGGAGCGGGACCGAAAGCGCCGCGACGAAGAGAAATCCAACTCGGACGTGCGGGCCCGGTTTGCATTATTAACCCCGCGCGAGCGTCAGATTATGGCGCTCGTGACCGGCGGCCTTATGAACAAGCAGGTCGCAGGCAAGATCGGCATAAGCGAAAGGACAGTAAAGATTCACCGAGGCAACGTGATGCAAAAAATGCGCGCCAAATCGCTGGCCGATTTGGTCATGATTGCTGAAAGTCTGGGGATTCGCGGAAAGGAGAACCAGGAAGGCTAGGCAGGGTGACAAATCGATCAAGCGTCGCACGCCGCTCCGAGTAGTATTCCCTGGGAAACTCTCGGCTAATTCGCGCGATTAAACGTCAATTTCTTCAAGCTCACTAGCACTCAGGTATTATTTCCCGGACAGTCCGCCCGTGGCACCATTGTCTACCCCTTTCTCGAAGTATCGGCGCCGGGGGGCATACCGGTGATGGAACGATCTTTTGACAGAAACTCCGCTCATATCCATCGTAGACGACGACGATTGGATTCGCGGGGCCCTAGAGGCCCTCGTGAGGTCGATCGGGTTGGCAGCCCACACGTTCGCGTCAGCCGAGTCGTTTCTCCGCTCGTCATTGGTATCCGAAACACGGTGTTTGATATTGGATGTGCAAATGCCGGGCATGACCGGGTTGGAGTTGCAGGATCATTTGGCGCATCTCGGCTCTGAAATACCGATCATTTTCATTACGGCCTATCCCGATGAGACCGTTAAGGCACGCGCGTTGAACGGCGGAGCCATCTGCTTCCTGCACAAGCCGGTCGAACTCCAGGGACGACGCCTTGTCGACTGTCTTCATGCGGCACTCGACAGAGGCAAGGGACCTAGTCCGGTTACGTAGTCCTCTAGTCGTTTTCATGAGGGCTCATTCCAAAACGGAATGACGCTTATTAAATCGTCACACGTAGCAAGCTTTCGCAGGGCCCTTAGCTCTCCACGCAGCGGGGCATGACGCCCCCGCCGACGCGAGCGGCCGCTGATCAGCCTGACAGCACGAGTTGGCAGCATCGAAAGATAGTGCGATGCGGGTGCCGGTTTTTCTTACTGCAAATGAGCACCAGTGCGTACGGCTATGCTGAGGCTCCGGCGCAGCCGTCAGGGGCGAAGCCCGCTCCTGCATGATCCAAAGACAACCTTCGTATGACCCCATTACGACCAAAGGGAAAGTTGAGAAGACCAAATGCACACTCGAGGGCACCTAGGTCCGATAGAGACGCCCGGGTCGCGAAAATATCATTCCGCACGATGCCGCCCTTAAACACCGGCCGACCCGGAGGTGATGGCGATCATGACTCCTCCCTCAACACACACGCCGCAGGTCGGCTCTGAACGAGCACGAACGCTGTGGCACGCCGCAAATCAAGATTTTCTTCACGAAGGGGACTTCGAGCAATTGGAACTGCGCTCAGATTTCGTACCAGCGGTGTCCGCCGGATGCGAAGTCTTCGGTGCAACTGTCCAGATTTCTCCAATCGAGCTAGTCAAGCGACACAGCAAGGAACAATACGGGCTCCTAACGGAGAGCATCTACGCGCCAGCCCGAAGCAGGATCGAAATCAGTTACGACGCTGCCGCGCACTTGCTGGTGCTATACGAGGACGGCGTTCGTCGCGAGGGCGAGACATCGATTGATGGACTACCTCCATCGCGGCTTCGAAATTTTGCCAACAAGCTGACGTTCGTGCCAGCCGGCCATTCCTATCGTGAATGGCATGAGACGAGCACGCCACTGCGCGTGACCTACCTCTACCTCGATCCAGCAAAGCTGCAAAAACCCGCCGACGCGGGTACCGCGTATGCGCCGAGAGCATTCTTCGAAGACCCCATCCTTTGGGCAACGGCCACGAAGTTGAAGAATCTGATCGAGCGCAATCAACCTGAAAGCAAGGTCTACTTCGATGCGCTCGCGAGTGTCCTAGCGCACGAGCTATCGCGCTCCGGCCGAGAGTTGGCTCGCACCTTCGCAGCGAGTCGGGGTGGACTTGCCAGCTGGCAAAAGCGTGCCGTCATCGGTTACATCGAGGAACACCTGGACGAGCGAGTATCTCTCGTCACGCTTGCTCGACTCGCTCGGCTAAGCCAGCATCATTTCTGTCGAACCTTCAAGCAATCCTTCGGAATTCCACCGCAGGGATATCTCCTCCAGCGGCGCATGGAGCAGGCGAAGGTGCTGTTGTCGGACCGAACAAATTCAATCACGAATATCGCATTGACTCTCGGCTACGCCTTTAACAGCTCGTTTACGCTGGCCTTTCGCAAGATTACTGGGCAAACGCCGCGCGAATTTCGCAGAAACGTCATCAGCGAAGCCGGGCCCCCGCAACGACGGTCAAAACAACAGCAGGTGCGGTGGAGGCAGGCCGAAGAGGACTCCTCGATGACCGAGGGAGGTTTGAAATGAGCGAACTTTCAGATTCGTACGTCTTGAGAGCGTTGCTTGCGACCCGTACGCCGACGCAGGCCGTCGACGCGGTTGCTCGGCGGTGGCGCTGGCTGAGGGCCTCTGTGTGCGACCCGTATCGGCCCGAGCTACACTACATGCGTGGTCCCGGACCGAAATGGCGCGCGAAGCACGGGCGCGGCGCTGGGTGGTAAAGCACGGCGCACTTGCGGTCAGCCAAATACGCCGCTCGACAAAACGCTCCGGGAAACATTGGCAGCCGTATGAATGCTGCAAACATCTTCAACGATCCTCTTTCTCACCATATGAGTATGCCGGCAACGTGAATTGAAAAACGGCACCGTGTGGCGTGTTCGCGGTAGCCCACAATCGTTCGTGATGCGCTTCAATGATCGAACGGCAGATCGACAGCCCCATTCCCAAGCCGCCGGGTTTGGTCGTGTAGAAGGACTCGAACAACCGGTCGATGCTCTCCGGAGCCAACCCCGGACCCGAATCCCGCACCGCGACGAGCACCCCTTCCGAGTGGGTTTTCGCGGTGCTGATGAGCAATTCCCGAGGTCCTTCGCCCATTCCGCTCATTGCCTCGATAGCGTTGATCAATAAATTGAGAATCACCTGTTGCAGTTGCACTCGATCGGCCTGAATAGCTGGCAGAGCCTCCGCTAGCTGCGTCCGCACCGAAATGCGGTTGTTCGCCATTTCGTTTTGGGTCAACGCGATGACTTCTAAGATCGCCTCGTTGATCTCCAATCTATCCTTCCGTGGAGGCGCCTTTTTGACGAGGGCGCGGATCCGATCGATCACGTCACTGGCTCGGACGCCGCTCTCCACGATAAAACCGAGACCCCGGCGGACCTCCTCAAGATTTGGCGGTTGAGCGTCGAGCCAATGCGAAGCGGCGTTGGCGTAACTGAGCACCGCTCCGAGCGGCTGGCTGATTTCGTGGGCAATGGAAGCGGACAGCTGCCCCATCGTGGCGACACGGTTCGCGTGCGCGAGCTCCATCTGTACCTGAGTGTATGCCCGCTCGGCTCTCTTCCGATCGGTTAAGTCGAGCACGAAACCGACGCCCTCACCCGACCTCCCCTCGAAGGCGGCGCCGCCCACCAGCACCGGCACGCGCGTACCGTCTTTTCGAAAGAGTTCTTTTTCATAGGGTTGAGCAATTCCACTCGCCTCTAGCTGTGCCGCTCGGCGGTCGTCTGCCTCGCGCCATTCGGGCGGTGTCAACTTCATCCAGTTCAAACGGCCAGCGATGAGATCGCCGCGGTCATACCCTATGATGCGTAGATAGGCCTCGTTGGCATCGATGATCCGGCCGTCAGCATACCACATGAACATCCCTATGATGTTCGAGTCGACTAGCCGCCTTATCTTCGCTTCGCGGTCTTGTAGATCTTCATAGAGACGGATGTTCTCCAATGAGATCGCCGCCTCGGACGCTAGAAGTTTGAGGACGACGATGCGGTCGGGCGTAAAGACGTGTCGGGCCAAGTTGTTCTCGAGGTAGAGCACTCCAACCAAACTGGCTGCCTTGAGCAATGGCAGGCAGAGAATCGAACGTGCGTGATGCCGACGAATGTACTCATCGCCGGAAAACTGGTTCTCGCGCGAGGCATCGCGCAGAAGAAGGCTGTCTTTGGTTCGGACGACGTAGTGGAGCACCGAGACTGGAAGATCTGCAGCGGTTACGCTCGTTTGCCGCGCACCCACTGCCACCGTATCGCTGCCGGTCGTGGCTTCTGCCACTATCCGATACTCATCGCCTTGCCCAAGGATCAATAGGCCTCGCTCAGCACCCGCGTGCTCAACTGCTGCACGCATGAGGGTATTGATCAGTTTCTCCAGGACGATCTCACCCGATATGGCTTGTGAGAGTTTTATTACGGTAGCAAGGTCCAGGTGTTCGACGGATGTCAGGATCGTGCTCATCGGATCGGGCAGCGACTTTTCATGTCTGAGGTGCGGATATAGGTTCTCAAGTTGCCGTACCTTGCCATCGGCTCCCCATTGCAGATAGCAGTCGCGGGCGTCCCGCAAATACGTGCGTGCGATCTTGTCGAAGCCACGTGCCATGTAGAAGCGCGCAGCGAGCTCGTTGGCCACTGCCTCGTTGTGGGCAAAGCCGTTTGCGTGCGCCGAGCGGATAGCCTGTTCGTAGAGGCGCTCAGCGTCGAGCTCGCGTCCTTCTATGCGCGCGATCTCCGCGCCCACCAGTGCGGCACGATTTTCGAAATTCTCCGGGCAATTCGCCGCCCAGATGTCGAGTTGTCGCTGGTGGGCGGCGAGCGCTTCCACACACTGCTGGCGCTGGTCGGCCGCGGCGGAGGCGCAGGATGCGGCAAGGGCCAGCGCGCTGTAGAAGTGATATTCCGCTGCTTCGAACATCGATAGCTGGGTCCAAAGTAGCGGTCGCGCCTTCAATGCGGCATCGACGGCCGCAGTATAATCGCCGGCCAAGAAGCGCGCCTGCAGCTTGCGAATCCAATACCAGCACTCCGCGACCGCCAAGTTTGGATGTTCCGAAAAACGGCGCTCAATCCGCAGTTCATCAAACTGCTCATCGTCAAAGGAGCCGAATCTCGGCGTCAGTCCTCGGAGAGTCCGGATCAGTCCGAGCTGAGGGGTGATGAGGTCAATGACAAACCCGAACCGCGCCTTCTGCGCGAACGCAAGACCATGCTCGGCTTCGCGTTGCGCCTCGGGAAGCGGGTCGCCCGCCGCGAGGAGGTTGGTGTTCAGCTGGTTGCCGCAGTAGGCCGCGTGAGTGAGATCACCGACCTGATTGGCTACCTCGAATGCGCGGCGCACCAGATCGCGACCGGCCCGGACATGTTTCGTCCACGGCATGACGAGATGTCCGAAGAACTCCAATGTTCCGGCCTGGAACCGCTTCCATCCGCGCCGTTCGGCCAGGTCATAGCCGAGCCGCCCAAAGCGATATGCGGCCAGGTAGTCGCCGAACCGTGCGCCGGCGAGGATGGCAAGCCATTCATATGCGACGCACGAGCCGTCGCAGTTGCCGTGCTCGAGGCTGAGATTGATCGCGCGGCAACCGGCCAGAGTAAACAGGTTGACATCCGTACATAATGCAGGCGCCATGACCTTGGTCAGAACATCGACAGTTGCGAGCGCCTCGGGGCCGGTCATCAGCGGCAAATCGATGAGCTCCTCGATCGCGCGGCTCCCGAGCTGTGACCAGATCTGCTCGTATTCGCGACGCGCTTCCTCTTCGGTCGGATGCGGCGACCAGTCGATCCCCAGGTGCCGAAGGAAGTCGAGACCGACGGCTACGGCGCGGTCGGTCTGATCGCATGTATGGTACAGATCCACCCGCAAACACGCGACGGCGGCTCGTTGGGCCGTAGTTTCGGCGCGCGTCGAAAGCGCAGCCAGACGGTCCTCCGCTTCCGCTAGCGCGCCGGTCAGGAACTCGCATTCGGCCCGTTCCAGCTCCAGGGCAAAGATCAGCTCGCGCCGGCGCTCCCAGCAATCGCCGCCCAAGAGCAGGTTGAGTTCAGCCAGCTGTTCGCGCTCGTCTCGTGAGGTGATCAAGGCGACGGCGCGGTTGAGCTGATTGACGATCTCGAAGATCGCCTCCTGCCGCCTCTCGGAAGGTGTGTGCGACACGAGAAGGCGCCCTATTCGTAAGTGGGTGGCGGCGCGCGATTCCTCCGGGATCAGCGAATAAGCGGCTTCCTGAACGCGATCGTGGACGAACCGGTAGGCGCCCGCCAGGCGCTCGACCAATTCCTGATGGACGGCCGGCCACAGACCCGCGTGGACCCGCACCTCCGAAGTCGCGAGGACGATGCAAAGCATCGTGATGTCGGCCGTGTTTCCGAGACAGGCCAGCAGCTGCAATGCCGTCTGCGGCTCGGTCGGCAGGCGCATGAGCTTCCCGACCATAAGGTCCGCCACATTGTCGGTGTATCCCTTGGCGTTAATGCGATCGAGATCCCAGGACCAGCGCGCCGCATCATGATCGAAGGTGAGCATCCTCTCTTCGGCGAGCGAAGAGATGAACTGAATCGCGAAGAACGGGTTGCCACCCGTCTTCTCGTGCACCAGCCGCGCGAGCGGCGCGGCGCGCTCCGACTCGCAGCGCAGAGCATCGGCAATCAACTGCCCGAGATGCTCTCGGGCGAGCGGCGCAAGCGTGATCTCCGCTACCCTTCCGCCAGCGGCCTTGATCGCGTCGATCTTCCGCATCAGCGGATGGGTGGCCGTGACTTCATTGTCGCGAAAGGCACCGATGAGCATAAGGTGCCGCAGATCCGACCGCGTCAAAAGATCTTCAAGCAGATCGAGCGTCGCCGCGTCGAGCCATTGCAAATCGTCGAGGAACAGCGCCAGCGGATGCTCCGGCCGTGCGAATACGGCGATGAAGCGTCGGAACACGAGCTGAAAACGACTTTTTGCCTGCTGCGGCGGAAGCTCCGGGACCGGTGGCTGTTCTCCGGTGATGAGCTTCAGCTCGGGGACAAGCTCGACCATGAGCTGTCCGTTCGGGCCCAGCGCGTCCAGAAAGGCATCGCGCCAAATGCTCAGCTCGGTATCACTTTTGCCGAGGAGAGGCCGGACGAGGCTGCGAAAAGCCTGAGCGAGCGTCGAATAGGGGATGTCTCGTTTGTACTGATCGAACTTGCCTGATGCGAAGAGCCCGCGCGGCGGAACGAGCACCTTGTGCAGCTCATGGACGACGGAGGACTTGCCGATCCCAGAATAACCAGAAACGAGCACCAATTCCGGCGTGCCACTCGCTACGACGCGGTCGAAGGAGGCGACCAGGGTCTCGATTTCGGATGCTCGCCCATACAGTTTCTCGGGAATCAGTAGCCGGTCTGGCGTGTCGTGCTCGCCAAGCGGAAATTCATCGATGCGGC
>WNFN01051939.1_pt2 | contig 11367 bp, 9 predicted proteins | sample 5400161 | NCBI WGS metagenome assembly WNFN01 (sample SAMN13153353, study PRJNA577476) | soil metagenome | isolation source: 80 cm saprolite on Douglas fir-dominated hillslope | place: USA:California | collected 2013-09-17
CGGCTCGCCATGCGGCTGAAATCGAGACGGCGGCACGGCCTGTCCGCGAGCGACCGCGAGTCGCCCAGTTTCACCACTTCATCAGGCGCGCGCCGGGCGCGGCCAATGCCTCCTCTCTGCGTGGGCTGATGGTGACAGGCGCCATTAGCATTGCCCCAAGAGACAGAGGTAACCGGAGAGACTCGGGTGTGGGGCGGAGCGGGACGCTGGAGGGCCGGATGAGCAACGACGTGATCATCGGGTACGACGGGAAGCCACGCTGCGCCTGGGCTGGCGCCGGCGATACCGAGTTCGGCCGTTACCACGACGAGGTCTGGGGTACCCGCACCTACGACGAGTCCGCGATATTCGAGGCGCTCACTCTGGGCGTGTTCGAGGTCGGGCTGAGCTGGTCGATCGTGTTCGGCAAACGGGCCGCGTTCCGGACGGCGTTCCGGGGCTTCAACGTCGCCAAGGTCGCCGCGATGACCGAGCAGGACGTCGACCGGCTGTTGGAGGACGCCTCGATCATCCGCAACCGTGGCAAGATCCAGGCCACCGTCGACAACGCGCGCGCGATGACGTCCGCGTCGCCGAACCTCGTGACGCTCGCGAAATCCAAATCCTACGAAATCGCCCGCGAGCGGTCACCGCGGTCCGTCGCCGATCTGCCGAAGTCGACGCCGCAGGCCGAGGCGTTCGCCAGGGAGTTGAAGTCTCAGGGGTACCGCTTCGTAGGGCCCACGAGCGTGTACGCGTTCATGCAGAACGTCGGCGTGGTGAACGACCACGTCCATGGGTGCTTCCGCGCGCTTGACTACCGCACTACAGCCCGGAGCCGTTGAGCATCGCGTTCCGTCAGGTGAGTAGCATCGCAGGGCTCAGACTTGCAGGCGGTTGGCCATGTTGGAGGGGTTCGCGAGCGTACTCGTAGATGCCGCGATGAGATTGACCAGGCGGCGCATGTCACCAGTTCGCTGGATCTCGCGTGAGCTGCCGGACGTCGCGGTTGATGACGTCAGAGATGTACGACTCGAAGAAGCGGCCGCGACGGCCGGGGTCGCTGCGGCGCGCCGCCTCGGGGTAACCGCCGCGCAGGGGCCCGCTCCACGTAGTCGTCGCGCCGAAGATCGGATGGAGGGACCCCGACTTCCATGCCGTCTTGGAATACGGCGTCGATGAAGCTGTCTGAGCGCTGATCGATCTCGCCCTGCGACAGTGGCGACAACTCGACTGTCTCTGACCTGCCTGGCAGCAGGTCAGGTATGTCACGTGGGCCGACGAGGCGTGCCGACCGGTGAGCAGGAACCGCCCCGGCCGCGGATCGATGTCCGGTTGGCGCAGCCTGCCCCAGGTGCCGACGAGGCCCCCGTGTGGTGCTCGCCCAGCCTGGTGGGATCGAGCGACCACCCGCCGGTAGCGCAGGCCCGCCGGAGCACCTTCCGGCCGTCCGCGAGCGCCCACTCATGACGCGCGATGTCGACCTCTCGGACTGAGAGCCGCGAAAGCGAGCGCATTCCGGCTCAGCCCGCGCCGCCTCCGCCGCCGGCCACCCGTGTATGGGGGTGCCACCCATTGCGCAAAACGATATGGGTGGCGCACCCATGCACGAGCCCACTGTTCCTCGCCGTCATGCCGCGTGCTGGGGCGAAGGCCTGCTGGTGCCCGCCGGGCAACGCCGGCGGAAAAGCAGACGGAGCAGGATCGGCGATACCGGGCAGGCCGGGGGCATCCTGGACTGGTTCACCGAAGTTCATGCCACCCACGGCCCATGGCCGCGCTCCACTCGTCCAGCCATGTCGTAGACGTATGCCAGGCGTCCCGGTTTACAGTTCGCGAGGTCTTCCAAGCCGCGCCCGTCCAGGGCATGATCATGGTCTGCGCGATGGTACCAATGTCGTAACTGCCCGGGCCTTACCAGCCGCTTGCTCAAAGCCATTGCCTCGGGGAAGGGCTTGGCGGAAGATCACTCAGGAGAGTTGGCATGCTGCTCGAACTGGAAGATATCGAGCGCGCGCGCGACCGGATCGACGGCCGGGTGCACGTCACGCCGATGATGTCGTCCACGAGCCTAGGCGATGAGCTGGGCGTTCGCTTGCACCTGAAGGCGGAGCTGTTCCAGAAGACAGGCTCGTTCAAACCCCGCGGGGTGTTCAACAAGCTCTTGTCTATGGACCCGGCCGTGCGGTCACGCGGGCTGGTGTCCTTGTCGGCCGGGAACCACGCGGCCGCCCTAGCCTACGGCGCCACCGCCGTGGGCGCCAAGGCCACGATCGTGATGCCGGCCAGTGCGATGCGATCCAAGGTCGAGGCGACCAGCCGTTACGGCGGCGATGTTGTCCAGACGCAGGGCAGCCTGCTCGAGTCATGCCTGGCCCTGCAGCGAGAGCGGGGCCTCGCTCTGGTCCATCCGTTCGATGACCTGGCGGTCATGGCCGGCCAGGGGACAGCGGGGATCGAGTTGCTCGGACAGGTCCCGGACGTCGAGATGGTGGTGGTTCCCGTCGGAGGAGGCGGCCTTATTTCCGGCATCGCCGCGGCCGTGAAGCTCCAGCGCCCGTCGGTGCGCGTGGTGGGAGTCGAGCCAGAAGGGGCGGACGCGATGAGCCGGAGCCTTGGGCAAGGGGCGCCCGCCCATCTGGCGAGGGTGGACACGATCGCCGATGGTCTGGCCCCGCCGTTCGCGGGCGAGTACACCTACCGGCATGTCCTGCACTTCGTGGATGAGATGGTGCGGGTGAGCGACGCGGAGATAATCGACGCGGTCCGTGTGCTGATCCAGCGGTGCAAGCTCGCCGCCGAACCCTCCGGCGCTGCCGGCCTCGCCGCCCTGCTGTCCGGCAAGGCGGCCGCGACCGCGGGCGCCACGGTCGTGTGCGTGATCAGCGGGGGCAACATCGGGCCCGACGTCCTGAAGCACCTGCTGTGAGGAGCCAGCCGTTGCGCCGCCGCGCCGCGGGTAAAGTCACTCGACCCTGACCGGGCGCGCTGACGGAAGGCCGGCGTGGGTGGTCTGCGCGCTGGGAGGTTCCGGGTGAGCGTTCGAGCGGCGTCCCCGTGAGGCCGGTCCGGTCAAGAGGATCCGGGCAGGATCTACGTCGCTCACCGGGCGTACTCCTGACTTTCGCGCCGGCCGGGCCCGCGCTGGCCCACGGATGAAGCGGCAGGCGGATATTTGAGCGGCCCGCCTCCCTCGCCGGTGGCCGGACAGTAGAGTGCTACTCTTGGCCGCCGGAGCGCGGGTGAGCGAGGCCGCAAGCGCCTGGCGAGGCCAGCGAGGCCATGCCCGCACGCTCGCACCGACATGAGGAAACCGCGCACTGGGCCGGAACGGGCGAGGATACAGGTGACCACAGTAAAGGGCAATCTGGGCCAGGACCCCCAGAGCGACGACAGCGGCCAGCAGCGCACCGCGGGCGCCATCCTGGAGACGCCGCAGCGGCGCAAGCGGCTGGAAGGCCTTAAGGGCCAGCCAGGCGGCCCTGATTCCGGACCGCCGGCGCCACGATGGCGCACGGCCGCCCGCCGCACCCGCGAACTCGCCCGCCGTAACCCTGTGTTTACGGTGGCGCTCGCGGCGGCGGTGGTGCCGAGGCTGGTGGCCATGCTCGGCTACCAGCCGGCGATCCTCTTCCGGATGGACACGTTCGACTACCTGTGGGGTGCTCTCCACCTATCGCCGAACGTGATCAACCCGAGCGGCTACTCGCTGTTCCTGTGGCTGTTCCTGCCTTTCCACTCGCTGGCCTTGGTGGCCGCTCTCCAGCACCTCATGGGGCTGGGCATGGCTGTGATGATCTATGCCCTGCTCAGGCGGTACGGGTTGCCCGGCTGGGGAGCGACCCTCGCGGCGACCCCTGTGCTGTTCGATCCAGCCCAGTTGCTGCTCGAGCAGCTTGTCATGGCCGACGTGCTGGCCATGACGCTGATGGTGGGGGCGCTGCTGCTGCTGCTGACCGGGCGGCTCTCGCCGTGGCGACTGGCGACCGCCGGGCTGCTGATGGGCCTGTCGACCATCGTCCGCCCGACCGTCCTGCCGCTCATCGTCCTCATGGCGCTGTACCTGCTGATCCGGCGGGCTGGCTGGCGGCGGGTGACAGTCACGCTGGCAGCGTGCGCGCTGCCGGTGGTTGCCTACGCCGGCTGGTTCGACGCGGCCCACGGCTCGTTCAACCTGACCGACAGCAACGGGCTCTTCCTGTGGTCAAGGACGATGTCGTTCGCCAGGTGCTCGGTCATCAAACCGCCACCGGACCTGCTGCCGCTCTGCCCATCCGCGCAGCCCGGCGGCCTGGCCAGTGCGAAAACGTTCAAGCGCCCGCCGCCGAGTTCCTACCTGTGGAACCGCGGCACTTGGGAGTGGCAGCCCCCAGTGCAGCAGTTCGTGCCGAACGCCGCCGCCTTCTCCCAGGCCAAGAATGCCAGGGCACAGCAGTTCGCGGTCAGGGCGATGATCGCGCAGCCGCTCTCCTACGCCCATGTGGTCCTGCATGAGACATCGCTGCCATTCCGGACGCTGGCGAACAAGTGGCGGTTCCCCGTGAGCAAGCCCACGAAGGAGTGGTACCTGGCCCAGGGGAACTTCCGGTACGCAACCGCTGGGGTGGTGGGTTACACGGGCAGCAAGGGCGCTGTCCGCCAGATCGAGCGCAACAAGTGGGCCGCGTTCATGAAGCAGCCATTCACGAACATGATGGGCCTCTACCAGAGCATCATCTTCCTTCCGGGCCCGGTGCTGGGACTGGTCATCCTGGCCGGGCTGGTAGGTCTGCTAATTCCCCGTCGCCGAACGTGGGCGGGGGCACTGCTGTGGATTTCCGCCGTTGTCGTCATGGTGCTGCCGACGGCCGTCCACGAGTATACGTATCGATACCTTGTCCCTGCGGTTCCGCTTTTCTGCATTTCCGCGGCGCTCATTTTCAGAAAGCCCGGCCCGGAGCCCGCGCTCCAGGACGCCGCAGCACCGCCCGCTGGTGACTGAGGAATGTGGCTGAGCCGGGCCCGACCGCAACGGGCTGCCGCTCACCTGGCCGCGTGGGCACCACTTCTTTATGGGCTGGCAAAGTCGCTGGCGGACGGGTGGGTGGCTACCTCGGACAACAGCGTGATAGCGCTGAGGTCATTGGATGTGCTGACCAACCACGGCCCGCTGGTCGGGCAGGCGACCCGCCTCGGGTCCGGCGTTTTCGACCTGGGCCCCATTGAGTACTGGCTGTTGACTCTGCCGGTGCATCTGGATGCCGCGCACGGGGTTCTCTGGGGCGCCACGTTGTGGTGCATGGTGGCGGCTTCGCTCACCGTGGAAGCGGCATGGGCGGTGGGCGGGGTATTCGCGGCGCTTGCCGGGGGCGCGGTGGTGCTCGGGGTGACATGGTGGATTCCGGCTCTCACCGTAGTGCCATGCTGGAATCCCTGGCTCGGCCTGATGTTCTTCATCGCCGCGCTGGCAGCAGGCTGGGCTGTCATGTCCGGGCACCGTGGCTGGTGGGCTGCGGCGGTCGTCAGCGCGTCGATCGCCGCACAGTCGCATCTGATGTTTGCCATTGCGGCGGTGGCGGTTGTCGTCCTGGTCTTTGCGGTCGGGCTGGCTGACACGGTGCGCGCAAAGGCCGGCTACCGGTGGGCCATCGCCGGGGTGATCGCGGGAATCGCCTGCTGGGCCGCGCCGCTGACGCAGCAGTTCACTGCCAACCCCGGCAACATGACCGCTCTCTTCAGCCCGCAAGGGCCGCCCGTGCCTAAGGCCGGCGTGGCCTTCGGGCTGAAAGCGATCTCAGCCGCGACCCAGCCGCCTGCCTACTGGTGGCAGGGGATGGACTCGCTCGGCAAGCTGAGCGACGTCTGGGCACGCCCGGCCGTCGCCGGGGACATCGCGTTCGCGATCATCGCCGTGTCTCTGGTCGCCGCGACCGTCTGGCTCAGGTCCCGCCGGGCAGCCGGGCTCGCCGCCCTCAGCCTCATACTCGCCGGCGCGGCGCTGATCACCTATGCCAGTATTCCGGTGGCCACCATCAGCGTGACCACCGCTACCTTTGACAACCTGCGTTACCTGCTGGCCCCGTTGTATCCGCTCGGAGTGCTGACCTGGATCACGGTGGTCACGGTGGCTGTGCTAGCTGGCCGCCGGGTCATGGCCAGGGCGCGTACCCGGGTCATCGCGGGCGGGACCACTGCGGGCGGGACTACCATCAGCGCGGCAGGCCAGGGGCTAGCACACCGGGGCGGCCTCATCAGTGCGTTCGTGTCGGGCGCGCTGGTCGTAGCCGCGATCCTGGCAGGTCCGATCGGCAATACAGAGGCGATCGGGACCCCGGTGATGCTGGAGGTGATGCATGAGGTCGGCGTCGCCGCCGGGCGGATCGAGCGCGAGATTCCGCCCCAGCAGGTAGCGCTGAAGGTCGTCGCTCCCGATAATCGCTATCGGCGGCAACTGACCTTTGGCGTTGCGTACGCATTGCGCGCGGACGGCTACTGGCCGAAGGTGTCCCAAAGCTGGTCGATACAGCTCGGCGACGGCTACTGGTACCAAGGGGAGCGGAGGGAGCGGATTCCGCTCACCATAATCTCGGTGGAACCCCGCACGCTCGCTGTCAAGGTCATGAAGCACCCCCCTCCCGGCGCCTGGGCTGGCAAGCCCCGGCTTGGCAGCCACTGACCTGCCTGGAAAGCGGCGAATTTTCTCGCAAACGCCCTGCGCGCACGGCGCCCTCGATTGCCGCATCTATGGGCAATAGCGATGTAGCGCGCGGTAGTGTGACGGCGAACAATGCGGCGGCCGACTGACGAGGAGCGCAGTTGCAGAGTGTTCTCCTGCTCGTGTGGTGCGGCTGCCTGCTTGCGATTCCGGGAATCCCGGCTGCCCTGGCGGCTTTCCAGCCGGGCACGGTGTCGGTTGTCACCCGGTTGGCGGCCGCGTTCGGGCTTGGTTATGCCGCAGCCGGAGGCTGTGCTTTTGCGCTTTCCTCCTCTCACCTTTTCCGACTAAGCATTTTCTTGCCGCTGTGGCTGGTTGTTTCAGCGGCGTTGTGGGTGCTCGCCGCGCGGCGTGCGTCGCTTGCTGAGCACGGCCGGGCGATACTCGCGGAAATCCGCCAGCAGCCACTGCCGCTGCTCATGGGATTGGCGGTCGTGCTCGTCGTGGTGGCGATCCATTTCCCGTATTTGCACTATATCGGCGGCCCGCACTACGTCTATTACCTGAACGGCGTGGAGATCGCCAACAGCCACGGGGTGCCGGCCGAGACGCTGGAGTACGGCCAGTCCTGGCCGCCGGCGACGGACAAGGCCTTCCTCGACGCCTTCACCGGCGTCCTGGTCTTGTTCGGCCAGAACCCGCTGATCGGCCCTGGGGTGCTGCTCCTGCTGTCGGTCCTGGGGGCGGGTCTCGGGCTGTGGGCGTCGGCGTGGGAACTCGGGCTCCGCTACACCGGGAGCCTGCTGCCGTTGCTGCTGCTGGCCAACCGCATCCTGTTCGACACGAAGTTCAGCGACAGCTTCACCGAGTATCGCGCCGAGGATTTCGGGCGGGCCGTGGCCTTCTGCGCGCTGGCGCTGGGCATCGTCGCCATCCGGGAGCGCGGGTGGCGCACCGCGGTCGTGGCGGGCGTGGTGCTCGCGGCGGCGAGCGGCAGCCACCTGATTCCGGCGCTCTTTGTCGTCCTGGCCCTAACCTGCATCGGCCTTGCCAGGCTGCTGTCCGACGCAGGCTGGCAAGCTCGGATCGCCACCCTGCGGAGCGGCCTCGTAATCGGCTGCACGGGCGCCGTGCTGGGGGGGCTCATCAGGGTGTTCGCGGGCGGCTCGTTCGGCCTAGGCGGAGCGAGCGACCAGTCGGCCTACAACGCAATCCCCACCCGGTTCGACCCGACCGCCTATCTCTATCTGGGCACCTTCCCGCCGCGGGATCGGTCGTCAGGACTGACGCATCCGTACATACCAGCGCGCAGGCTGGTGGACAACTTCATCTACACGGGGCTCGGCCAGATCCTGCCGCGCTGGCAAGTGGCACTGGTGTTGGCTGCTGCGCTCGCGGCGTCCGTTGCGCTGTTCTTCCTGGTCCGGACAGACCTGCGCATCGTAGGTCTGGTCGGCCTCGGCGTCTTCGCCGGGATCATCGTGATCTCGCTCCTGTTCGACTACCGCTATCACATCTACATCGACGCGACATTCGGGCAGCGGAGGTTGGGACACTATTCGTCGGTGGGTCTCATCCTGGTGGGCCTCGCAGTCCTGGAAGGGCTGGTGCAGCTCGCTGGACGCGTCTCGCTGCCGCCACTGGTGGCCGGCGCGATCGTGCCGGTCGTCTTCCTGACCGCGTGGCTGGTGCCGAGCACTGCGCCGTCGCATCACTTCACCCACCTGAGCCGCGATCGGCTCGCCTTCGTCAACTGGGTGCGCACCCACACGTCCTGCGGCGCCAGGTTCCTGGTGGACCAGCGCAGTGAGGGCACCATGACATCCCTCACCGGCCGCAACGACCTGGCTGAGGGGATGGGGCCGTTCCTACGCCCGGAGAAGTTGCCCTATGTCGTAACGCTGATGCTGGACGCCCGCAACTTCTATCACCATCCTGAGAAGAACGAGGCGATCCTCCGCAAGTACGACATCACTTACGTGGTCGTGACGCGGGCGAACCAGTTCCTCGGCTACGTGGGGCCGGAAGCCGGCACCGACCTGGCGGCCGTCAAGGCCACGCAGTTCCTTCACCGGGTGTATGCCAACCCATCGGTGATCGTCTACTTGGTGGAAGGGGCGCAGGCGCCGCCCGCGTCGCCATTGCTCAAAGGCAGGTACCTGCACTGCCTGACGGAGCCAGCCCATTTCTGACCCGGCGGCTCTGCCGGGACCGGGGGACGGCCCGAAAGGCTAAGCCAGTGCCGCAGCTGACCCCGAGCACCGCGCCAGGACCCGGCTGGACCTGCCCGGCGTCGCGCTCTGGCAGTCTCGTGCGGCCAGCCCGCTGCATCCTGCCTGCTCGAAGACTCAGCAATGGGATCGGTGATACCGCATCGCCGTCCCGCGGGCTGAGCAGCTGTACGAGGACTACCTGGCCGAGCGAGAGAAGGACATGGGACTGTCAGCAACGTGTCGCGCTGGCGGGACTCCGGTCACCTGGAGCGCGCGATCGCCACCGCGGTGGCCTCAAGCTCATTGCCGACTTCGGCGACGAGCAGCTCAAAATCGCCTGATGACATTACGGGTCAGTCTGCATCAGGAGGGCACGGTGTCGCCCCCGCCCTCCCGGCGCAGCCCTAGGCCGCTGATCGTCGCCTCGGCGGACGCCCCCCGCCAAGCCGGAGCATTGCGAAGCTGCGTCTACTTGTCCGCCTTGAGCCACTTTGGGCCCCGTGGCGACCCGGTGATCATCACTTTTCGGGCCGGCGGGCGTCGCACGGTGGGAGGCCAGGATTGGCGCTGGTCGAAGTGTCGGTTGCGGAGGAGCGGTACCGCGCTGCGTTGGCCGTGCAGGTTGGGGCGACGGTGAGCGAGATCGCGGTCCGGGCCGGGGTGTCGCGGCAGACGGTGCACAGCTGGTTGGCGGCGTACTGGACGTCGTGCGGGCCCGGCCGAGTTAACGCGCGAGCCAGTCCCGATAGGCGGTCTTGGCGATGACGGCGCCGTCCTTGGCAATGAGGGCGTCGCCCGCGGCGGTGGCGAACATGCCGGCGCCGTTGTCGGTGACGACGATGCGATGGTCACCGTGGGCGGCGAGGGCGATTTTCGCGGTCAGTTTGTGCGCGGGGCCCGGCGGTTCTTACGCCGGGCGAGCTCTTCCTCGTCCACGAACGTGAGCATGGGCTTGCCTGGTTCGCAGAGCATGGTGACGGTGAAACGCACCAGGATGTCGTCGCGGTTGTTGCCGTCCTGATAGTGGATCACGTCGCCACCCGGCTCCCAGAACGCCTCGCCAGCCCGGACGACACGCGCCCGCTCACCCTCGAGCTCGAACACCATCTCGCCCTCCAGCACATAGCCGAAGGCCGGTCCGGAGTGCCGATGCGCAGGGTTGCCAGGATCGCCCGGTGGGAACTCGACGACGATGGTCATCGCGTGCGCGCCCGCCGGGAAACGGAGGCTCCGCGTCCTGCACAACGGTAATCGTCGACTGCCACGCGTTCGATCGTGGCTTCTGCCCGGCGGTCGTCGACCCGACGTCCGGCATGGAACTCACCCCCCATGGCAGGTCACCCGCGCGGGTTATGAGGCATCACCTTCAACCTACGCCCCACCTCGCGCATGACCGCAGCCAACCCAACGCTCCGCCCAGCACGGCATGATCATGTTCGCGCGGCGGCTCGCCGCCCTAAAAGTGCTTGCTGCCGCCACGGCGCTTAATCGGGTGCTGGGAGTGCTATCGGTCCCGGGGGCGATCTCCTATCCAGGAAACCACTGCCGCACCCAACGACAGCGGGAGCGTCTTCGCCGCTGGCCGGTTGCCCGCAGGACCTGGATCTCCCTGCCCGGTCCTTCGCGGCGCAGCTGTCATGTGGGCTGTGTTCTCGTTCCTTCTTCCGCGCTGCTGAACGCATCTATCCGGACGGTCTCGGGTTCCGATGAGGTTGCAGGAAGTTCTCTTGCTGCGCCAGTTCCGGCCGTACTCGCCTTGGCGTAGTCCGCCTCATCGAGCAGCCGGATCCCGTGATTCAGCGATATGACTCCCGGCAGGTCGATCCGTTTCTGTCGTTGGATCGCCTCGGCCCCCTGGATGGCGAGCGTGGCGGTGATGTCGCAGCGCCCCGAATGCAGGGCGGTCATCATCCCGGCGATGACCCCGGCCACCGCGGCGGATATGTCGAATTGGATGGTGAGCTCGAGTTGCACGGTCTCAACGCGCTCGCCGTTGAGTACGAGGTCGACAGAAGGCTGCTGGCTCACGGTGATGCGGTGGGTGGCGAGGACCACGAGTTCGGTGGACCCGGTCTTGGCGAGGGTGTGGCGGGCCGCATCGGTCAGATCGTGGTGCTCGCGCCAGCCATCGACCAGCAGCTCGATCACGTCGAACTGCAGCAGGACCATTGTTGCGGCGATGATCGCGGCGACGGCCCTGTCGCGGATGGTCTCGGGCAGGCGCGCCAAGACGCCAAGATTTTTGCGCAGGTGCGGGCCCAGGTCGCGCTGGGCAGCCGCTTCCTGCGATTCCTTGCTCGCCCCGAATAGCAGGGCCGCAGCGGTTTCTCGTCGGCTGGCAACCGTGCTGGTCATGATTCACTCCTGAGCGTCCGGACGGTGGTGCCGGCGTGGGGCTCGATCCGGAGCGCGAGACTCGGCTCGTTGCCGGTTTTCCTCACGGCAGCGACCCTGGGCGGGTCGGGGTGCGGAACTGCGGCCACCTCGATGGCTGGCGCTGGCCGACGGGTGCGTCTTCGGCTAAAACGGACACTCAGCGCG
>WNFN01250047.1_pt1 | contig 11367 bp, 10 predicted proteins | sample 5400161 | NCBI WGS metagenome assembly WNFN01 (sample SAMN13153353, study PRJNA577476) | soil metagenome | isolation source: 80 cm saprolite on Douglas fir-dominated hillslope | place: USA:California | collected 2013-09-17
TCCTTTGGCCTGGTCCACATTCGCCTGCGTCAAGGCCGTGCGCAGATCCTCGAGACTCAGCCCGTAGGAAGCGAGCGCCTTGGGATTGGCTTGGATGCGCACCGCGGGGCGCTGCCCGCCGCTGATGCTCACCAGACCCACTCCGGAAAGTTGCGAAATTTTCTGCGCCAGCGTGGTATCCGCGAGATCCTCGACTTTGGATAATGGCAGCGACGTGGAAGTGAGCGCCAGCGTCAGAATGGGCGCGTCGGCGGGATTAATCTTGCTGTAAATCGGAGGATTCGGCAGGCCTTGCGGCAAAAGATTGGAAGCGCTGTTGATCGAGGCTTGCACTTCCTGCTCGGCCACGTCGATGTTGAGCTCGAGACCGAACTGCAGCGTGATGATCGAGCTGCCGTAGGAGCTCGTCGAGGTCATTTGGTTGAGCCCAGGCACTTGCCCAAACTGCCGCTCGAGTGGCGCGGTCACCGAAGACGCCATCACATCCGGGCTAGCCCCGGGATAAAACGTTTGTACCTGGATGGTGGGATAATCGACTTGCGGCAGGGCGGAGACGGGCAATTGCCGGTAGGCGACAAAGCCCACCAGCAAAATCCCTGCCATCAGCAATGTGGTGGCGACCGGCCGCAAAATAAACGGCCTTGATGGACTCATTGGATCTTCCCTGTGGAGTGGCCCTGCTGCGGCGAGGGCTGCTGCCCTGCGTTGGCGTTCCGCGCGTTTGGCGCTGCCGCCGGTGCAGTGGTGGGATTGACCTGACTGCCGTCTTGCAGCTTATCTTGCCCGTCGACAACCACGACGTCGCCGGCATTTAATCCCGCGCTTAGCCCGACAGTGTTGGCTGTGGTTTGCGCGATCGTAACAATTTGGATTTTGGCGGTATTGCCGCTCTGCACCACATACACGTAGGTGCCCTGCGGTCCGCGCTGGATGGCCGAAGCGGGCACGATCACCAAATTCTTCTTCACGTCGGCAAGCAGGTGCACATTCACGAATTGATTGGGGAACAGGAGGTTTCGATCGTTATTGAAAACCGCTTTCAGTTTGTATGTGCCGGTGGTCGTGTCGATCTGATTGTCAATGGTCAGCAGCTTGCCCGATTCGATCTTGGTGGTGTCGTCGCGGTCAAAGGCATCGACGATCAGTTGCTCGCCGTTCCGGAGCTTGCTAGCAACCTGGGGCAGTTGGTCCTGCGGCAGGGAAAAGATTACTGCGATGGGCTGCAGCTGCGTGATGACCAACAGCCCGCCAGTATCGCTGGCGTGCACAATATTCCCGATATCGACCAAGCGCAACCCAATGCGCCCGCTGATCGGTGCGATAACGTGGGAATACACCAGTTGCAGCTTCGCGCTGTCAATCGTGCCTTGATCCGCCTTGATTGAGCCTTCAAATTGCCCCACCTGCGCCCCTTGCGTATCGAGCTGCTGCTTGGGGATCACGCCCTCTTTGTACAGAAGCTGGAAGCGCTCGTAGTTCACCTGCACGTCGCGGAGCTGTGCTTGATCCTTGGCAAGCTGCCCTTCCGCCTGCTCGAGCTGTACTTGGTAGGGACGCGCGTCGATTTCCAGAAGGCTTTCGCCCTGGTGAACGAATTGACCTTCCTGGAAATTAATTTTTGTGATTTGCCCATCCACGCGGCTGTGCACCGTCACGGTATTAAATGCGGTGACCGTCCCGAGTCCATCGAAGTACACCGGCAGGTCGCCGCGCTGTGCGGTGGCCACGACAACTGGTACGACAAATCCGCCCGCCCCCGCTCCCTGGCGGCCCTGCCCCTTGCTGGCTCCGCCGGGCGCCGCTGGGCCCTGCGCTTCAGTGTTCGAGCGCGGTCCGCGGAAATACCAAATGCCCAGACCGACCAGAACGGCCAAAGCAAGGATCCATACCCAGTGATGGCCCTTCGACGGAGGCTCGCGCCGCACAGGCCCTTCGCCAGAAGAGTTCGGCCCGGCTGGATTAGCGCTCAAATGGCCCATTCATACGCTCCGGTATTGCATGTTTATGCGAGCAAGTCTGCCACTGGCAAGACAATCGGGGGAGACGCCAAGCGCTCCAGGTGACCGGCCAAAGCTTATCGGAAAGCCCTGCTCATTCCTAGAATAGGACGGCCCAGAGCCACAAAAGGTTACGAACGCCAGTGTTAGCTTTCGTCAGTTTTCGGCGTACAAATCCGCGTGCACAAATACCTGTCGGACAGTACACTAACGCGCGTCGGTGCCTCCCTTGTGAAAGCGAGTGAGACTATCAACCTGGCGGCCGTCCGTCGCGACAATGGAAAGGGGAGAATAGTGGATCATGTTCAAAGCCTTTGTAATCGGGATACTGATTGGCGTGCTGTTGGTGGTCGCATGCGCTTGGTTGTATTTCACCAAGGGATGGGCGCCGGTTGCGGTGGCGGACCCACCTTTGCTGTTTGAGAAGAAGCTCTCCCACGGCGCATTGAACGCTCGGATCGGCAAAGATCCCCACACCGATCCGGCGCCGGTTCCTCTCACCGAGGCGACCTATCTCGCTGGAGCTGATGTGTACAAGCAGAACTGCGCGGTCTGCCACGGATTGCCGGGGGAACCGCAGAGCGCCATCGGACAAGGCATGTTCCCCAAGCCCCCGGAGCTCTTCCACGGAACGGGGGTGACCGACGATCCTGCGTGGGAAACGTACTGGAAAGCCAAGAACGGCATTCGCCTGACCGGCATGCCCGGCTTTCAGAAGGCCCTGAACGATACGCAGCTTTGGCAGGTCAGTGTGTTGTTGACCAACGCAGATAAAGTTTCGCCGGCGGTAAAGGCTTACTTGTCTTCGCCTCCCGGACCCCCGCCGCAAGCAACGCCAGCAGCGGCAGCGCCCGTAAAGTAGTGATCGCACTCTTGCGCACGGTAGACTGACTCATAGGCATGAGTCGGATAGACTTAGTCGTATGGCTAAAAAGCTGCAGGTAGTGGCGGACGGGCCTGTAAGCCGGATTCTCGTGGTTTAGGAGAATATCTGCTAAATCTGCCTGGTCTCCTAAGTCCGTGTGGAACCCGGCAAACTGGACGCTAAATAGACGCTAAACCAGAAGCCCTTTCGAGCTCGCCTTGACTTTGCCTTATGACATGCAACGCAGCGGAAAGCTTGCGGTTCGCATCGGCACAACTATGCACTCTATGCCTTCGCTTACGGCCTGCTCCCGCAGGTGATTCCCGCTCGCTCTTTCCACGTTTCCCTTTGGCCGACAGCTCAGCAGTCACGGTGGCTGTGATCTTTGAGGCGTCCACTTTGTAGCGCGCAGCCGTTCGCATGAGACTCGCTTCCTTCGATAGCGCCTCCGCCGAATTGTAGCCTGGGCAATAAAGGTCCGGCACGAGTGCGCAAGTCACCATGAAGCGGTTAAGGTCGGCCGCGGTCATTGCGTGGATCCGAGCCTCCGCCAGTTTCTCGTGGTTGACCGTATTCCCACCCCACGATGTCTTCGTCTTCTTCTCTTCCCAGCGGTAGACCTGGAACAGTCGGTGATGATTGTCGTGGCCAAGGCGGCGGAAGTAATCCAGCGCAACCATCTCGAAATCCGCGCGCGCCAATGCAGCCGGGAGCTTTTGTCGAACAGCCACCAGGATGCGCGAACGTGCTTCCTTCTGAACCCGGATCGCAAGCGCAAGCTTTCGGCGCTGTTCTCTCTCCTGCGACGAGATTTCGTAGTGAGAGAATTGGCGATGCGTCTTGCACTTTTCGTCTGTGCAAACATGAATGACTGTGCCCGCTTTGCGGCCGTCTACGACGACTGCAACCTGCGTATGCGGACACTCCCCGTCACGTTCTGCACGCCGATACTGACCCTCGTACAGCGTGTTGGGGGATCTGCTGAGGACCTGCCAGGAAGGGCTCTCCGAAATCTGGACGGGCTTCTTCCCTTCTTTTGCCAAGGGGCCAACCCTCAGCTGAACGAACGCTTGGATCTTCGCTTGATGGCAAGCCGGATCGGTGCACAAGGACCGGTTCTTGATCTCCGGGAAGAGCAGCCGATTATTCCCAGTCCGCTTTGGGCATGTCGAACACGCGCCCGCTGCAGGCAGCAAATTCGCGTCCTCCGTATCGAATGGCGCATTTTTCAAGTCGAGGTGAATTTCGCGTTCGATCCATTGGCGAAGCTGTCGTACCGTCAAAGCCTCTGCCTTACGGTCCTTTAGTATAGAACCGGTGCTGCGATGACCCGGAAAACATTCCAGGAGCGCCCTCTCTTGGTCCCCCGGCTGAAGTCTCGCAATCTCCAACCCGTGGGCGACAGAGAGCTTGCCGTCGTAAAACGCGGCTTGCGCGGCCGGGATCAGTAGGGTGAGGGAAACGCGACCTTTTTATGTTGAGCTCCTGATTATGTAGCCAACGAAAGGCAAACTCGCACCTGGGCAGGTACCGAGAGTAGGAGAACAAAACATAATTAGATGGCTGACAAAACCAAAGAAAGGTCGAGAGAGGATAGAGTGGGCATCGAAAACTGCACAACTCTCGATTGTAATGGCCAGACTCTAACTCCCGCTCCTCGTCAAGTGCACCAGATGTGCTAGTTATCTTCATAACGTCCGGGTTGACCGTCACTCGGGCCCAATTCCTATATGCCTGGCAACTGCGCAAGAACCGCGATGAAACCCCTACTCCGATGCCACGCTCTTCGCTTAGTCGCACCTCGCCCTCGAAGAAGGCTCTGTGCGAATCAGGCAAGGCTGATCCTACTTACTTGCTCCCGTAATGCTCCCCGAAAAAGTCCCCGCCATTCCACTTCGGCCGTTCTGTCTTCTGCCCCACCAGATAACCAAGCAAGAAACAAAATCGGGCGTATTTTGCGCCCGACTCGAAATCAAATGGCTGATTCATATCGTCCTGCGGCTTGTGATAGGTCGTCTCCATCCACTTCACCACGATCTCCCCTGGCTTGATCTTCGGGTCGCTCGATTTTATCCCTGAGTTCGGCCAAACCGCCGGGATCTCCTGCTTTACGAAAGAATATTGATCGCTGCGGATGAACATTACTCCCTCCGGAACAGGATCGGGGCTCACCCCGAGCTTCAGTCGCGTGGCCGCTTCTTGCACGGCCGCGATGAGCGTCGAATGCTCGGCGCCATAGGGAATCACGTCCTCGATCGGCCAAAGCACCCCAGCCCCATCCATGTTCACGTTGGCCGCCAACGCCTGTTTCCGCACCGTCGGATAATGAGCGAAATAATCCGAACCCAGCAGTCCCGCTTCCTCTCCTGTGACGGCAACGAATAGCATCGACCGCCGTGGCCGGGGACTCATCTTAACGAAGGCCTTCGCAATCTCCAGTAAACGTGCCGTCCCGGAAGCGTTGTCCATCGCGCCGTTGTAGATCTTGTCGCCGTTCACCGGCTCGCCGATTCCCAGATGGTCCAAATGCGCGGTGTAAACCACATACTCGTCGCGCAGTTTAGAGTCACTGCCTTGCAGGCTCGCCACCACGTTCGGGCTACTGATCCCTTCGTGCTTGCACAGATATTCATCAATAGTTGGAGCGGTGGAGATGTTTGTCATACGCGACCCATTGAGACCGCCGCGCTTACCGGAGAAGTGCCGATCCCTTATTCCACTTGTCGGGTAAACGCCAGGCAAATCGGGGCCCAAGGGTTACTTCCGAGTAGTCAACCATACGTCCATTTATCGCTCCGCATAACATACACTCGTAAGGGACATCGGTGCTGACCCTTTGTTGGGTTTTGATGCGCGTCTTGACGTGTACATTTACCTCTATGTTTCGGGCGCGGAACTGTTGATCTAGAATCAGGCCATGTATCGCGCACTGTTTACATTGTCGTGGCTCGTGGGAACGATTTACGCTACGATTCCGTCATTCGCGCTCATTGTTCGCCCATTTGCGAAATTCTTGCGTGCGCGCCATTCACGGCTTCTCGTAATCATCCCGTCTTGGTTTGGCATGTTGGCAGTCGTCTATTCCCTACGGCCATCCTCATTTACCCTCGCTCGCGCCTGCACTTCTTTCACATCCAGACCGTGGGGCGCAGGAAACTAGAGCCTGGTCGAGAATGGCGGCTTATAAGTAGCGGCATTCGCCAACACATCCGACATCCCGTCTACCTTGCGCATCTCTGCATGCTGCTGGCCCTGACGGTGGGATCGGGTGAAATTGTGCTGTACTGGCTAACTGTTTTCGAGCTGCTGACCGGCTGGCCGATGATTCGGCAGGAGGAGGCGGAATTGGAGCATCGCTTTGGTGAGGAATACCTTGCGTACAAGCGTGCTGTGCCAGCGGTTCTCATACCTCCCCTCTTCCGTGTAGTCAGGGCGAGGCAACGCTGAAAACCGAGAGTTTCACGCGTGCTTTCGATCGATTGCGAGTGAACGACGGCACACTCGGAACTTAGCGCCAGAAAGATTCGTAATTTCCGGATTGCCGACCACTCGTCCAGAATCGTCGGATCCGCTGCGCACGGGACGACCGGCGAACTCCCGCTTGCTACGTGTGGGCGTTTCCTGTTGTATTGCGATTGAGACCCTCTGGTGCGAGCGGGGTGGATTTGACTGTCCAGCTTGATTGTTCCGCCTTTATTGACAAAATCTTTCAGCGTAGAATGGGCCTACTTTCCCAGAGGTTAGAGGATGGGCCTTTCTGCCGGAACACGGTTTGGGCCATACGAAATCCAGGCGCCCCTCGGCGCCGGCGGCATGGGAGAAGTGTATCGTGCCCGAGACACGAAACTCGGCCGCGACGTGGCTATCAAGAGCGCGAATGCTTGCGGCACTGAATCATCCATATATCGGTGCTATCTACGGTATCGAAGAGGCGAAAAGCGTTCACGCGCTCGTGCTCGAACTCGTGGAGGGCGATACGCTCGGGGAGCGGCTGCGCCGAGGGCCACTATCGGTTACCGATGCAGTCGCAATCGCGCGCCAGATTGCCGAGGCGCTCGAATCAGCGCACGGGCGCGGCATCATCCACCGCGACCTGAAGCCAGCAAATGTGAAAATCACGACCGACGGCAAGGTGAAAGTGCTCGACTTTGGGTTGGCCAAAGCGGTGGTCAGCGACGCAACGGGACCAGATCTCTCACAATCGCCAACCGTGACCGTGAATGGCACCTTGGAAGGCGCGATTCTCGGCACAGCCGCGTACATGAGTCCGGAGCAGGCGCGCGGCAAGACGGTCGATAAGCGAACAGATATTTGGGCGTTTGGGTGTGTACTGTACGAACTGCTGACCGGGCGTCGGGCGTTTCCGGGCGACACGGCCTCCGATACTATCGCGGCCATTCTCGAGCGCGAGCCCGATTGGACGAAGCTGCCCGCAGCAGCGCCCGCGCAGGTGCGCCACCTACTCCTGCGTTGCTTTCAAAAAGATTCCAGCCGCCGATTGCGCGACATCGGTGACGCACGCCTGGAACTGGACGAGGCGCTCTCCAGTCCAGCGCGAGCTGACTTGCAGAAGCCTGCCGGAATGACACGGCGCACCGCCATCAGCGCGTTAGCGGGAGCGGCAGCGGGCGCCCTCGCCACGGGTATCTTTGCGATCAGCAGGTATCGCGGCGCCGCACCCCGCAATCTGACGCGGTTTCGCCTTCCGCTGCCAGAGGGAGCAGTGGCGGTGGCGAGCTTCAACAAGCGCGTGGCGATTTCTCCGGACGGTACGCATATTGCGTTCAACGTCATCAGCAGCGGCGTGTCCAGTTACCTACCGATCGGAGGGGATAAATTCTACCTGCACTCGCTCCGCGAGTTGGAGCCCAAAGCGCTCCCCTTCGATGCCGGGGCGCCTTTTTTCTCCCCTGACGGCCAATGGATTGGATTTATGGGGACGGCGTCGGGAAGGCCGATAATCCGGAAAATGGCCCTGGGCGGCGGCCCACCTGGAGATGTCTGCGGCAAAGGCTATGTGGGGGCAACGTGGGCGGCTGATGGAATGATTTACTTCGTCTCGGAGGTTCCTGGGGGGCTGGTGCGCGTCGCGGCGGCCGGCGGCGAGCCGAAGGAGGTTGTCAAGATCGACCTCGCGAAAGGCGAGCGTCAGCACAGGTACCCTTGCGCGTTGCCCGGAGCCAAAGCGATCCTGCTCACCGTGGGCACAGCCGACAGCGAAACGTTCGACGATGCCCATATCGCTGTCCTCAATATCGAGACTGGGCAGACAAAGACGCTTGTGGAAGGCGGCACTCACCCGCGCTATTCGCCCTCTGGCCATCTTCTCTACGCGCGTGATGCAAAAGTTTTCGCAATTCGTTTCGACGCGAATCGGTTGGAGACGACCGGCCAGGCATTCCCCGCTCTGGAGGACGTGCTGATGAGCCGGAACAGCGGTGTCGCGAACTACGACGTCTCGGCCAGCGGCGACCTCGTCTACGTTCCCGGGGTCGCGGATAAAGGCGAACGAACCCTTGTGTGGGTGGATCGAAAGGGGAACGCTGAACCGCTCAAACTGCCGCTCAAAGCCTACCTTCATCCGCGGATATCACCGGACATGCGCCAGCTTGCCGTAGAGATCGAAGGGCCCAATCATAACTTCTATGTATATGATTTCGCTCGCGAGGTCCTCTCTCACATGACGACAGATGGCGTAAGTCACTGGCCGGTGTGGTCGCCGGATGGCACTCAGCTCGTATACCGTTCGGGGGTAATGGGCCACTTCAAGATGTGGCAGATACCCGCCGATAGGAGCCGTCCGGCGGCACAACTTCCCGGCACGGGGACTTCACAAAGTGCCGAGTCCTGGTCCCCAGACGGCCATGCGCTCGCGTATACATCCATCACGCCGGAGGCAGGCTCGCACATTATGGTTGAGTCGCTGGAGGGGGATCACGAGTCTCGCCCCTTCGCCGATATTAAAGCCGCCGCTGGCTCCCCCAAGTTCTCACCGGATGGCCACTGGCTCGCATACTGCTCGAATGAATCCAAGAAACCACAGGTTTACGTGCAAGCGTTTCCGGGGCCGGGACCGAAAATCCAAGTGTCAAGCGATGGTGGCACCGATCCAGTATGGAAGAGAACCGGTGGCGAGCTTTATTTCCGAAACGGCGACAAAATGATGGCGGTAGCTGTCTCCACCACTCCAACATTTACAGCGGGGCACCCACAAACCCTCTGGGAGGGGCACTACTCGCACGGCATGAGCACTTCGTGCGGACCGCCAGGTGCAACTTCCTCGAACTATGATGTCACGGCCGACGGCCAGCGGTTCCTGATGATCAAAGATGAGGCCCCGGATACGGCTGTTTCCAAGCAGATCGTTGTGGTGCTGGGTTGGGCCGATGAAGTGAATCGCTTATCCAAGATCTGATCTGTCTTCCGCGTGACCACTGCGGCTACAAAAGTCGGGGAATTCCGTATTTCTCGAAAGTGTCTGATCAATCGGCAGCCGGCAAACCAGAGATGTAGTCTAGCTAGCTTCCCACCTTTGCCGCTTGTGCCCGGATCACGGGCAACCCTTCTGTAATCCTGTAAGGTAAGGTTTGCCGACCGTCCGGGAGTTATCGCGCCCCGGCTCGGAACGAAATGTCGAGAACTGCCTATGCTCAACGCTTTGTGGGCCACGAGCCAGCGCGAGTGCATGTCCGTGCCTAGGCCGGGCTTGCAACGCCCCTGCGGGGCCGTGGTGGCCGCAGGGGATTTAAAGACGGCTTAGAAGCAGACTCCTTTGCAGCCAGTGTTGACGCATTGGGAGGTATCTTTGTTGAACTGACATCCCCCTGTCTGGCTCCCGCCTTTGCAAAAGCCACCGGGGCACTTAAAACTAAAACACTGACACGCCGAGGTGCTGAAAGCCGGGGCACTGCTGACGACGAGCATCGCCAGGAGCGCCACGAGCAGAAGCACTTTGGATATTCGAGCTACCATTTCTTTTTCTCCTTCTTCTTGCGATCTATGTTTCATTTGCAACTCTTGGCGGAAGCCTGCGACAGCTCCGACCCGCAGCCGGCTGGGTTGGCGCCAGCCTGGCTTTGGAGCGGGGAAGCCGTTTGTTGCCGCTCGCCAAAATAGGCAAACATCGTGTTCCAACCTGCCTGATCCAGGCGTCCAGGCCACACTTTCTCCACTGTGCCGTTGGCCCCCACGAGCAGTGTATTGGGAACGCGCGCCAGCCCGAGTTGGACGAAGGTTCTGTAGGGCGGGTCGGCCAGCGTATCGGTGAGACGTATGCCGTGCTTTGTGCAGTAGTCCGTGGTGATTTCGATCGGGTCACGACTCACCCAGAGGACGCGGACGCCTTTTTGTTCGAGGGTGCTTGCCAACTCCTTCCAGCCGTCTAGATTTGCTTGGCAAGCAGGGCACCCTGGCGAAAAGGTGATGATAAGGAGCTTAGAATCAGTCGACGGAAGGGCCACGGGTTGGAGGTGGCCATCGAACGCCAAAGCCGACGGCATCTGCAGCTGCGTTCCCGCAGTGATTTGAGGCGCTAAGGCTTCTTTCAGGCGCCGATTTTGCCGAAAAAGCACAACGTTTTCAGCCAACACTCCCACCGCGACAACCCAGAGCAGGATCTCAATTGCCTTGCCGATTCGGATGTTTGACATCGCAACTGGCATGTGAACTTCCTTGCTTGCGCGCTTGCCCTGGTAGGGATTTGCGGCGATCTGCGGATCAAGGGGTTCGGATGTAGCCGTGGAAGGCTCCGCTTGTATCCCGATACACCCCAATTACTTGATCGAAAGAGTTGATCCCGAAGGCCAACGTTTCGGTGGCGCCGGGAAAGTCAAACGTCGTGTACACGCCCCCACTCAGCAAGAACCCATGCAAATTCCCAACGCCTGTAGAAAGAGAACAGGCCTTGGAACTGCAGTACTGGCTCACAATGTGACCGGCACTGTTCAGCCCACCATCCTCGATGACCGCGGTCTCGATCGCACCAGGGACGTCAGGAATGGAGGCGAAGCTGCCATTGCTCAGGACAAACACGTGGAACTCACCGTCGTTTGCACCGACGTATCGCCCGGCGATTTCCCCCGCATCATTGACCTTCCATGCCTGGGTGAAAGCCGCCGAGCCAGGGAAGTCAATCGACGTGTAAACTCCTCCACTCAACAGAAATCCGTGTGTCCCTGTTTTGTCTAAATACCAGCCGACGATGTCTCCGCTCGCGTTGATCCCAGCCGGTATGGTTGAGTCACTGTCAGGGAAGCGGACCTGACTAAATACGCCGCCGACGAGCAGGTAGCCGTAGTCATGTCCAAAGGGGAATCCATTGCCGTTTGAAATGACGTAATCACCCACGATGTCGCCATAGCGGTTAATGCCTACTGCGCGGGTGAACACGGCACCTGGGAAAGAAATCGAAGTAAAAACGCCGTTGCTCAAAAGGAAGCCCTGCCTATGGTTGAGGTCGCTAAAAGTATACTCACCGACTATCTGGCCGGAGTCATTGATGTCCGT
>WNFN01269106.1_pt1 | contig 11361 bp, 8 predicted proteins | sample 5400161 | NCBI WGS metagenome assembly WNFN01 (sample SAMN13153353, study PRJNA577476) | soil metagenome | isolation source: 80 cm saprolite on Douglas fir-dominated hillslope | place: USA:California | collected 2013-09-17
GAATCGATAATGATGTTGACCGGAGCTACCGGTTGTTGCAACTGCGCGAAAGCAGCAATTGCGGAGAAGAAAAAGGAGCAGCCCAGTGCGGAGATCGATAGTAGTCGCTTCATCAGAGTATCCTTTCGTAAAAGGCAAAACCTCCCAGGTCTAGCATGGTGGTTTAGCCAGCAGTCTCTCCAAAGGGTGGAATTTAGAACTTAGACTTCGGATCCGGACAAATTCGCTCTCGCGTCTCTGCAACTATTCGCAGAGCTTTAAGAAGTCTGGTCCGGCAATATCATGGTTCATCAACAATCCGTTCCAGCAACCGGGAGAACGGAGGAATTGCAGATAACAGCAAAAGGAATGCCAACGCGAACGTCCATAGCAGCCGCTCCAACCGAGCACTCGCTTGGAGTTTCGGAAACACAGGGCTTCGAGAGCTGGTGAGTTGGCCGTCCACCAAATCGCTTTCACAGACAGTTAAGTTCACGCGAGGACTGCTCCGGGCAACTTGACGGTTTCGATCAGCGACAGAGGCACTCTTTGCTTGAGCCTGCGTCTTCTTTCGGCTCCTCGAGAACACGCCGAGCTCTTACCTCAATTGTCTTTTGTGCAGATAGATGAGAATTCTCCGGATGTCGGCGATGCAGAAGCCGCGCGAGGTCTGAATTGGGAGCTATCAGACTGCCGCCGGCTCAGGAACTTCCGTTTCCAACCATCGACCAAATGAAACACGGATTGCAATTCCAGTTCCAGTTCCCACGGATTCGGGTAAAGGTTCTTTCGAAATAGATGGGACGAGTCTACATTCCTAACTGGCAGGTTCTCTCCATCCAGACCAGAGGCAAAATATTGGTACACGGATGCAGCAATTTTGATTGCCTGCAAAGACAGATTCTCAGGGTTGCCGAACGGAAATGCAAAAAACCGGACAGGCAGGCCTAGATGATCCTCCAGGTCTTTCTTGGATCCAGCAATCTCCTGCTCCAGTGTGGCGCGATCGGCTGAGCCGCAATCCACATGGGTTCGCGTATGGCTGCCAAATTCCGCACCGCGAAAGGCCCAATAGCGAATCTGGCGCCAAGTCAACGGAAGATGCCCCCTGCTTCCGCTCGCCAGGTCGTGCTGGAACTCCCTTTGAACATCGACTGGCTCCGTGGTGACAAATAATGAAACCGGCACTCCCGCTTCGTCGGCTATAGCCCGCAGGCTCACAAAATTGTCTCTGTACCCATCGTCAAACGTAAGCACAACCGTTGGTACCGTCACACTGCCTGAGCGAAGAAGTTCAACAGCATGATCGAGGGTCACAATTCGGTAGTGTCTTTGCAAGAAACGGACCTGCTGCCAGAACGTTTCCGTGGATATCCCCATGCGATGCGGACGATCAGATATCAAATGATGCGTCAGAATAAGCACGGGATATTGGCCGCGCAATCGCCTATACCAGTTGCGGGCGGCAAACAATGGTGAACACAGCAAAAGCGTATCCAGGCACAATTTCCAAACCGTCCGGTAGCGTTGGCCAACAGGACCGCTCTGCATCTTCTGGAGCGAAAGGTCCTCGAGTTGGGCAAGGTAAGGTGAGTAGATCCCGCGCACCCATTGCGTTACTTCTTCCGCTCCCCCGCTCGTACTTCCCTGCTGGAGAGCTTTGGCCGTCTCCACCAACAGATCGTCCGCCATCAAATCAGTTTTTAGCGTCGCCCCCAGCAACCCATCGAAGGGTTGAGATGGCACAGCCAGAGAAGCGACAGTGCTCGCCATCTCTGCACCTCTGTCAAAGTGTTCAACGCTAATTTGAGTGCTTTCCTTTGCTTCAGCCGCGCCGCTCGCGGTGCGCTGGGACACTCGAACCAAACTGCGTGACGGGAGCAACAACAGTTCTCGGCTCAGCGGTACCTCCCCGAGCACGATCACCAAATCAGCACGTCCCTGAATGAAGTCCAAAACGCTTGTGGTACCGACATTGCAGGCCAACAGGAGTGGGCATCCAGCCTGGCGGCACTGTTCCGCCAAGTTCCCGGTCGTGAATTTCTTCACAATATTCAGACCGCGTGGACAGCCGTGAAGGCACCACACTGCCCAGTGCACCATCCCTTCCAAGGCGCAGCGAAACCAACGCGTGGGTCTGAAGAGCGCACCGTCCGAAAAAGCAGTCTGGTTTGTACTTCCGGCAGCGATCAACTGCTGCACCAGAGGCAGCTGAGGTAAAACCTGTTGGACGATTCCGGAGACTTCAGCCTGCGGTATTTCTCGCTTGATTCGTTCAGCGATCTTCCACGCGCGAAAAGGCCGGCTACCTGAGAGCAGGAGAATACGAAGAGAGTCCATGGTATTCGCTGTTGTTGGATTTCAAGGAAAATGACTGCCGCACCTGTCTGAAGGACATACCAGCAAAATCGGGAAAGGCACTGACAGCTCCTGCCTTTAGCAGGAATTGCGCACGGTACTGGTCTGCGATTCCTACGGACTTCATCCCGGCCGCTGTCGCAGCCAGAACTCCTGCAACCGAATCCTCGAAAACGAGTGACTCGGCAGGTTGTACCCGCAGCTGCGCGGCAGCGATGCGATAGATGCTTGGGTCAGGTTTGCCTCTAGAGACGTCGTCTCCCGTAACCACGACTGGGAAATAATGTCTAATTTGAAGCAGTTTCAGGGTTTGCTGCACTCGTGCTCCGCTGCCGCAGGAAGCCACGGCCAGGGGCACAGCAGCCCGGTTGAGTTCGTGCAGCAGCTCCCGAACCCCGGTTATCGCCGTGATGTTTTCCATCTCTTCCCAGAAGAATGCGTCTTTCTCCTGGCTGCAGAGCTGGATTTGATCGCTGGTGAGATCGCCGAGAAACCATCGCAGTATCTCCTCTTTTTTACTTCCACTGCGCACGAGTTCAAAGCCTGATTCTGTCATCTGCTTGCCGTGGAGATGCAGAAGTTTCCTCCAAGCCGTCATGTGGCTGGGGTGGCTGTCCACCAAGACTCCGTCCATGTCGAAGATCACTGCTCTTAACATGGACAGGTCCTCTGGGCAGAGGAAGCACCTAACCCAGGCCAGTTCAATTGCGCGTCGCGGTAACTGGCTGGGGTGCCCACATCGACGAGGTAATCAGAAATCGGGTAGGCTGCCATCCGGCCAACGAGGTTAGGCAACACATGAAACCCAAGGTCGGCGGGGGTTCGCCGCGGAATTTCGTCGAAAATGGAAGGGGTTGCAACCAAAATTCCAGAAAACGCCAGGTTACTCAAAGGACGTGAAGGTTTTTCAGTGAAGTCGCGAACAGTGTGATATTGATCGACCGTCACGACGCCGCACTGACTCGGATGAGCCACCCGGTAAACTCCTATGGTCGCTATTTGCCCCCCCGCGCGATGCAATGCCAACATACGCGTGAGATTCATGTTGGTCAGGACATCTCCATAAAAAACCCAAAAATCTTCACCATGTTTGATCCAACGACGGTTTGCAAGCAATGTTCCAGCGCTTCCAAGCAGCGTCTCTTCTTGTACCAAGTGCACTTTGAGACCGTCCCTACGCTGTCTCACGACGTTCCGTACCGCCTTCGCATGGGAATGCGTGTTCACGAGAACCTCGCCAATACCATGCCGGCAGCACAGTTCGAGCCAAATCTCCAGCAAAGGAACGCCTTGGATGGGAAGGAGACATTTAGGAATCGTATCGGTCAACGGCCTTAAACGTTCACCATTCCCGGCGGCGAGGATAAATGCTTTCATAGAGTATTAGCTTCGGGCACTAGCTGCCGAGCCGAAAACAGGTCGTTGCCGATTTCCCATCGGCAGCCAGAGTGGTCTTACATTTTTGCTTCAGAAAGGCGAAGTATGGGGCGCAGCTTGGGCCTCAATAAAGCGCGATCTTCTGGAGTTAGCCAAACAGTCCATGTACCGGCGGCAGCAATGGTCATAGTAGACAAGGCGATAACGATCCAACGGAGCAGAATGGGGCCTGGCACCGCGCTGTGAATCAACCAGCCAATTGCCAGGACCGCCGTCGCCACTACAGCGAAGCCAATCCAGAAGCGCAACGCGAAGGCAGCGTAGGGTTCATCAATCATCTGGCACGTCGCCTTGATCACGAAATGGTAACAAACCGCTGCCTCCCCTAGGATCAATCCCAGAGGAATGGCCCAAGTGCCGAGCTGGTGAATCAGCGCCGCAGACACACCGATGCCAACGACTGCAGAAACAAAGTAGCCGATTGCCTGAACCTGGTGGCGATTCGTAGCAGTTGCCACCGTAGAACTCGCAGCCCAAGGCGTTTGTAGTGCCAACAGCACAAGAAACAGTCGCAGCAGGATGGCGTCCGGCTCGATGCGCCCGCGCGTCCAGATGGTAATCATCTCTGCGCCCTCGTACCAGATGACGGAAACCATAGCGAGGGTTATGGCCGCGGTCGCCACCACAGTAAATCGGTGCACCCTGCGCAATTTCTCAAGCTCGCCTAGAGCTTCCATACGGGCGAAGTCAGGGCATAGAGCCAAGCTGACACTGTAGAGAGCCTGACGAATGACATCGATCACGGCTTTCGATATGGAAAGCACCACGACTGCCAGCCCGCCCAAAGCTGCAGCAACCAGCAGAATGCTCCCTTGGTACGCAATCAAGTTGCCGACAAGAAGCAGCGCGAACAAGAGGCTCGGATTTGCCAACTGCCGCAGCACAGAAAGCTTCGCTCCGCGAATGCCTGGAAATAGCTCTGGAGTACGGTAGCGAATTTCAAAAAGCACAAAAAGGCCCATCACTGCCACGGTCAACACTTGGATGGCAGCTATGGCAAGCATCCCTCCGCCGAAAACCAGAACCAGAGCAGAGAGAATCACCACAAGGATTTGTTGGATATTAACGATCCACTGCGAACGCGTTAGATTGCCTATGCTCTGGTATGTCGCCGTCACAAGCCGGGTCGGCATCGACCACATCACATAGACAGCGAGCAAGATGATGACGAGCGTTGCCGTCGCCGGGTTTGTGACTCTTAGCCCAATCCATCGAGGTAGCGGCGCGAGGCCCGCAAAAGCCGCTATGAGAAGGGTAGCGCCGGTTGCAAGGAGTAAGTAAAAGGCCAAAGCCGTGTCTTGGACGGACCGATACTCAGCGATGTCTCCCCGCGCGTAAGCCTGGGTCATGCGGTTAACAGCTGCCTGTTGCATTCCGAAATCCAGGCTTGTGAGATAGCTCACTGTGGCAAAGAGTGCGAGATACTCTCCGTACAATGTAGCAGACCAATACTTCAAACAAAGGGGTACGAGAATCAAAGAACCGAGTCGCACAATCACGTGTGCGAAGAAAATGGCATTAGCAGCCTTGAGGGCACGCTTCAGCATTGTGTCTCTCTCTTCCTATCGTTTCTTGCAATGATTGCTAGCCGAGTGGCCTCGATCAATTGATGTGGCATTGGCGGCGAAAGGGAGAAGACTTGCCCGCTATTTGCGAAAGACGGTCCATGCCGATGATGTAAACACTTTTCGCACCAATGAGCAAAGCGGCGTCTGATCAGCAGCACTCAACAATGACAGAAAGAGGTTCTTGCCCTTAGGCCAGTCTGCCATTGCAGAACCACAATGATCGCAAGTGCCGCCTTGGGGGTGCGAAATCTTTCGGGCGACTTGCAGCAGTCCAGGCTGATAAGGCAAATCGGCAATCCAACAGCCAAGTAGTTTTGCCTCGCGACGGCAAGAAATGTGTCCTGGCGCGAAGGAAGAATGGGCGACGCGGAACATAGGCAAGTCCGGTTCCGAATCGCCGATCGCCACTACTTCATCCGCCTTCAAGCCGAAAAGCTTCAGCAAGCACAGCAAGCCTGTGCCTTTGTCGGTCTCTTTGGCGACGATTGCCGTGTCGAGACCGGTCTGTTGAACTCGGAGCCTGTCGGCTTTCACTCTTCCCAAGACGTCTTGCACAAGGACAGGAGGAAGCGGACTCGTTCGCCCATTCTGGTATGTCACTGCTCGCAAGGAATGTTGGCAGCCGTCATCGAGAAATATCCCAGGGATCTCCTGAAGCGCCTTCTTAACTTGCTCCATCTGCCGGAGCGATTGCCTGCTGACCAGCCCGATCTCTCGCTGATTCACCGCATCCCAGATGACGGCCCCATATTCGGCGATCCCACCGGCAAAGCCGTAAGAGCAGCAATACTGTTTGACCTCCGGCAGCGAACGGGCTGTATTCACCGCCACAGCAAAACCGTGGGAGTGGAGCAAAGAGATCGCCTTGATTCCGGCAGCTGTGGCACAAGGAAAACCAAATGCCATCCTGTCCAGCACGCCATCGATGTCGGTAACGACGAGAGGGGCCCTCCAGAGAATTTGAGCCGGGGACTGGCATAACCCGCCACATTGTTGGGTTGCCTCAGCAACCAAGAAATTCCATGCTGCTGCGTATTGTTGATGAAACTCATTGCGCCGATGGACCAATTTGGCATTCTGCAATCCAAGCGTCGCGAGGTTCTGTTCCCAAAGCCCAACCAGTAGTTTGTTCAAAAAGAGCCGGCCTTCCACGTTGGCATCGCCACTTTCCTCGACATAAGTCCTCACGAGTTGTGCAGACTCACTCTTTGAGAGGCCAAAGTGGAAGATAGCGCCGGCCAGATCGAATGCAGGATCGGTCATCCCCAGCTCGTTCTTCCCCTGGGCATGATGCTCAAAATCTGTTTTCAGCAGCCTGGATCCCGCGACGATCCATTCTTTGGGGGACATTTTACTGTCTGTCATCACAGAAATCGGACAACCTTGGACCGATAGCTGACGTTGGATGTGCGGGCGATCAAGCGCAGCCGCAACTTTCGAGTTGTAGGCGCGGCTCAAGGTGTTGGATAACATTTCAAAACCTTTGTGACGGGTTTCTCGGGCCAGATCTGGCGTGGGATCGCGACCGAGCTGAAGTTTGCATGCGCGAGCGGCGACATAGCAGGCAAGGGCCTCGATTACAGCATGTCGGTTCTGGGTGATAGACTGGAGCGCTTTCGCATCTGAGATCCACTCTGAATAAAGGATCCCATCGCGCAGCCCTAACACCGGCGGCACAAACCCCTTCAATTCCTGGGCTGCAATGAAGGCATGATAGCCTAGCCATCCCCAACCGACGCTCTTCGCAAGCACATGACGAACTTCGCTGCCGCCTGCGGAATGCTTCAAGTGCACTGTGTACACGCGTTTGAGACGGACATCGACTCGCTCCGGAGGTTTTTCTTGCCATTCTGAATTAAGGTCTTTGCTGCCTGGACCAGTTACGATGCGAACCTCAACATAGCCGCGCACTTTGAAATACTCTCCTAGATGCATTTCGACCGTGTCTGGTGCGAGGAGTCGGCATTTGTAGCGCTCCTCTGGTTCCACGGCGATGATCTTGATTCCGGGAAAGCACTGCAGGATTCGCGAGTCTTTCCAGCCCGGAAAGGCCGGCTCCGCGGGATTCAGGACTATCACATCCTCATCGGCGAAACCCAGTTGGCGAAGCTGCTCGATTGCCTGGGCCAGCGTTTGTCCAGAATGGATTGACTCATCCACAATGAGTATTCGCGTTTTCCTTTGTGCAGCCTGCACTACCGCGCGTTTTTCCCACGCCGTCAGTCCCTTGCTGGGCCGTACCGCAATCCACTCTACGTCCAGAAGCTGTCTGCCCAAGAAGGCACACAGCAGCGGAGCCAAGTACGATCCGGCTGTGCGCAGGCCCATGACCATGACAGGCCTTCCGTCTTCAGGGAAAGCGGCAACAAACTTCCGCCCGAGTTCGAGACAGTCCTGGGGAACAAAGTCGCGGGAACGGAAGAACGCAGGAATTCTGGCGCGACACCTTCCCGGAGCTTTCGGCACCCTGGTGGCTAGCAGACGCACCAATCGATCGCTCTGCCTTAGAAGCGTTGATCGATCCACGGCGTCCGCTACGAGGCACTGTTTCACAAATTCCGTGACTGCAGCTCCCCAGGCTTCTTTCCAGCGGCGCAGCGAGTGCAGCCGCCCTGCGCGCACTCCCCCCGTGATATCTACGAAAGTTTTTAGGATATGAACGCTGGGCTTAACCAACGGGAAAACCTGGGCTATTTTTGAGAAATCGTAAGTGCTTCCAAGGAGGTAATCGTCGAGCGTGTCCGTAATGCAGCATGAGAGTAGGAAGATGTTCGTGAGCACTTCATCGCGCTGCCACTCTTCCGTCGTGTGTCCTAGTTTCCCCAATTCTTCCGAGAGGTGAGTTATCACTTCATTAAGAGTGGGATACGCGTTGAGAGACCACAAATACTGGCCATAGAAATCGGCTTCGGCTGGCAGGGCAACTTCTGAAAGCAGTTCATGAAGGTTTTGTTGTGCTCGATTAGCACCGCGGACAACATCCTTTGCCAGCCCAGCTTCCACATGCTCCGAGGCCGGCTCAGTAGACTCGTGCCACGAGGCAAGGCTTTGCCCCGCCGAAGGGACTTCGAACTGCTCAGTCTCCATCTCAACACTAGTACCGGAAAGTCCTCCTGTTTTGTAAGCTTCTGTCCTCATAACTCTTTGCCTTGTGGAGAATTGGCCCCAGCCGTAAGGATTGGTAACGGCTGACCGAGTTGACACGAAGAGGTCCTTTCACCGGCAGTTGTACTCTCCGATCGGCTAGCAGCGTAATGACGTATCGTGCCCATTCGTTGACAAGCTACTTTCAAGAGGCGCTCTTGATCGTAAACAGAACTAAAAGTGTGGTCGGATTGGGGAATGATGTCCAATACCACCTCGCCGCTCGCGCACAACTGCTTGAGAGTGTGGCCGCCGGCATCCCGCAAGTCCTGCAGCTGCGGGTCTCCCTCCGAGCAGACAAAGACCACGTGGACTCTTCGCGCAGCCAATCGAAGTAAACCTGCTTCAACCCGGCTTATGTCAGGCGTCTTTGTTTTCTTAGAGGCGAATCGGCGTTTTATTTCAAAACACAAGACCCGGATGAGCTGTCCGTAGTCTGTCTTCCCTGTCAACAGTTTGCGCCAGCTTTTCAGATTAAAGAGAGCACTCTTCCAGTAGTAATAGGCTGCTTTACGGATGGGAAGATCAGGTGCGGCAGCCGCGTTTTCGTTGTCGGGCGTCTGGAAGTTGATCAGGATGGCTCCAACCACGCGTGGGTCACAGCACGCCGTCTCAAAAGATGCAAAAGCTCCCGAACATCCGCCTAGGAATATAAAATGCTCAACGCCTCTCGTCGCGTTCAAAACTCCCATAGCCTCTTGCGCTTCAGCCACGGCGCTTTTCTCGAAACAGAGATGGTCATGACGGACCGTGCTGTCGCCGATGCCGGAGAAGTCAAAGCGCAACACCACGAAGCCCATTGCTGCCAATGCTCGTGCAATCTTCACGTAAATACGTCCCGGGCCGACGCGATGCACGATTCCGGCATTGAGCAGGATCACCGCGGTCCTGGCGCGCTGGGCGCTGACGGTAGCCGGGTCAGTCACAATTCCGACTAGCGACTGCCTTGTGCCAAAGAGAACGACTTCTTCCTTCATGAGTAAATTCCGCGACTCCAGCCAACTACTGCTTGAAGTGAGTTGCCGAAGGACCAAGACAGTCGCCCGAACGGTTGTCGCTGGTCAAAGAACTGCTTTGCACGACCAGAATATTCCCCGTGAACTTGCGAGCGATTACAATGAGGTTGACGTTTTCAAGCTCGGTGATGAGATGGTGTGACAAAGGGAAGCCTAGGATCTCGGTGTGGCAGTTAGCTTTCTGATCGCACCGCTGCCTGGGACGAAAGCGCAACATTTCTTTCTGCAGCGACCTGAGTTCCTCGAGGTATCTTCGTCCGTCCACCACAGGATCCCAGAGAACCATGCTCTCTATGCCGCCCTGTTCCGCCGCCACCAGAGCTGCTAAGGTTCCTCCTAGTCGAAGGCCGACCACACAGACTTGAAAGAGGCCGGTGCGCCGTCTTAGCTCAGAAAGTGCTGCAGAAACGTCCTCCAACCATTGCAGCATGCTCGCGTCCTCGGTATTCCCCGAAGAGTCACCACAACCGTAGTAATCGAACCGCAGGACCGGAAAGCCAGCTTCAGAAAGGCGGACTGCGAGCTGCCGTAACGCACGATGCGAGTTGACGTATTCGTGCCCCACTGGTTGACAGACTAGAACTCCGCACTGCCGCAGCTGGCCTGGCGATGGTTCATGGTAGCAACCAAAGAGAGGCTTGTCAGACAGCCGGAAATAAAACGGAAGTGTCTTTTTACCCGAACTCACTGACGTTGTAGGCGCTCCCTGCAGCTAGCCGCAAACTGTCCCAGAGTTTGAAAAGCAAGCTCTTTCGGCTTCATGAGTAAGCTGTCGTAGACGCTCACCTGCTGCCCCCTGAGCAGTTCCTTCCATATTGCGGCCAGGAGCTGCTCGATTGGATCCAATGGGTCCAGCGGCTCATCAGAAATACACCCCTGGCTTGTCTTCACCACTTCTGGCATGGGAAATGCGAGCCTGTCCAACTTTCCGTTTGGAGTCAGAGGAAAACTTTCCAACGCAACAAGATTTGGGAGCATGTAACCCGGCAGCCTTTCTTTCAGGAAGCTGTGAATCTCAGCGTATGCGAAGGCCTGTTTCTCCACTAGCCTGAGATAAGCCACTAAGCGCGGGTCACCAGGAGTGTCTTCACGGACGACAACACAAACATCTCTGATTGCCGGATATGCACGCAGTATAGATTCAATCTCGCCCAGCTCAACGCGGAATCCACGGAGTTTCACTTGATTGTCGACGCGACCTAGACACTCTATGTTTCCGTCCGTTCGATACCGCGAGAGATCGCCAGTCTTGTAAAGGCGGGCTCCGGGACGATCGCTGAATGGATTGGGAATGAACCTCTCGGCCTCCAAGTCTGGTCGGTTCAGGTAACCACGCGCCAAGCCGTCACCGCCTATGTAGAGTTCTCCAGTCACCCCGCTCGGAAGCGGGTGACACTTGCTGTCGAGTACGTACATTTCGGTATTATCGATCGGGCGTCCGATGACGACCGGGCCCTCAGTGGATGCGACGGCGTGAAGAGCGGACCAGACAGTTGTTTCCGTTGGACCGTACATATTCCAGACGGAGGAGGACCTCGCCAGCAACTGCCCAGCCAATTCACGTGACATTGCCTCGCCGCCACAGAGTATCTTCAGGTCTGCTTTACCCATCCATCCCGATTCCAACAACAGCTTCCAAGTAGATGGGGTTGCCTGCATCACTGTGATCTTGGAATCCTCAAGTATTTTAGAGAGCTGATATCCATCGGCCCCTGCTTCGCGGCCCGCGAGTACGCAGCAAGCACCAACGGTGAGTGGTAAATAGAGCTCAAGCGCAGCAATGTCAAAAGATATGGTAGTGACTGCGAGCAGCCGGTCTTGCTGGGTGAGGCCGGGCTGACGCTGCATCGATCTCAACA
>WNFN01092133.1_pt1 | contig 11354 bp, 7 predicted proteins | sample 5400161 | NCBI WGS metagenome assembly WNFN01 (sample SAMN13153353, study PRJNA577476) | soil metagenome | isolation source: 80 cm saprolite on Douglas fir-dominated hillslope | place: USA:California | collected 2013-09-17
TAACGCCCATCCAGCCGTGGCACTCGCTGCCGCCCCGGTAGCTGCGCGCCACCACCGTATCGGCGAACGCGAAGAAGCAGTTCTCGTCACCGCGCTCATCGCCGAGCCGCTCGACGTTGAGCTGGAACTCCTTGTCGAGCATGCCCTGGAGCCGCCCGGCGGACACGTACCTGTCCGCCTTGCCGTAGACCGCGTCGCTGATGGCCATGTCGTAGGCGGAGATCGACTTCGCGACGGTGCCTGCGGCGCCGCCCACCCGGAAGAACCAGCGCACCACCTCCTGGCCGGCCCCGATCTCGGCGATCGTTCCGTACCAGCGCGGATCGAGGTTGATCCGCAGGGCCTTCTGATGGGTGTCGGACTGATGAGTGCCGGAAATGAGTTCGGTCATCCGTTCCCCTGCCTGCTCACCCGGCCCGCTGCCGCGCGTCCTGGTGCGGCCTGACACGACCATGCGAACGCTGGGATTGTACTAATTGCGCCGTGTAGCTGGGTAGCCTGATCGGATTGCACGCTCGTATATTCACCCCGAGGCCGGCTTATGAATCCGCTCTCCCGCATCGCTGACATGGCGGTCGACCGCGCGCTTGGTCTTCCCTCCGGGGCGGCGCCCTACGTGGTCCGGTCCAATGTCGCGGTTCCGATGCCTGACGGGGTGGTCCTGCTGGGGGACCACTACCGGCCCGGCGGGCACGACCGGCCGCTCCCCGTGGTCCTGATCCGCTCGCCGTACGGGCGCGCAGGCCTGGCCGGGTACATGTTCGCGGCGCCGGTGGCGCGCCAGGGCTTCCAGGTGTTCATCCAGAGCACCCGCGGCACGTTCGGCTCTGGCGGCCAGTTCCGGCCCTTCCTGTCCGAGCGTAACGACGGGCTGGCCACCGTGGCCTGGCTGCGTGACCAGCCCTGGTGTGACGGCCAGGTGTCGATGGTGGGCGGCAGCTACCTGGGCCACACGCAGTGGGCCATCGCGCCTTACGTCGACCCGCCGCTGCGGTCGGTCTCGCTCAACATCACCATGGCCAGCTTCAGCGCGGCGTTCTACCAGCACGGCGCTCCGAGCCTGCTGAACACGCTGGGCTGGACCGGGCTCGTCGGCAGGCAGGAAAGGGGCTTGCTGGGCGTCATCCCCAGCCCGCGCCAGCAGGCCCGGATGAAGCGGGCCCTGCGGAAGGTCCCGCTGCAGGCCGCCGACGTCGACGTGGCGGGCGCGCCGGTCGCGTTCTGGCGCGACTTCGTCGAGCACGCCGCCCCCGGCGACGAGTTCTGGGCCGGCATTGATCATGACGGCGCTGACCTGACCCGGCTCCCGCCGGTCAGCATGGTGACCGGATGGTGGGACCTGTTCCTGCCCGGCCAGCTGCGTGACTACGCGGCCATCCGGGCGGCCGGCGTCACGGCCCGGATCACGGTCGGGCCGTGGCTGCACGGCGAGCGCGGCGAGCTGAAGGAAACCGTGCAGCGGGACGTTGCCTGGCTGGACCACCATCTGAACGGCGGCCCGCCGCCGTCCGGCGCGCCCGTGCGGGTGTTCCTCCAGCAGGCCGGTACCTGGCTGGATTTCGAGGCGTGGCCGCCATCGGCCGCCGCGGGCACGGCCTATTACCTGCGCGCCGCGGGCGCCCTGAGCCCGGACGCCGAGCCCGGTCAGGCCGCGCCGGACACGTTCGTCTACGACCCGGCGGATCCCACGCCGTCAGCGGGGGGACCGCTCCTGCAGCCGCCGGGCAAGCAGGTCGACAACGGCGCGATCGAGGCCAGGCCTGACGTCCTGACCTACACCAGCAACCCCTTCCCGGCCAACCTTGACCTGGTAGGCCCCGTCAGCGCCCGCGTCTTCGTGCGTGCCGGCCGCGAGCACGCCGACCTGTTCGTCCGGGTCTGCGACGTCGACGCCAAGGGCGTCTCGCGCAACATCGTGGACGGCATCCGGCGGCTCAGCCCGCAGACCGTGCCCGCCGCCGACGTCCGGGTCGGTGACGACGGGGTCCTGGCCGTGGACGTGGAGCTGTACCCGACGGCCTACCGGGTGCGGGCCGGGCACCGGCTCCGCGTGCAGGTCAGCGGGGGCGCGTTCCCGCGGTATGCCCGCAACTTCGGCACGCCGGAGCCGTTCGGCGCCGCGACTACCGCGGTGCGGTGCCGGTTCGAGATCCATCATGATTCCCGCCACCCCGCGTACGTCCTGCTCCCGGTCCTCACCTGACGGCCGCGGCGGCCCCGCCTGACCGCTTTCGGTCGAGTTCAGTCAGCCGAAACGCGGTCCGTCGCCTCTCCGTTTCCCCGTCGCTTGCATTTGTCGCACGAGGCATGCGATGTGGCTGAGAAGGCCGCCATTTCGAGAAGGGCGCCGGCCTGAAAGGCCTCCGGCCCGCCTCGTGGCCTTGATACCGTTCCGTATGGGTATGCGGCGTTGGACGGCAGGCAGTCCCGTGCCGCGGGAGCTACGGGCGGGTGATGGCGATGGGGGCACCTGACGGCGGCGCGGGCGGCAGCCCGGCGGGCGGCGGCCTTCCGGAGATCGTGGTCGTGCCCGCGCGTCAGGACATCCGGCCCGGTCACGAGGCCGATGTGATCTTCGAGGTCCGCCAGCTCGCGGACGGCGGCCGGGCTCTCCCGGCGTTCACGACGGTGGGGCGGCTGGTGTCGGCGCTGGGCCGGGAGCAGCCATGGGTCGCGCTCCCGCTGCAGAACATTCAGGCGATCATGGGCAGTGCCGGCGTGGACCGGGTCGTCCTCCACCCCCAGGCCGAGGACGGCGCGTGGCGCTGGCAGGCCAGCGACCTCGAAGCCCTGGAACGGAGGCAATGATGCTCGCACCGGGCGGTGGCGGCGGCGACGGGTTCCAGGTCGTGCTGTCCGACCCGCTCGACGCGTCGACCACGTTCGCGGCCGAGGCCGCGACGTACAAGACGATCATGCCGGACAACGGGCCGGCCTGCCCGGACGGCGGGGACGGCGCGTTCGACCAGAGCCTTCAGGTCGTGGTCCAGCTGATCGGCGCCCTGCACCTGCAGGCCGCCGGCGTGATGGAGAACGACTCCGCCAAGCTGAAGAAGGCGCACGACAACTACGCGCACACCGAAGAGAGCCTGGCCCAGCTCTGCAACCAGATCAGCTCCCCCCTCAAGATCAACTGAGCCTGAGAGGAAACGCCGTGGCCGGTACCGCTACTCTGCCGACCAAGTCCCTCCTGCCCCTGGCCTCGTTCGCCCACGAGTGGGTGGGCGGCGACATCCACGGGCTCGCCTCGTTCTCGGGCACGCTCTACGGCTACGTGCCCGAGATGGAAGATGTGGTCACCGCCCTGAACAAGAAGGTGGGCCAGATCGTCACCGATGCGGGCTGGCAGGGTTCGGCGGCCTCGGCCTTCACCAGCAACTGGGAGACGATATCGGCGCAGGTCAACGCCATCGGCCTGGTGGTCATCCAGACCGGGAGCATCGTCGACCAGCTCGCACAGGACCTGTCCAAGATCGAGAACGCGCTGGAGAACGCCGCCGGACAGGCCGCCGCGCACGGCGTCCAGATCGGCGGCGACGGGCAGCCGCCGACGGGCTGCTACACCAACAAGACCCAGGAGGACTGGCGGCTCGGCTACGACTCGTTCTTCATCTCGGGCAAGCCGGCTAAGTCCGGCGGCGGCGACCCGAGCCAGGTCCCGGCGAGGGTCGGCGAGGGAAACACGATCGCCGACCTCCTGACCGACCTGCTGGCGTCGCCCACCGCCTACGCGAACACGGTCAGGTCCAAGGTGGAAGAGGCCACCACGAGGCTGTCCAAGGCCCAGCAGGCCTGGCTCGAGGCGCAGAAGGCCGCCCGGCAGGCGGACGGCCGGTTCGGCGTGATGCCCGACGACGTCAAGGCCGCGCTGAAGGACGCCAAGTCCGAGCTCGCCTCCGCGGAGTCGGACCTGACCAGGGCGCGGTCCGGTGAGAACGCGTTCACCAAGATCCTCGGCACCCGGCTGGAGGACCTGCCGGGTCTCAGCAAGCTCGCCGGCGGGTTCGAGGACGCCAGCCTGCTCTCCAAGGCGTTCGAGCTCCCCGTGGTGGACGTCGTGGCCGGCGGCGTCAGCACCTATCTCAACGCCCAGCAGGACATTCAGAAGGGCGTGCCGGCGTGGCTGGCCTACCCGCTCGAGACCGGAGTCACCGTGGGCAGCATCGCCTTGGCGACGGTGGTCGGGGGTGCGGTCGCCGGGGCCGCCATCTTCGCGGGTGCGCCGGTGCTCGGCGTGGCGGCCGGGGTCGTGGCCGGCGGCGTGCTTGCCTACGGCGTCGGCGACTTCGCCCATAATTACATCGCGGACTTCGGCGAGCAGTGGAAGGAGCACGGGGCGCTCGGGATCATCACCGACTTCGGCGCCGCAGGGCAAGACACCTGGAACGACACCAAGCACCTGGTCTCCGATGTCGGCAGCCTGGCCAGCAGCGCCTGGCACGGCATCACGTCCCTTTTCTAGCCCGGAGGCGCCGTGGGGTTCTTCGACCGCTCAGGCAGCAAGCTGTCGGGCAGGACAGCGCTGCTGCTGTCGGCCGACCCGGGCGACGCGCTGCTGGACGCGGCGCGGGTGTACGACCCGCAGGTGCGCCCCTGGCACGGCAGGCTGATCTTCCGCAACGGGATACTGCTGTTCGGGCCGCTGGCGGTGACCTCCAAGCTCGAACAGCAGGCCGGGCTCCCGGCCGGGATGGCGGTGGCCTACTACACGGGCGCGGCCGGGCACACGTCCGGCGGGGATCGCGGCCACGAGGCGAAGCATTTCGACGGCGACCGGCTGGTGCGCGGCCTGGCAGACCGGCTGGGCGGGACGGTCAAGTACGCCGGGCCGCCGCCGGATCTCGCGCTGGTCACGTCCGTGTACAGCGAGCAGGGACTGACCCCCGACCAGGTGATCGAGGTACTGCGGCCATACGGCGGGGACTTCAAGGTCGAGGACCAGACCGAGAACTCCTACAGCCTCAGCGGCAGGGGAACATACTTCTACGTCGCCTACTGGTCACCGCGGCTGTACCGGGAGCCTGACGCGCCGCCAGCCGTCGGCGCGATGCGCTCCCGGCCTCTGCATCACTGGGATCTGCACACGGGCACCGGGCGGAAGCACGTCGCGCCCGAGCTGGTCCAGAGGGTCGGTGACGCGACGCTCGCGCTCGCCAGCCGGTCCGGCGGCGTCGCGCTGGACGTGCTCGGGTTCCCCGTCAGCAGCCCCGACGACCTGCTCCCGCGCTGAACATCCAACGATCGCGGAGGCCTGCCGCCGCGCGGCTTGCAGGTTTCCAAGATCATCTGAGCTAGAAACCTACGTGAGGGAAGGCGAGCAGCGTCGCGAGCGCGCTCGCGAGAAGGAACGGGCCGAACGGGATCTGTGACTTCCGGGTCGCCCGCCGGGCCACGATCAGCCCGATTCCCGTCACGGCGGCGAGCAGGTACCCGCCGATGATTCCGGCGAGCACCGCGCCGATGCCGAACCAGCCGAGGTAGAGGCCGATCACCCCGGACAGCTTGACGTCACCCCAGCCGATCCCGGCCGGGTAGATGAAGGCCTGGAGCACGAAGAACAGCCACACCGCGGCCATTCCGATCAGCCCGTACACCAGATGGCGGCCGCCGGAGGGCACGAACGGCGCGGCCACGCCGAGCAGCAGGAGCGCCGCCGGGTACGACGGCAGCGTCAGCAGGTCAGGCAGCCGCCGGTGCCTGGCGTCGATGAACGCGAGCGGCACGCCGACCGCCGCGAGATAGCAGAACGCGGGCAGCAGCGGGCTCGCCCCGAACCGCAGCCACAGGCCACCGAACGCGGCCGCCGTCACCAGCCCCGGCGGCCACCACGGGTCTTCGCCGGGCACGATCCGCCTGGCCAGGACGGCGACGCCGGACCCTGCGCCCAGCCCCGCGCCGGCCATTCCCGCCGCCGCCGCCCAGCCCGCGCCGCCCATTGTCCTCCAGCCGGTCCGTTATCACTCTAGGGACCGCGTTCCGGGCGGCCAAGCGATCAGGAAATTCCCCTGGCTGCGGGCGGCATGGCGTACTCGGCCGACGTCGGCGCCGTTATGGGGCAAAATGACCAGTGTCATAGTGGTCATAAGTGGCTGCGGGGGGAGCAGCCACCGCGTGGCCTGTGAGCGCTTCCGGATTCGAGGGATCTTTCCGTCCGTGGAGGCGGTGCGAATGAGCCGGATCGCTGTCGCGGTACTGGGCGCGGCGCTCGCCGCGACTGCGGCGGCGCCCGTGGTGACGACCGCCCCGCAGGCGGCGGCGCGGGCGGTTGCCGCACGGGCGGTTGCGACACGGGCGGCGGCGCGGCGGGCGCCCGCGGCACGGGCGCCCCGGGCCCCGGTGCCGGTGGCGTCGATGCCGGGCCCGACGCAGAACTGCCCGGGCACCGCGGCCGCCTCGCGGGTCACGCAGGAGCCGTGGGCCCAGTCGGCGCTGGGCTTCAGCGACGTGTGGCCGCTGATCCAGGGGCGGGGCGTCACGGTCGCGGTGGTCGACAGCGGGGTGGACTTCAGCCGCCAGCTCGTCGGCCGGGTGACCGCCATCGACCTCACCGGGACCGGGCTGCAGGATTGCCTGGGCCACGGAACGGAAATCGCGGCCATCATCGCGGCCAGCGACATCCGGGCCCAGGGCATGCCGTTCGAGGGCGTGGCGCCCGCCGCGAGGATCCTGTCGGTCAAGGTGAACAGCCAGGACACCGGCAGCGCGCTGACCCTGGCCAAGGGGATCCGGGACGCGGTCATCCGGGGAGCCCAGGTCATCAACGTCTCGATCACCACGGCCAGCACGCCCGCGTTGCGGCAGGCGGTGGATTTCGCGCTGAGAAGGGACGTGGTGATCGTGGCCGCGGGAGGGAACGACACGAGTAGCACCGGTACCGGCCCCTTCTATCCCGCGAGCTATCCGGGCGTGCTGTCGGTCGGCGCGGTGGACTCCACCGGGGCGCTGGCGCAGGTCTCCGATCTGCGGTCGCACGTGGCGGTCACCGCGCCAGGCGTGAACGTCACCAGCGCCTTCCCGGGTGGCTACCAGCAGGACAACCTGACCGGGACGAGTTACGCCGCGGCGTTCGTGTCCGGGGTCGTCGCGCTGGTGCGAGCGCACTACCCGGGACTGAGCGCGCGGCGGGTAGTGGCCAGGATCGTGGCCACCGCGGACGGAGGGACCGGGCTGGGAACCGGCAACGGCCTGGTCAACCCCATCGAGGCGGTCACCGCGGTCCTCGGCGGCGGGTCCGCGCAGGGCCTGTCGCCGTCGGCCACGGGGTCGGTCTCGGTGTCCAGGACGCTGCCGCCGGACCGGACCGCTAGCGGAGCCCTCGAGGTGGCCGCCGGTGCCCTGGGCGCCGCGGCCCTGGCCGCCCTCGGCGCGGTGGTCTTCCGAGCGGGCCGACGGCGGCGCTGGCGCGCCGGGCGGACGCGGATCCCGGCCGGCGGCGGCCCCGCCGACCGCCCGTGGCCGTAGCGCGATCAGCCGGGCGCCGCGCCATCAGCCGACGCGTAGCGCAATCAGCAGGGCGTAGCCATCAGCCGGGCGCGGCGGCGGTGCGCGAGGCGGTGTGCTGGCCCTTGGCCGACGCCGCGCCGTCATCGAGCAGCGCGACCTGAACCAGCCGGCTGCCCGTCCGCCGCTCGACGAAGAAGCCACGCCCGGCTGGCTGAGCCTGCGCCTTGACGCCGCCGAGCAGCGCCCCCTCGTCCTTGCTTCCTGACATGATCATCCCGGGTGAGCCCATCTCGCGGACGCGCTGGATGATCGGGTCGAACATAGCGCGGCCCGCGCCGCCCGCTGACCGGGCCACAATCAGGTGCAGCCCGATGTCGCGAGCCTGGGGGACGAGGTCGGCGATCGGGAGCAGCGGATTGCTGGCCCCGGCCACGAGGTCGTAGTCGTCGACGATCAGGAACAGGTCCGAGCCCTCCCACCAGGAGCGGCTGCGAAGCTGCTGCGGTGTCAGGTCGGGCGGCGGCAGCCGCTGCGTCATCGCCTCCCGCAGGTCGCTGATCAGCGGGGCCGCCGCAGCTGAGGACACCGCGTAGCCGATCGTGTGCTCGGAGTCCGCGCTGTCCAGCAGCGACCTGCGGTAGTCGACGAAGATCAGCCGGGCCTGGTCGGGCTTGTACCGGTCGATAACGTTCTCGGCGAGCAGCCGCAGCAGGTTCGACTTGCCGCATTCCGTGTCGCCGAAGACCAGCACGTGGGCGTCGGCGCCGAAGTCGAGCAGCACCGGCGACAGGGTGCTCTCATCCACCCCGAACGGGATCTTCGTGCCGGTCTGCGCGGCACCGGGCAGACCGGTCACCGGGAAGGCATGAGGGAGCAGCCGTACCCGCGGCGCGGGATCTGCGTGCCAGGCCATCGCGACCGTCTCCGCCAGCTTCTGCACCCCGTCGGCCAGGCTGTCGGCCGCGGGCTGGGAGTCGATGCGCGGCAGGGCGGTCAGGAAGTGCAGGCCGTCGCGGGTGATGCCGCGGCCCGGCGAGGTCTCGGGCACGTTCGCCGCTAGCTTCCTGTCGATCTCGGATTCGTACGGGTCGCCCAGCCGCAGCTCCAGCCGGGTGCCGAACAGATCGCGGATCGCGGGCCGGAACTCCGACCACTTGCCGGCCGATGCCACCACGTGCACGCCGTAGCCCAGGCCCCTGGCCGCGATGGCCGTGACCTCCTGCTCGAGGTCCTCGAAATCCTGGCGCAGCGTGAGCCAGCCGTCCACGACCAGGAAAACGTCTCCGAACCCGTCCCCGGCGATCTCGCCGCTGGCGCGCATGGCCCGGTACCTGGAGATCGACTCGATGCCCAGCTCGGCGAACTCCTTCTCCCGGCGCGTGAGCACGCCCCGTACCTCCGCGACCGTGCGCCGGACCCGGGTGGGGTCCAGCCGGGCGGCGACGCCCCCGACATGCGGCAGCGTGCCCACGCTGCCCAGCGATCCGCCGCCGAAGTCGAGGCAGTAGAACTGCGTTTCGGCCGGCGTGTGCAGCAGCGCCAGCGAGCAGATCAGGGTGCGCAGCATGGTGGACTTGCCGCTGCGCGGCGCGCCGACGACCGCCGCGTGGCCGGCGGCCGCGGAAAGGTCGACCCACAGCGGGTCACGGCGCTGCTCGAACGGCCGGTCCACGATCCCGGTGACCGCGCGCAGCCCGCCGCGCCACTCCACCCCGTCCACCGTGCACCCGTAGCGCTGGGTGGTCACCAGCGGGGGAAGCAGCTGGTCCAGCGTGGGCGGCAGGCCCAGCGGCGGCAGCCAGATCTGATGCGCGGCAGGCCCGTGCCCGGCGAGCTGGCCGACCACGACGTCGAGCAGGCTTTCCGCCGACTCGGCCCGCGCGGGCAGTGGGCCATTGGCCATCTCGGGCCGGACGTAGCCGGGACCGAACGCCGCGATGGCCGGGCGCATCCGGGGCTGCCGGGCCCGCGCCGGCCTCGCGGTGGCCGGCCCCGAGACGTAGGCCGCCTTGAACCGGGTCATGTCGTCGGTGGCGATCTTCAGGTACCCGCTGCCCGGCTGCGGCGGCAGCTCGTAGGCGTCGGGCACGCCGAGCACCACGCGCGACTCCATGGCGGAGAACGTGCGCAGGCCGATCCGGTAGGACAGGTGGGTGTCGAGGCCGCGCAGCTTGCCCTCCTCGAGACGCTGCGAGGCGAGCAGCAGGTGCACACCGAGCGAGCGGCCCAGCCGCCCGATCATCACGAACAGGTCGATGAACTCCGACCGCGCGGAGAGCAGCTCGGAGAACTCGTCGATGACCACGAACAGGGTGGGCACCGGCGGCAGATCGGCCCCCTGCTCGCGGGCCCTGGCGTAGTCGCGAAGCGAGGCGTGGTTGCCCGCCGCGCGCAGCAGCTCCTGCCTGCGGACCAGCTCGCCGTTCAGCGCGTCGCGCATCCGGTCCACCAGCGGCAGCTCGTCGGCCAGGTTCGTGATCACGGCGGACACATGGGTCAGCCGCTCCAGCCCGAGGAAGGTTGCGCCGCCCTTGAAGTCGACCAGCACGAAGTTGAGCACATCGGAAGGGTGCGTCAGGGCCAGGCCCAGCACCAGCGTCCGAAGCAGCTCGGACTTGCCCGAGCCGGTCGCGCCGATGATCAGGCCGTGCGGGCCCATGCCGCCCTGAGCGGACTCCTTGATGTCCAGCTCGACCGACTGCCCGTCGGCATCGCTGCCGATCGGCACCCGCAGCCGGCTGCGCGGCGGTCGCGGCCGCCACAGGGCCGGCACGTCGAGCGCGAACGGGCTGGGGACGCCGAGCAGCGACGTCAGCGTGGTGTCGGCCGCCAGCGGGTCGTCGACCACGCCGCCGACGCCGGGCCGCAGCGGCGCGAGCTGCCGGGCGAGCGCCTCAGCCTCGACGAGCGATATCGAGTCCGGAACGCCGATCGACGAGCGGACCTCGGCTCCCGTCCGGTCCCTGGTGAGCATCTCGGTGCCGCGGGAGGTGACGTTCAGGCGGAGGGTAGGAGCGGTCGCCGACGTGGCGAGGATCCCCTGGGTCACATCGATGACCACGGCGCCCTCGATGCCATCGGTGCCGAGCCTGGACTGCGCCATCTGATCGCCGCCGTCGACGAGCACCACGTGGAAGGGGAGAGCGGCCGACTTGCCGGGCGTGAACGGCGGCCGGGCGGCCAGCTCCGCGCCGATCATCGCCTCGAGCTGCGGCAGACTGGGCGCCATCAGCCGGACCGGTCCCGCCGCGTCGACCTCGATCGAGTGCATGTTGTGCGGCAGCCACTTGATCCACTGCCACCACCGCATCCGCTCCCGCGAGGCGCAGACGCTGATGCGGACGTCGTCGGGGGAGTGGAAGATCGCAAGCTGCGCGATCATCGCCCGCAGCATGCCGTAGACCGCCTCGGGCTCGCCTCCGGGCGCGATCCGGGCGAACGCGCGCAACGAGATCCCGATCGGCAGGCCGGAAACGCTGTTATGGGCCCGGATGAACCGCCGCAGCGCGCCCGCGCAGAGCGGATCAAGGTCCTCGACCGGCTTGGTGTCGGGCGGCACGAGCCTGACCGCCAGCCGGTGCGTGCCGGTGCCGATGCGGACCTTAGCGAAGTCTTCGCCGGACGCGCGCCGCTCCCAGACCCGCCGCAGCTCGGAGTCGACCAGCAGCGCGGTAAGCGCACGCGGGTCGGGGCTGACCCACTCCAGCGCCTCCCGCTGCGCCGCGGCGGCCGTGCGCACCTTGCGCCGCACCTGGCCCAGGTAGCGCAGGTAGTCCCGGCGCAGGCCGTTCAGCTTGTTCTTGCGCTCGCCGCTGCCGCGCCCCATCTGGGTCAGCATCATGCCGCCCATGCCCAGGGCCATCGCGCCGCCGCCCACGTAGAGGATCTTGTTCGAGCTGTTCCCGGCGAAC
>WNFN01101793.1_pt2 | contig 11346 bp, 9 predicted proteins | sample 5400161 | NCBI WGS metagenome assembly WNFN01 (sample SAMN13153353, study PRJNA577476) | soil metagenome | isolation source: 80 cm saprolite on Douglas fir-dominated hillslope | place: USA:California | collected 2013-09-17
AGCTCGCCGTAGACGATGTGGCTGCCGTCTCCCGCCTCTATCCGGTAACGGCGCAGAATCAGTCGAACTATTCCGGCAAGCAAATCCTTTCCACCACGACCGCGCGCATTCACGGCTCGGTATGGTTTACGGACCCTTCGAGGAATCCGACTCAACCGATGCAGGGGGCAAACGTAGTCGCACGCTGGATTGATCCAATCACTGGACAGGCCTCGGGCCGGTACGCGGCTTCTTCGGTCTCCGGATTTCTCTTCACCGGAAACGCAGGAAATCCAGTCACCGGCTTCAACGATCCTCTGGGAAACTCATTCAGTCAGTTCGGTTCGAACGATCCATCGCTGGAAGGCTTCTTCGACCTCGCCGGACTTCCCTTTCCGGGCGGGGCAGCCAGCGCGCAATACCAGTTGAGCGTCGAAAGTCTGGATCCGATGTGGGCCACGCGAGTAGGGCCGTACGCGCCTTACCAGGTCGCTCTTTCTGGAGTGCCTTCACCGATTGTGGTCACAGTGGCCCCCGGCGTTGACGTCCCGCAGGATATCCTCATGTCCGGTAGCACACAGCCGGTCGCACCGTGGGCGGCGTCAGAAACCTGGAACGCTCCCGCCCCCATTCCCGCTGGGGGTGATTGGATCGGATCTCTGAATGGTTACGGTGATGTTGGCTACTTCTCGCTGCCAGCCCAAACCAATCGCACGCTCTCGATTGCAGTGATTGCGCTCGACGCGAGCGGAACTGCCAGCGAGAGTAAAGCGGCGCCCGTCATCGGAATGTGGGCGTTCGGCGATGCCCAGGGCACGCCGCCACCGGCGCTGACGACCTCGCCATTCAACTCAGCCAGCTTTGGTCTCACGCGGCTGGACGCGCAAATCTTAAGCTCGACCAACTTCCTGATCGGCATTGCGGATCTCCGCGGAGACGGCCGACCCGACTACCACTATCACGCGCATGTGCTTTACGGCGATTCCGTGTCCCCGGCGCGAATCAGTGTGAAGGGCGGCGGCGTCACGCTACGCGGAACTGGCTTCGCGGGGGGCCTCACCGTGGCCGTCGGAAGCAACGGCGTCAGTCCGCTGACGGTGAGCGCCAGCCAGATGATTCTCGCGCTGCCGGCGCGCGCGGACGGTGCGCAGAGCCTAACCATTACCGATCCGGCGAGCGGCGCCTTCTCTACTATGACCGGTGCACTCACCTACGGCGCCGCCGCCACCGACAACCTCGTGCTGGTCGCGGGATTGAATCCCTCGACGCCAGTAGGCACGCAAGCCACCAACCCCGTGCGGGTGCGCGTGGTCGCAGCGGACGGAATAACTCCGGTAAGCGGCGCAACCGTCAACTGGAGCACCACCAACAACGCAACGCTTTCTGCCTGTGGAGGCACCTCGTCGTGCAATACCACCAGTGACGAAGGCGGTGCGGCTTCCACCTGGGTGACGCCCGGCGCAACGGGCGTCGCAACCATCACGGCAGCGCTCGCGCCCGCGGTTTACAGTCCGCCGAAATCGGTGTCGGCCACGCTGCTGGGAACGGAATCCGCTTCCGACATCGGTGTCACTACGCCATATCTCTCGATCGCGCAAGGGCGACGGTTGTTGTTCCCCTCAGCGCACGAGTGATGAACAATGGCGTGCCGAAGACTGGCGTGACGGTAAATTTCACCGCGGTAGCGGGTTTGGGCAACCTTAGTTCGTCCAGTGCAATTACCAACGGCAGCGGTTACGCCACGGTCACGCTCGCTCTCACGAATTTCACATTGTCGGTTCAGGTAAGCGCATGCGTCGCTCCCGCAAACAATCCTTGCCAGGCATTTTATGGAACTCCGGTGCCTCCTTCGCTGCAGAATCTGCAAACGGTCGCGGGAGCCGCCCAGGTGATCACGCTGGGCGCGGCGTTCCAGCCTGTGATCGTGCGCGTGACCGATTCATCCTCGCTCCCAGTTCCCGTGTTCGGCGCAAGCGTCACGTTCCAAACCATGGTGCTTCGTCCAGTCGGAGATGCTCCCGCAGGTGGCTCGAGGGAAAACCACACGGCAAATCCCGCGATGCCGATAATCTTGAGCGCGATCCAGAGCAGCATCGCATCCGACGCGAATGGACTGGTGAGTACCGTTCCGTCGACGGGTCCGTTCACTGGTTCGCTGGAAGTTGACGTTTCCGCAACGGCAGGGACGACCGCTGCGTTGCAATACGTTTTGCAGGCGCTTCCGTGAGTCGGCGGGGGAAGTGCGGCTCCAGGGGGCGGAGTTCCGATGTGAAGCAATGAGCGGAGGATTTTGAGTTCCTGTACCTTGGACTTACTAAGCATCTTGGCGCAGGCAGTTCGCGGACAAGAGTGTCCGCGCCACACAGGCTTGCCGAGCTTTGCTCGGCAGGACAGCCGAGGCGGCTGTCCTACATGAGTTGTGCCGAAGGCCGGGTCACTTTTTTGTCCATTGGTCTACCCACGCGTTTACTGTTTCGTACCACAGGCGGCTGTTTTGCGGCTTGAGGACCCAATGGCCTTCGTCGGGGAAATACAGCATCTTTGATGGCACGCCTTCCATTTGCAGCGTGGTGAAAAGCTGCAGGCCCTCGCTGACGTCGAGGCGATAGTCGCGCTGGCCGTGGATGACCAGCGTCGGCGTCTTGAAATTTTTGGACGAATTGCGCGGAGACCACTTGTTGTAGACGTCATGATTCGTGTACGGCGTGCCCTCGAATTCCCAGTTGTTGAACCAGAGCTCTTCAGTCGTGCCCCACGCCGAAAATGTGTTAAACATGCCGTCGTGCGAGACGATGCACTTGAAACGGTCGGTGTGTCCGAGGATCCAGTTGGCCATGTATCCGCCGTAGCTGGCGCCCAGCGCGCACTCCCGGGTCTTGTCAATGAAACCGTAATGCTCCTCCGCGTAGTCGAGGCCCTTCATCAGGTCTTCAAACGGAGCGCCGCCCCAGTCGCCGTTGATAGCGTCGATGAACTTCTGTCCGTAGCCGGTCGAGCCGTGGAAGTTGATCATGATGACCACGTATCCGTTGGCGGCGAACAGTTCGGGATTCCAGCGATAGCTCCAGTCGTCTCCCCAGGCGCCCTGCGGCCCGCCGTGGATGAGGAACTTCACGGGATACTTCTTGCTGGCGTCGAAGGTCGGTGGTTTAACGAGAGATCCCTCGACATCATCGCCGTGCGCGCCGGGGAAAAAGAATGACTCGGCGTTCGACATGCTAATTTGCGATAGCAACTGATCGTTTATGTGGGTAAGCGCCCAATCCTTGTTCAACGAACAATTTTCTTTTCCACGATCCACATCGCCTGTCTTGGCGGGACAGCCTTCTCCGCTGGCATCGGCCGCGTAAATCTCAATCGGCGCAGTAATTGACATTCGAGTGAACACCAATTTCTTCCCGTCAGGACTTACTGCGACGTCATCATCAAAGCCTCCCACGAGGGCACGTCTCAAAAACTCCGTTCGGCTCTTCTCGGTCCAAGACACGCCATAGATCAGGGAGTGGCGCATATGCTCCGCACTGAAGTAGATCGTCTTCGAGTCAGGAGCCCAGACGAACGATCCAACCCAATGATCGAAACCCTCCGTTACATCTTTTTTCTCCCCCGTCTTACGGTCATACAGCATCAACCGGAAGCGGTCGCTCTCGTATCCCGGACGCTGCTGGGCGCGGTATGCGATGTACTTGCCATCAGGCGAATACAGCGGCGTCGAGTCGCTGGCGGGATTGTCGGCCGGGACGATCCAGAGATCGTTGTTGGTGGAAGCGGCCTCGTTCTTGTCGTGATTCGAGGTGTAGCAAATCTCCTGCCCGTCGGGCGAGAAGGCATAGTTGTCCTGTCCGCCGAGCGAGAATACGGGCGCGTCATAGTCGCCGGGCGTGAGGTCGCGGGCAGACGACATCCTCACGCCGGTTGTACCCCCCAGTTGACCGGCGATTGTCCCTTCATCAACATCGACCACGAAGATGTGGCTGCGCTTCCCCTCCTTGTACGCGTTCCAGTGACGATAGAGCAGGCGGGTGAAGAGCTGCGCCTTTACCTCCGACTTGTTAGCCTCGTCAAGCTTTTTTGCATTGCAATCAGCTTCCTCGGAAGGCGGTCCATCGCACTCGGGATACACATCCGAGGTGAAGAGAATACTCTTGCCGTCGGGAGACCAGAGCTCACCGCTGGCTTCAGTCCGAAAGTAGGTGAGTTGATATCTGCGGGTTACGGAGCCGATGACGCCGTCAAATTCCGCGATCCAAACCTGCGAGCGGCCTCCCTTTGTCGAGAGGAACGCAAACCGCTTGCCGTCGGGCGCCCAGCGGGGACGGTCGGCGTCCTGATCCGAAATGATTTCGCGTTCCGTGCTTCCCACCCTTCCCAAAACTGGGGAAGGATCGGGCACCCCGCTTTTTTCCCGGTTCCCGCTTTCTTGACTTCCACTGAAGGGCACGATCCAGATGTGCGGCGTCTTTGTGTTCGCTTCCAGATCTACATCCACCACGCTGAAGATCACCCACTTGCCGTCAGGCGAGACTTCCGGCTCACCAACGCGCTTGAGCTTCATCATGTCTTCGAAAGTGAAGGGATGTTTGGCTTGAGCAAAAGCAGGGAACGTGAATGCGATGAGAGCAAGAAAAGTTACGAAGAAACGGTGCATGAGGGACCTCCGCGGCAAACGCATGAGTGTAGCAGGGGAAAGCTTCTAGCTTCTAGCTATTAGCTGCGCTCCTCGCTTCGCGCGGGCCGCTACAAAACTTGCACCGCAGTTGATTAAGCTCGCAGCAGGCAACCCCATCGCGGACTTGAACATTCAGACCAAGTGAGATCCACAAAACTCTCCGGGGAAACGGAGTTTGCCGAGAAAACTTTCTTCCGGAAAACGACGGCAACCTCTGTGCTGATTGGGCATCCAAATGTGCGGCAGAACTGCAGCATCCTACTCTCCGACCTCGCTGAGCGGAGAGGGGCCGGAGGTAGGGTTGCTGCGGTACGCCCGGTTCGTAGAGGCATCGCTGGCTATTCCTTGGGCGCATGCAAGATAGCGTTGCGAGCGATGTGTCTACACCATCCTCGTGGTATTCCGATACACTAAAATTATGAACCGGCTGTTTTGTAGAATTTTCTTTTGCCTCACATTGGTGGCTTGCGCGCTTGTGGGCCTGCCTGCGGTTGCCCAGGAGGGTCCACTAGAGAATACTCCTCCTAAGAACGCCACGCCCGAGGAAATCATTCAGCACTTTGCCGCGAAAGAAAAAGAATTCAAACAGGCGCGCGACCAGTACACCTACCGGCAAGACGTCAGAGTCATGACCGTGGACGGTGACACCGTGACCGGCGAGTATCACGAAGTCTATGATGTGCTCTTCGACGACAAGGGCAGGCGCATTGAAAATGTCGTGTTTGCGCCGCAGTCCACGCTGGAACAAGGCAACTTGTCCATGGACCAGGGCGATTTCGAAGACATCCGGCACCGGCTTCCGTTTGTGCTCACTTCCGATGAGATTGCCGAGTACAACATTCTCTACGTCGGCCAGCAGCAAGAAGACGAACTGCACTGCTACGTGTTTGACATTGCGCCCAAGGAGATCGTGGGCAAGAAGCGCTACTTCCAGGGACGCATCTGGGTAGACGACCACGATTTTCAGATCGTCAAGACCTATGGCAAGGGTGTTCCCGACATTACCGATTCCAAGAAGAAGGGCAAGGACGAACATCTGTATCCCAAGTTCACGACCTGGCGGCAGCAGATCGACGGGCAATACTGGTTCCCGGTTTTTACCCGGGCGGATGATGAATTGCACTTCAAGATCGGCGACATCCATATCCGCGAGATCGTGAAGTACGAGGACTACAAGCGCTTTGGTTCGAACGTGAAGATTCTGTACGAAGGGAAAGAATTGCCGCAAGGCGAGAAAAAACCGGAGCAGAAGAAGCCTGAAGAGAAGGACCCGAATCCGCCGCCGCAGAAGTAAGTGGGGCGAGCTGTCAGCTATCAGCCAACACCCGGATCCCTCGCTTGGGCTCGGGATGACAGGCCGGTGCAGGGGGTCCGCTCTTAGGATAACACGGGTGTTATTCCAGGCTTACCTCGCAAGGCGTCGAGCTGAAAGCTGATAGCTCAGTAGAACAGATACTTCCGCCACTTATCGTCGGAGCGGCCCATCAGGCGCATGATGTGGCGACTGGTGTGGAGGTTGAAGGCGCGCGGCTCGCGCATCAGCTTCATGCCGGCTTCGGCGGCGAACTGGTTGCCCTTACGGCGGTTGCAGGGATGGCAGCAGGCCACCAGATTTTCCCAGGTGGACGAGCCTCCGCGGGAACGCGGGATGACGTGATCGAGCGTCAGCTCACTGGAAGACATCACGGTGCCGCAGTACTGGCAACTGTTGCGGTCGCGCAGCAGGATGTTCTTGCGCGACAGGGCACGGCTCTGATGCGGGATGCGACGGTATTCAAGCAGACGAATCACCGAGGGCACACGCATGGTGAAGCGCGCGGCGTGGAGGAAGTGCCCGTTTTCTTCCTCCGTCATGGCGACACCTTTGAGGACCAGGACGAGAGCCCGGCGCGCAGCGCACACGTTGATGGGCTCGTAAGAAGCGTTCAGCACCAGCACAGGCGCGTGCAGGGCGTGACCGTTGCCGTCACGGTGCATGGCCGCCGGCGAGTGCAGGCCGGCGGCGTGCCGGCCTGGGGGTACTGCTTCGTGTTCGATCCGCGCTGACATAAATGCTCTTGTTAACTTTCCGCCCCTCGTTTTCCTACCTTCGCAGTCCTGCCTTCCCAGAGCCCCAAGAGTCGCGGAATAACTAGCCTGCCCGCGCCGAAGGTACCTCTGCCGCGTCAGAGGATTCCTGATCCGTCGGTGACTCAGTCTGACTGTATTTGGATGCCATTTTCGGCGTACGCGCTACCGTTGCAACCCACACCCGGCTGGCTCCGGCGCGGAGCAAGACCCGCGCGCACTCGGAAACAGTCGCTCCGGTAGTGTAAACATCGTCTACGAGAAGGACTTCACAGCCCTCGATCGCCTGGGAACCTGTGACGGTGAAAGCTCCACGCATGTTTTCACGGCGCTGGTGCGGCGTCATTCCGATCTGCGATTTGGTCTCGCGCCGGCGCTCAAGAACGTGGTCAGCGAGTTGTAGCCGTCCTGCCGCCGGGTTAAGTTTCAGCGCAAACCGGGCAATCAATTCCGCCTGATTGAAACCGCGCTCGCGGCGCTTGGACGCGTGCAGGGGAACCGGAATCACCGCAATCGGCTCTTTCCCAAGAACAGGATCGAGGAGGACGATCGCGTCGGCCAGCATGCGTCCTAAAACGTTCGCGGCCGGGCGCACTCCACCATACTTCAGGAGGTGAATGAGATCCCGCAAGCCTTCCTCATAACGACCGTAGGCGACTGCTTTCTCGAAGGGCGGCGCGACCGCGTGGCAAAGCCGGCAAAGGAGGCCGCCACCGACGTCGTAAAAAAGGTGGGGCGAGAACACCCGCTCACCGCAAACGGAGCAGACCTTGCCGCTGAGAGGGCGGATGCCATCAAGACATTCTACGCACACCGGGAGACGGGAAATATTGGTAAGCGACGCACCGCAGATGCGGCAATCGGAAGGAAACAAGACAGCGAAGAGGCTCTCGGCAGCCTGGGTAGCCCAGGCGCGGGGTTTATGCAAAACAATAGAGGCCCCTGCCTCTGGAACCGTGGCCTGGCCAGCCCGGGTTCTGTCCTCACTACTGCTGAAGACGGCCTCCATTGCGCCGCACGGGCTCGATTGCCGTGCGGGCGAAAACACACACACGTTCGAACTGAGCTACAAATGCAGTATAGTGGCGTTCCCTGCCCCTAGGCAACGTTACGGTTATGGGCCGCCGGTCTGGGCACCTTGGCGACTGGAATCATGCCACTGACTTCCGATAGGCGATCTTTCACTTGCGTGAAGATCAGGCGGTAATCGCGCCGGAAGCATTCGCCGCAGCGGACCGGTTGTAAAAGGAGCAAGCGCAGAAGGTAGCGCTCGGTCAAAGTCCTTCGGCGAGAGCGGAATCCGACGTTACTGCCGCAATCACTGCAGTGAAATTCCTTGAATTGCTGCCAAAAGCCAAGATCGGGGGAGTCGTTTGTCACGTTACACCTCTGGGATAAACGAACAACGAAGGGCGGATCGACCACGTAAGAGTATTTTACTCTAGCCGGGGAGCAGAGTGTTGATTTCTGGGAGGCGGACTGCTGGAACAAACAGGCAGCAGTCCCGATTTGAAAATCGGAGTGCGGGGAAACTGGGTCGGGGCGTCGCTCGGAGAGCGTGCGGAGCATGTCACAGCGTAGGGCTGAGGATCTTATCCGCCTCGTACTTATCGGCATCGCACTTGTAATGCAGGCTGGCCGCGTGCTAACGTGCGCCGTTCCATTGTCTTAAATAAGGTAGATGTCTGGAATGAGTTTAGAGAAAGTAGCGGCTTCCAATCCACTTCCTTGAGGACTGCACCTATGAGTAGCCCCGAGCCAGGAACTGGCCCGAAGAAACATGTTCCCTTCGTGCCCGAAGGCATGCAGATGAAGGAATTCACGCTGCGAGCAATGTTGCTCGGGCTCGTGCTGACGGTGGTTCTAGGAGCGGCGAACGCTTATCTGGGGCTGCGCGCGGGGATCACCATTGCGGCGACCTATCCGGCGGCCGTGATTGCCATGGCGGTACTGAGGGCGTGGAAAGGATCCCTGCTGGAGGAAAACATCGCTCGTACCGCGGGATCAATCGGGGAGTCGGTAGCGGCGGGAGCGATCTTTACGATTCCAGCGTTCTTGCTAGCTAAGGCCTGGACGTCGTTCCGGCCTGCGGATGCCTACTGGAAATCGACGGCATTGATCATGGTAGGCAGCATTCTTGGAGTGCTGTTCATTTCTCTGGTACGGCGGGTCATGGTGGAAGATCCCGAGCTGCCCTTCCCCGAATCAGTGGCGGCAGCAGAGATTCACAAAGCTGGACAGCGTGGCGCCCAGGCAGCGAAATATCTTTTCTGGAATATCGGAGTCGGCGGCGTGGTGTACCTTCTCGGCCGCTTTGGGCTGTTTGCCGCTGACCAGGATTTTCACCCCACGGTAGGCACGCTTGGCCACAGTCAGGTCCGTCTGGGTACGGCGGGAAGCAGCACCGTGTTGCCCGCCGGAGGAACCAGCATGTTCGCGGCGCCCAGTGTGAGTCCTGCATATCTTGGTGTGGGGTACATTATTGGGCTACGGCTCGCCTCGCTTCAGTTCGCGGGTGGCGTGGTGGCGTGGGGACTCATGGTGCCAGTGCTCATCTTCTTTCTGGGGCCGCAGGTCAAACAATATCTTCCCGCTGACACCCCCGATAATTGGGCAGCCATCGCGGCAGGAGTGTGGAGGTTCATTGTCCGTCCCATCGCCGTTGGCGGAATGCTCGTGGGCGCGGCTTATACGCTATTTAACATGCGCAAGAGCCTGACGGCAGGCCTCGGCAAGGCATTCTCTGATCTGCGCCAGACCGCCGACCAGCGGGCGAAGCTTTCCCGCACGGAGCAATATATGAGTTCGAAGGCGGTCTTCGGATTGATCGCCTTGATGTTCGTTTTCATGTGCGTTCTTTATGTTCATATCTCCGGTTTGGTTTGGCCGGCGATTCTGGCCGCACTCGTCATGCTGGTTGTCGGCTTCTTCTTCGCCACCGTCTCTGGCAACCTGGTGGGATTCATTGGCTCTTCCAATAATCCGATTTCAGGCTTGACGCTCTCGACTCTGCTGATTGCCGCGCTTCTCATGGTTGCGTTGGGAGTTTCCGGCAATGCGGGAGTGGCGGCGGTATTAGGCGTTGCGGCTGTGGTCTGCGTTTCATCGGCAGTCGCAGGCGAACTGTTGCAGGACTTCAAAGTCGGCTACATCCTGGGCGGTACGCCTCGCAGGATCCAGATGGCCGAACTGATCGCCGTGGTAGTCGCCAGCCTGGTGATGTATTGGCCCCTCATGCTGCTGCACGAAGCAAACATCAAAGCCGGTGGCGTCGGATTCGGCGACCGTCAGCTCTCTGCGCCGCAAGCTGGATTGATGGCCACCTTGGCGATGGGGATCGTGGGCGGCAACATGCCGTGGCCCCTGGTAGTCGTCGGAATCTTTATGGGGATCGCGTTGATCATGATGCAGGTGAAGAGTCCCATGCTAGTGGCGGTAGGCATGTATTTGCCGTTTGAGACTACTTTCGCCATTTTTCTTGGAGGAGTTTTCCGTTCGCTTGGCGATCGGGTAGCCAAGCGCCGCGGATTCAACGCCGCTCAGATGGCGCGAGTGGACAACGCCGGAGTGCTCATCGCCTCTGGCCTGATCGCCGGCGAGGCTATCCTGGGGCTGATTTGGGCGGCGCTGCAGTTCGCTCCGGCATGGGCGAGACCGCAATTCTTCAAGGAACCCTCGTATCTGGTGGGTCTCGTGGTGATGATTGGGTTGGCGGCGTTGATGATTCGCCTGCCCCTGACGAGCGCGGGCGACCCAAACGAGCCGGCGCCGCCGACCGCGATGATGTAACGGTATGACCGCTTATGCGATCACGCCAAAGAGATCTATAACCACGAAGGACACTAAGTTTCACGAAGGTGAACGGTAAATATAAAGTTCCTTCGTGATACTTCGTGTCCTCGTGGTTGATTTTTTTCTATGTCGATCCCGACAAATATTGCCATGGTTCGCGAGCGGACGGAGAGTGCGGCGCGGCGGGCGGGACGCGTGCCCAAGGAAATCGCGCTGTTGGCCGTCACTAAGACGGTCGAGCCTGCGCGAATTCGTGCAGCTTATGAGGCGGGCCTGCGGGTGTTTGGGGAAAACCGAGTGCAGGAATTCGCTGGCAAGGCCGCTGCACTTGCCGATCTGGTGGACACGAAATGGCACATGATCGGACATCTGCAAACCAACAAAGCGAGCAGGGCGGCGGAATTGTTTGCTGTGGTGGACTCGATCGACTCGTTGAAGCTGGCGGAGAAGCTGAATGCGGCTGCGGAAAACCTTGGGAAGAAGCTCGCGGTGCTGATCGAGATTAATGTGGGTGGAGAGGCAGCCAAGAGTGGCCTCGGGCTGGATTCGCCGGAGATTGAAGAGATACTGCGTGCTGCCCCGCGACTTGGATCGTTGTTGTTTCAAGGATTGATGACTGTGCCTCCTTTTACGGACGATCCTCAAGGCGCGCGCCCTTATTTTCAAAAACTGAGAGGACTCCGCGATGCCATTGCCAGGCGACGGCTGCCTTCAGTCAGCATGAATGTACTTTCGATGGGCATGTCTCACGATTTCGAGGTGGCAATTGAAGAGGGCTCCACTTGTGTGCGGGTGGGGACTGCGATTTTCGGGGAAAGAGTCAAGGCTTAACCACAGGG
>WNFN01125102.1_pt1 | contig 11346 bp, 9 predicted proteins | sample 5400161 | NCBI WGS metagenome assembly WNFN01 (sample SAMN13153353, study PRJNA577476) | soil metagenome | isolation source: 80 cm saprolite on Douglas fir-dominated hillslope | place: USA:California | collected 2013-09-17
GCGGAGTGCACGCCGAGTTGCTTCAGCCGGAGCTGTGAGCATGATGCAAGGTTCATCGCCGGCACTAGCCGTTGATAGGATGCGAGCTCGCGGCTGTAAGTGGAGGGTCTGCCCAATTTCTCGGTTCCCGAGCAGAACAATTCCGGCTCCATCCGCAATACCTGAGGAATTACCGGCATGATGGACGTAGTTGAGACGGCTAATCTGTGGGTACCGCAAACGTACCAGATCTTCGTACCCTTGGGCCCCTTGTTTGGCGAAAGCAGGGGTGAGTTTACTCAGGCTTTCAGTGGTTACATTCTCTCTGACTAGCTCATCCCGGCTCACCACGCTTTCGCCGGTCTCGACCGGAACGATCGACCGCGAAAACCAATCATTTTTCCAGGCCGCATCTGCGCGTTGTTGAGAGATCGCCGCGAAACTGTCGACATCGCGCCGGCGATAACCTTGCATTGTGGCGATCAAATCCGCGGCAATTCCTTGAGGCACTGGCGGGACGAGATCTTTAAATCCAGCATCGACCACCATGGGACCGCCCGAACCGAAGATCGTAAACAGCGATAGCATCTCGACGCCACCAACGATGACTAGGTCAGCTTGGCCCGCCATGACCTTAGCCGCTCCGGTATTGACCGCATCCAGGGCTGATCCGCAGAATCGGGAGACCATTAGTCCGGGGACATGGTGGGGGTACCCGGCCGCAAGCACGGCAGATCTCGCCAGATTGCCCCCTTGGTCATTGAATTGTTCGCAACAGCCAAGAACGACTTCGTCGATTTTCCCCTCAATGCCGGGATATCGCTTACGGAGTTCAGTAAGGAGCGCGGTTACCAAGGTCACCGGCGTCAAAATATGTAAGCCGCCAGTGGGCTTCCCGCGTGTCCGAGGCGTCCGCAGTGCGTCATAAACAAAAGCTTCGTGAAGGGGCATGGGAGTGTTTGGAACCAATCACGAAAAGTCCCAAAAACCAACCGCGGATGAACGCAGATAAACGCAGATAAAATACCAAACCGCGAATGGACGCGAATAGACGCGAACTAAAAGCAGGGTTCAGATGGGCGTGGACGCGGTAGGATCTCGGGAATCACCAGCCCGGCTGATATCTTCTTTTCGACGGTGTCCGTCCATTCTCATTCGCGTCAATTCGCGGTTGTTTTTGCCCCATTTGACAAACGCGGACGTCTAGTGTTGGTTGGCGGCTCCGCGCGAGCAAAATAATACCGTAGGTCCCTGAGTTTCCAGCAGCAGCGTTGGGAGCCGCACGCGCCAGGGGTAACCCGGTCAATAGAATTACAACATATGCCAGTTCGTCTTGGACGTTTCGAGATGCCCAAAAGCCTCACCAAGGATGAGGCCACCGCAACCGAAACTTACGCAAAATTCATCGCCGAGCCTTTTGAGGCCGGATATGGTCACACCGTTGGTAACTCCCTTCGCCGAGTTCTGCTTTCGTCACTAGAAGGAGCCGCCATCACCAGCATCCGTATTTTCGGAGCGGAACACGAGTTCACGCCGCTTCCGGGAGTGGTTGAGGATGTGACCGACATTGTGCTCAACCTCAAAAGAGTGAAGTTCAAGGCAGTTGATCACGAGCCTCGGACCGTCAGTTTGAGCATCAACAAAGAAGGGCCGATTACCGCCGGTGAAATCCAAACGGTTACCGGGATCGAAGTGCTGAACACGGATCAGATCATCTGCACTCTAGATAAAAAGCAAAAGTTCGAAGCAGAGTTCGAAGTCAAAGTCGGACGCGGTTTCTTTACCGGAGACGAGAACAAACGTGCTGACACGCCCATTGGGGTAATCCCGATCGATTCGATTTTTTCGCCGGTTACTCGAGTTAAGTATGCGGTTGAGAATACCCGAGTCGGACAAAGAACTGATTACGACAAGCTCCTCTTAGAGGTGTGGACTGACGGCCGGATCACGCCGGACGATGCCTTGCTGCAAGCTTCGGCGATTCTGCGGCATCACTTGGATGTGTTCGTGAACTACGATGACAGCCAGGTCGAATTTGATCAGACCACCGAAGAGACCAGCCAGGAGAACACCCGGCTCAAGAAGCTGCTCAACATGAGCGTCAACGAGATCGAACTTTCGGTCCGGGCCGCAAATTGCTTGAACAACGCCAATATTACGACCGTTGGTCAACTGGCGATGAAGACGGAAGCAGAAATGCTGAAGTACCGAAATTTCGGAAAAAAATCTCTCAACGAGATCAAAGAGAAGTTACAACAGCTTGGGCTTAGCCTGGGGATGAAGTTCGAATCGGGGTTGGTAGAACCGACCTCGAATGTGGACCGAAACGATGACGGCAAGCTCGTCACGCTCTAGCTCAATATGCGACACACGAAGAAGACGATTAAGCTCGGCCGGAAGTCTGAGCATCGGAATTTGCTGCTAGCCAACCAGGTCTGCAGCCTCATCGAGCACAGCCGCATCCGGACTACTCTCGCAAAAGCCAAGGCGGTCCGGCCATTTGCTGAGAGAATGGTTACTCTCGGAAAACGTAATGATCTGCATGCCCGACGACTCGCCTTCACTAGCGACTCCGCACTGATGGCCTATATCGAGTGGGTTGATCAGCCCATGGTGGAAGAGAAGCCCGTCGCGGAAAAAGAGACTACCGCTAAGAAGTAGCCTGGGGATCCCTCGTCCTCATAATCGTCCTCGTTCTCGTCGTCGTCCTCGTCCTCGAAAAGGGGGCGAGGACTTTCTGTGTCGAGCGGAGTCGAAACGGCAGACAGGTACCGATTGTTTGTTGTCCCGACGAAGGGACTATGATGGTAGCCAGGTGCAATTTATTGCCTGGGATGTGTCCAAAAAAGCGGCCCGTCCCGTAGGGACGGTGCGAGCAGCGCTAGCCGACGTATTTACCGCCAAGGTCGAAGAAGATCCTGTGGACCTAATCATACCGTTCCCTACGGGACGGAACTTGTTTTCGTGGCTACCGGGCACTTCGTACCTAGCTACCTTCATTCAGTCCCTTCAGGGACAAATCCTCTCAACAAACTGGCCACGAATTCGGCGCCAGATCATTGTCAAGCTAAGCGCTGACCGAAGATCGGTAGCCAACGCACTAGGGAAGAAACACGTTTTCGAGGACGAGGACGACGACGAAGGACGAGGACGATTTTTTTTCACTACCGCGCTGCGTTCAGTATCCCTGTACCTGCGAGCCATCAGCCCTGAGAGGCTCGATCAAAGGATACCTCGCTCTCACGGTGCCGTCGTTACCCCGAAAGACAACGTGGCGGAGCACAGGATCGACATCTAATGAAACGACGTAACCTTCGCCACCTCTGAACCAATTGTCGGTTCTCCAATTGGACGCAATCCAATTTACAATCGTGTTATCAATCTCCGGATAACCGCTTCCATGACGGATACTGACCGCGTACACGACTCCGCGGTCAACGCCGAGATTGACATCCACCGGAACGATTTGAGGATTCGACCCCTGTTCTTGGCGTAGCAGTGCCCATTCTGAGGACGTGAGTTCCGGCATACGAACCTTAGCGATCTCGACGTAGCCAGCCAGTGCGCTTGACGCCAAGACTAGCGAACACACGGAAAGCGAGAGCAAAGAAAGCCTCTTTCTCATAGCACCCCCTATATACGCTACAGAACGGGGAGCGACAGGGACTCGGTAGGATGATTTCCTGCTTCTCCAAGACTAGATTCTAGTTCCTAGCTCCTTTTCAGATCAGCTCCTTCGAAAAACAATCTGGCGAATGGCCGGATCGACATTGAATGAGATCACGAAATTATTCCCGCCTCCGAACCAGGCATGGGTTGTGCAGCGGGTCTCAATCCAGTTAACAATCGCTTTGTCGATATCTGAGTAACCGGTCCCGCGGCGGATAGTGGCGGCGGTGACCCTGCCGTTATAAATCGTCAAACCGACATCCACAGGCAATGGCCTAAGGTGATTGCCTTGTTGTTGGCGCAGCATTTCCCATTGTAGGGGAGTGAGTTGAGGTAGAATTACCTTTGCGACTTCGACCGCACTTGCCGGCTGGTTGAACGCGAAGAAGCATGCCACAGAAAAAGCGAGGAGAGAAAAGCGCTTTAGCATTTGGGCTGTCGTTATAAAGGGTCGCCAAGGGAGAGACGAGCGTTTTGATTGCGGTGAATAGGGTGGCTATTCACCGCAAAATATGCGGTAAATAGACTTGTGTTTGCGGTGAAACAACCCGATATTCACCGCAGTATGAGCGGGGAATACATCCACGAACGCCCTGATTGGCCAAAACTTCGGTGGGATGACACCAAGTTGTCATCTCTCCTGGCCGATGTGCGCTATCGACAGGGACGTTTGCTTGGGCGAATGGAGGGACTCGGGTTTCAACTTCGCAGCGAGGCTAATCTTACAACGCTCACGACCGAGGTGGTCAAAACCAGTGTGATCGAAGGAGAGCAGCTTGACGCCGAGGCAGTTCGTTCTGCGATTGCCAGGAAACTGGGTCTAGACGTTGGGGCAACCTCACACGCCAGCCGAGACGTTGAAGGCATCGTGGAGATGATGCTGGACGCCACTCAAAAATATGCGCAGAGGTTAACGGCCGAGAGATTGTTCGACTGGCATTCAGCGCTATTTCCGGCAGGTCGTAGCGGCATCCGACGGATCAAGGTGGGGGCTTGGCGAACTCTGGAAAGTGGACCAATGCAGGTAGTGTCTGGACCACTTAGTCGGGAACGAGTTCACCTTGAAGCGCAGTCCGCCGTAGGGATTGAAGCCGAGATGTCAGTGTTCCTGGATTGGTTCGAAGCAGCGACAGGAAGCGACCCGGTTATTAGGGCGGGAGTAGCTCATTTTTGGTTTGTCACGATCCATCCTTTCGAGGATGGGAATGGGCGTATTGCTCGCGCCATCGCTGGCATGGCTTTGGCTCGCGCCGAAGGAATCGCAGAACGGTTCTACAGCGCGTCGGCTCAAATTGAAGCCGAGCGGAAACAATATTATCTGCAGTTGGAGCGAAGCCAAAGGGGAGGGGTGGATATTACCTCATGGCTAGAGTGGTTCCTGAGTTGTCTTGGTCGAGCGCTGGCGCGAGCCGAAACCGATTTAGCCAACGTTCTTCGAAAGGCCAAGGTCTGGGAACGCATCAACGAAGCGCCCGCAAACGAAAGACAGCGCAAGGTTATCAATCGGCTGCTGGATGGCTTTGAGGGTAAACTCACCACATCCAAGTACGCTCGGATCGTTAAGTCCTCGGAGGATACAGCTCTACGGGACATAAAAAATCTGATCGATCGCGGCGTTATCGTTCGCAATGAAGGTGGCGGCCGCAGCGTTAGTTATCGGTTGGTGGAGCCCTGCAATGGGTTAACCACCAAAGCTACTGACATCCGGAGTTAACGGGGCTCGAACCCGCAGAAGTACCTAGGAAATAGTGATTTACGTAGGAAACGTTCTGCACGGTTGCGCATAGAATGGCAATGATTTGCGGCTGTTACTGTCAATATCCTGTCAGCGCATTTGCCAGATGGAAAGCCAGCGGTCTTAGCTGCCAACAAGAACTGCAACCCAAAATATCGGTAATCACCCGGTCAACCGCATCTTCTCGCCTCGTCATGCGCTTAGAAAACACTCATCCGATCTTCTCGAGAAAAGCCCGCACCAGATTTTGAGTGTCCTCGATCGGAAAAGCCGAATCATCCATGTCCTCGCCGTAGTGAAACACTTGCTCTCTAATGGTCTTGACCTTCTCGAACGTGCTTGCTTTCGCCGCCTGGTTTTCGACTCCGAGCTCCTCACACAACGAATTGAACCAATTTATCAAAGCCGGCACTTTTCTTCTCTCATCGTCAGGTGGCATGGGCACTTTCGTTGAGAACTTCTTGATAAATATTTCCAGCGATGTCCATGCCGCCAAAAAACCTCTCAGCTTGTTGCCCTCTGCCAGCAAAGAATCCGACAGAAGCCGTGTGACGGTTTTTAGGTCCCTATTGCTGTTAAAGCAGCGCGCGAAGCGGCTCTTGAACTCAGCTTCCTTCTCGGCGTCGATCGCTCTTCTGCTAACCATCGATAATGACATATCGAACAGCTGCACGACGCGTTCCGAGCCGTCTGCACCGATAAGTGTAAGACTTTGAGCGAGCGACTCACAGCGAACGACCGAGGCATCGGCGACAAACAGGCTCGCGACTGCCCGATCGATGTCCTTCTCATCTTTTCCGGTTATCTTATCTATCTCAGCTTGTCCCAAGATCAAAGATTCATGGCCTTCTGTACCTTGCGCAAATCTCGTCATTGCGTCCGTTGTTCCTTCGAACTGGCAAACGAGGACCATTCGTCCGTCCAGGCGTGTTTTTCGCTGTAAACGAATTCGCTCGAGGATCACGTTTATGGGTGCCAGCGGCGGCGGAGGCGGTGCGTCAGCCACTGTAATTCTCGATCCTAAAATTGCTCCACGCGCCGCGCTTATGTCGGCGTCCGCCAGAAATGAATCGGGAGCACTAGTTAGCACGAATTTGCGCCCTTCGCCCGGTTGGTCGAGCAGGACTATCTCCTGCACTGCCCGCGCAAACAATCCTTCGACAATAAAGGCGCGCACAAAGCGGTAACGCATCTTTTGCTCAGCCATAATGGAACATTTTATCAAAACGAGAGGCCCCCCATAGAAGTGTTAAAGGCGACGAGCGGGCCTGCCTCTCGCCTTGTCATTTGCGGCGGCGTTTCGATACTCTAGGCCGATGCGGTTCACGCCCGATGAAATCGCGCGCTTCCAGAGTGACAGGCATCGACGAATCCGCGATACGTAGAAAGAAAGATCGCCCAGCTAACCCGCGAGATCACCGAGATCGACGACTATTTTTATCGCACTAACGAAAAGGAAGATCGTTATCTGTACGCCGGCATGCTTGAGCGAAAACGGGACGATATGGTGCGCTCGGCCGTCCTGCAGATTCACACGGCCATTGAGGATATCCTCAACTCGCTCATCATTTGCCGCTTCCTCGACCTGGAGCCGGAACATCGAAAAACCAGAATGCGCACGAATTCCGGCCGGGCGCTGCAGAAGATGCTTTTCGGCGGCGGCAGCATCGGCTTTGACATGAAACTCAACCTTGCCGTCGTGCTCGGCCTGATGAACGCCAGCACCAAACAAAAGCTCATGTTATTGAACACGCTCATGAACAAATGCAGCCATAGCTGGCTTTTGAAACTGCCGCAGCGGCGCGGACGCCGGCCGCACGAAAAGAAATTGCCTTTTCTCTCCTACAAAGGCCACGATCTTCACAAGATTGCCGTGTTCAAGGATTTCGCCGCCGAGTACGGTCCCATTTACTACAAATTGTTCCTTAAACTCCATAGCTGAACCATTTGGGGCGGGCCCCGTTCGGGACCGGGCGCGTGCCGCCTAGCCCCGGCAGTGTCTCTTTTTGACAGCGGCCACGGAAACGTTCAAAAAAGCGCAGGTTTGACGACACCAAATAAGAGAACATGTAAATGGCTGATATCGATATCCCGCAGGCCGAGGCGGACGCACTCATTGCAATGGAAAAGCAGTGTGTCGAAAACACCATTTGGCTATTCCCAGAACCCGGCGGCAAGCTGGCTATTCCGCTGGTCTCGCCGGATAAGCGCGAGAATTTCACTCTCGACATCACCCGCGCTCAGATCAAGCTTACAAAGGCCACCTATCAGAACAGGGCGCGGCAGGCCATCATCCTTATGCGCCTTGACCTCGACGGGCCGCCGCACACAAACCCTGACGGCCAGGAAATCCCATGTCCGCATTTGCATATCTACCGCGAAGGTTATGGCGACAAATGGGCTTCCCCGGTTCCGGTTGCCCGATATCCAAATGTAACAGACCTGTTTTCAACCTTCGAAGAATTCATGCGACACTGCAACATTACGCAGCCGCCTCAGATCGATAGAGGGCTTTTCTCATGAGCGTCGCCGAGATCGAAATACTCCTCAAAAACTATCGGAAATGGCTGACAGATAAAACTACTCTGCGAGAGATAAACGGCCGTTGGGTCGAGATCACAACACCTTACCTCGACCGCCACAATGATGCTTTGCAGATTTACGTCCGTAGCGAAAACGGTGGTTTTGTTTTGACCGACGACAGCTACATCATTCATGACCTTGAAGCTTCAGGCTGCAAACTGGACACCGAAAAACGGAAAGACCTTTTGCAAATGACGCTTAACGGCTTCGGCGTAAAGCTGAATGGCGAAGCCATTGAGGTTAACGCGACGCGAGAAAACTTTCCGCTTCGCAAGCACAATCTCATTCAGGCCATGCTTGCCGTAAACGACCTTTTTTACCTCGCCAAGCCCGTTGTCGAGAGCCTCTTTTATGAAGACGTAGTTGCATGGCTCGACGCAAACGACATACGCTATACGCCGAATGTGAAGTTTACCGGTATCAGCGGCTACGATCACCATTTTGATTTTGCAATCCCAAAATCCAAGAAGCAGCCGGAGCGTATTGTGCAGGCGATTAACCGACCCACGCGCGACACGGCATTGCTATTTATCAACGCTTGGATTGATACCCGCCAAGTGCGTACTCAGGATTCCAAGGCATACGCCGTTCTCAATGATGAACAGCCAATTTCACCCGGAATCATAGACGCCTTTCGGAATTACAATATCCGGTCCGTGCCATGGACACAGCGCGTTGAGGTTGTAACGGAACTCGCGGCCTAAACTAAACGCCAGCACCGGCTCGCCGGGTTTCACCCGCCCGGCACCTGGCAGTTTTCTTTACCGGCTCTTGCCAACAAGTATGTCCGTACCTGTCCAATATTCTTCGGTCTTACCAACGCGCCTAATTCTCGTTGCGTTTGAGACGCCGCAATTTATTTCTTCTCATCGCCGGACTTTGCGGAATATCGCTGATCAAGAGAACACCCGAAATTCCGATTAGGCTGACCGGTATCGAAGAGCTTATTCAGAAGATGAGGCCGCCACTTTCCATGCGCGCTTCTTATCGGCTGTTTGCCCACACAACCGATTTGTCCTCCGTAGAACACGAATGGCTACGGTGGCTTTACCGTTAGTCAAAATGGTGTCAATGCCGCGAAAGTTGACACCATCTTTCGTTGCTTAAGTCGTTCTTGCGTAGGAGTTTACGCATCACGGAGTTAACGGGGCTCGAACCCGCAACCTCCGCCGTGACAGGGCGGCGCTCTAACCAATTGAGCTATAACTCCTCGGAAAAGATCGTGAAACTAGAACTAAACCTCCGCGGCTTCAACCGCAAATTTTTGAGAAAACAACGGCGCGGAGGAGCGGGAGCTCCTCCCAACCGGCCTGTTTTCACCGCGAGTGATCGGATGAGCGGGAGCTCATCCCTACCGAAGGAGTCTTTTCCTGGTTCTCCTTCATGAGTTCCGCGACGGCTCGCTCGATCTGGAGATCTCGGCCCTCGGCCACACTCTTAGGATCGTTCATCACTTGGATATCCGGCTCAACCTGCGTTCTCTCCATGTAATGGCCTTGTTCGTCGAGGATGCCGACCTGCGGTATTCCAAACAAGAGTGTTGGATCTTGCTGAAACTCCCACCAGACAGCGGTGCCGGTTCCAGGTACGGGCATGCCGACGAATTTGCCGATCCCGAAGTGTTTATAGGTCCAGGGGAAGAGCATGCCATCCGAATAATCGCCTTCGTTCGCGATCAGGGCAGTATTCCGGTACCATTTGTCTTGAGGTTCCCAGCCGAGGAATTGGCCGCGGGGAAAGAACTTCAGATACGGTTTACCCGAGAGGAAAGTGGACAACTGGTCATGGAGGTTGCCGCCGCCGTTGTAGCGGGTATCGACGACTAACCCTTTCTTGGTTTGCTCTTTCCCGAGCGCATCCGAATAGGTTTGCCGATAACTTTCATCGGTCATGCCACGGACGTGAACGTAACCGACGGCGCCGTTGCTGAGCCGGTTTACCAATTCGCGGCGTCTCTTGACCCAACGCTCGTACAATAGGTTGATCTGTTCGAGTTGGTTGATTGGTTTGACGGTGACATCGAACCGGGCGTTTTTGGGCGGGTCAAAGATACTGAGCAGCGTCGCTTTACCGGCCTTCAAGTTTAAGAGCGGGCTAATGTCCATCCCGGGTGTGATCGTTGTTCCGTCGATTTTTTCGATAATCATTCCGGCTTGAACCTCGCCTGCCGTTACCAAGGGACCTTTTTCAACGATCTCTGAGATCTTGAGACCGGCGGCTTTGTACGCTGGATCGAAGAATGCGCCCAACGCAGCGGTTTGATCACCTCCTTGTGGGAAATAGCGGCAACCCGTGTGGCTGGCGTTTAGTTCACCCAGCATTTCGCTCATCATCTCGGCGAAATCCCGGTTATTCGTGATGTAGGGAAGGAACTTGGCGTATACCTTTTTGTAGTAGTCCCAATCCACGCCACCCATATCGGCGACGTAGAATTTTTCCTTTTCCAAACGCCACATGTGCTCGAAGAGAGCGGCGCGCTCGGCTGCGCGGTTGAGTTCTTTCTCGGCTGTGAACTTGAGCGGCTCCATTTTAGCGGAGGCAAGTTCCACTTTGCTGAGACGGCCATTGGCCAGGACAAAGACGTTTTTCTCTTCTTTATCCAGCGCCAACTGGATGGGGAATCGGGGCCCAAAAGACTCGATATCCGGTGCATCAAATTCGGCTAAACGTTTTAGGTCTTTGGTGCGCGGCTTGAGCAGCCAGAGCTCAAAACCTTTGTCAGCTTTGGCTATATAGACCAATTGTTCGCCATCTTTAGTTAGAAGAAAATCAGCCAATTTGGAGGATGCCAAAGTCAGCCGCGCCGTTCGATCTTCGATGTTAGCCAGATCGATCTTGACCGGTTCAACCTTGGCGGCTTCTTCCTTGCTCTGCGGCGATGCGCTGCTATGTGGCGACGCGCTCGCTTCGGCGATTGGGCTGGTTTGGGCCGATGGGCTAGCCTGGGCTAACGCGCTAGCCTGGGGTGATGAGCTGGGTTGCGGTGAAGGGCTAGCTTGTTCTTTAGTTTCTTTTGATTTCTCGCCTTCTTTCTTTTTCTTTTCCTCTTCTTCTCGAGTCTTCACGGCCTCGTATTCAGCCGGCGAAAGCTTGAATCGATCGAAGGCTTCTTGCGTGAAAAACATTTCGAAAACGTCCAGCTGTCCACTCCCGCCGCTACCGTCGCCGTGCAGGCCGAATTTTTCGTTCGCCCAGGTCATGGTTTTGCCGTCCGTGGTCCAGACCGGGTGATAGCTCGCGTAACCGCTCTTGGTCAGGTAAGTGATATGTTGCTGCCCGGCCGCATCCACCAGGCTAACCTCAGTCGACCAGCGTTCGGGTTGGTTCATCGTCACGAGGAACCATTTTCCGTCGGGAGACCAATCGAACCATTGGTCTCC